>Ga0335085_10003029_pt1 | contig 30013 bp, 28 predicted proteins | sample Lox_Sample_45_FD_206712 | JGI IMG/M metagenome (GOLD analysis project Ga0335085, IMG submission 206712) | Soil microbial communities from Loxahatchee National Wildlife Refuge, Florida, United States - Lox_Sample_4.5 | ecosystem: Environmental > Terrestrial > Soil > Wetlands | place: USA... | reverse complement strand
CCGACTTTCGTGATGTGACGGGCGGTGTGTACAAGGCCCGGGAACGTATTCACCGCGGCGTGCTGATCCGCGATTACTAGCGATTCCAGCTTCATGGGGTCGAGTTGCAGACCCCAATCCGAACTGAGACCGGCTTTATCCGATTTGCTCCAACTTGCGTTCTTGCAGCGGTTTGTACCGGCCATTGTAGCACGTGTGTAGCCCTGGACATAAAGGCCATGAGGACTTGACGTCATCCCCACCTTCCTCCGGTTTATCACCGGCAGTCCCACTAGAGTGCCCGGCCGAACCGTTGGCAACTAGCAGCAGGGGTTGCGCTCGTTGCGGGACTTAACCCAACATCTCACGACACGAGCTGACGACAGCCATGCAGCACCTAACCAGCGGCCCCTTGCGGGGAAGGGAGATTTCGCCCCCGTTCCACTGATCTTCAAACCCAGGTAAGGTTCTTCGCGTTGCTTCGAATTGAACCACATGCTCCACCGCTTGTGCGGGCCCCCGTCAATTCCTTTGAGTTTCAGCCTTGCGACCGTACTCCCCAGGCGGGGCACTTAATGCGTTAGCTTCGGCACCGCAGGGGTCGATACCCGCGACACCAAGTGCCCATCGTTTACGGCGTGGACTACCGGGGTATCTAATCCCGTTTGCTACCCACGCTTTCGCGCCTCAGCGTCAGTACCGGTCCAGGGGGCCGCCTTCGCCACCGGTGTTCCTCCCAATATCTACGCATTTCACCGCTACACTGGGAATTCCACCCCCCTCTCCCGGACTCGAGCCCCGCAGTTTCTTCCGCACGTCCTCAGTTGAGCCGAGGGATTTCACGGAAGACACGCAGGGCCGCCTACGCGCCCTTTACGCCCAATAATTCCGAATAACGCTGGCCCCCTCTGTATTACCGCGGCTGCTGGCACAGAGTTAGCCGGGGCTTCCTTTGCTGGTACAGTCAACGTCCGGGGGTATGAGCCCCGAACGATTTCTTCCCAGCCGACAGGAGTTTACAACCCAAGGGCCTTCATCCTCCACGCGGCGTTGCTGCGTCAGGCTTTCGCCCATTGCGCAAGATTCCCCACTGCTGCCTCCCGTAGGAGTCCGGACCGTGTCTCAGTTCCGGTGTGACCGATCGCCCTCTCAGGCCGGTTACCGATCGAAGCCTTGGTGAGCCGTTACCCCACCAACTAGCTAATCGGGCGCGGGCCCATCCGGTAGCGCGAGATCTTGCGACCCCGCTTTGATCGTCAGGACTTCCGTCTCGACGATGTTATGCGGTATTAGCTCGGGTTTCCCCGAGGTATTCCCCACTTCCGGGCAGGTTACCCACGTGTTACTCACCCGTCCGCCACTCGACTGGAGGGAGTTGCCCCCCTCCGCCTCGTTCGACTTGCATGTGTTAAGCACGCCGCCAGCGTTCATTCTGAGCCAGGATCAAACTCTCCACTTAAAAGTGTTCCGTCGCCGCCCACCGAAATGGGCGACGCAAGATGCGAGTCAATCCTGCTTTGTTCCCCGGCGCTCGGAAGACCGCGAGGTCTTCCACCTCCGGGGATCCAGGAAACCCTGATTTTCCAGGGGGCGGGGTCCAGGGGACCGCAAGGTCCCCTGCTCGGATCCACGGAACCGAAGGTTCCCTGCCCTCTCAAAACCAGGAAAAGACGTCTGGCACGCTCTACTCAGTTTTCAAGGAACCGGATCCCGGGGCCCACCCGCGGACGACGCCGTTCTTCCGGCGTCCACGCTTCGAAAATTCCGCCCGAAGGCGGAACTTCATAGTATCGCAAAACTCTAGCCCTCCGTCAACGATTTTTCCGCGAAACCGACCGTCATCGGGCACGGCTCGCGCTCGGAGGGCGTTTGAAAGAACCAGAAACCCTTGCAGGGAGGCGCAATATAGGCCGGCGCGCAATGCGTGTCAAGCCGTTTCGCGGAAACGCGAAAAAGCCAATGATGACGGGCCTTCTCGAAGTTCCGTAGTGCACACGGACTTGTGCAGGTCTAGGGTCCGCTCCTCTTCTCGAGCTCCGAAAGCACTCGCGCGATCGCCTCCGGGTAGGCTGCGTGTTCCTGCTCGAGGATCCTCGCGGAGAGCGTGTCGACGGTATCCTCGGATCGCACGGGAACGGTCTTCTGCAAGACGATCGGGCCGGTGTCGGTCCCCTCGTCGACGAAATGGACCGTGCAGCCGCTGACCTCCTCCCCCGCTTCGAGGGCGCGCCTCTGCGCATCGAGACCGGGGAACTTGGGCAGCAGGGCCGGGTGAATGTTCAAGATGCGGTCCCGATAGCGCTCGACGAAACCCGGCGACAGAAGCCTCATGTAACCGGCCAGACAGATCAGATCGGGCCGAGCCCGCTCCAGGATCTGCAGGATCTCGGCTTCCCGGTCGGCGCGGCTTCGCGGGCCTCCACGGTCCACGCTGAACGCCGGAAGCCCCCGCTGCTTCGCGCGAGAGAGACCCGGGGCTTCCGCCACGTCGGAAATGACTGCGACGATCTCGGCGTCCGGAATCGTCCCGTGATCGACCGCCGACGCGATGGCTTCGAAGTTCGAGCCGCGCCCGGACAGAAGGACGGCGAGGCGACGTCGCCGCGTGCCCGGCCGATCGGCTCGTCCCGTCTCCGCGCGACGCGACGTCATCCCGGGGGTCTCGCGCGCAACACGATCCCCGCTGGCCCCCTCGCAACGACCTCGTAGTTTCTCGCCAGCCACTCGGCCAGGCGCTTTCCGTAGCCCTCTCCGAACGGCTGCACGCCGAATTCCCACGTCGATCGATTGAAGAGGACGACCACTTCGGGCGGATCCCTTTCGAAGCGGTGTATTAACAGACTCTCGGCGCGAGAGTCCAGCCACCCCGGCAGATGGTAGAGATACGGAGAGGCGCTCCGGAGTCGGAACAGCGCCTCGACGCCGCGCGACTCCGGCAGGACCAGCGCCTTTTCGCCCGGCCGAAGACTCTTCGCGAGCGAGCCGTACAGAGGTCCCAGCTCCGCCCGCGTCCACACTCGGCCACGCGGAGTGTCGACCGACACGGCAGTCGCCGAGAATCGTCGGAGGCTTTCCACGCCCACCCAGGCCGAATACGCCGCGACGGGCAGCAAGATGGTGGCCCAGAGTCGGCGCGCCCAGCGAGCGGCCGAGTCTCCGCCGGGAAGGATTCGCGGGAGAACGCAGAAGAGAAACAGCGCCCAGCCAATAGCCATCGAGACGCCCGCCACTCCGGAGTAAGAAGACCAGCCCACACGGCACGCGAAGGCCGTTCGCGCAGCGACTAAACCGGCAAAGGCACCGAACGCCGCCAGGAACTCGCGGCCCGGCAGCTCGCGGTCGAAAACCGAGGCGACCGATATCGTAAACGCTATCAGCATCGATAGGCACAGCGGGTCCCCGCGCCGGCCCAGGAGGACGCCATCCAGAGCGCCGACGATCAGGATCACCCCGAGCACTGCCAGCAGAACGGGCCGACGCACGCGGGGGTCCCGGGCGATGAGCAGACCCAGCAAGCCGACCACGACGGCGTCGTAGACGAACGCGGCGGCCGCCCCGGCTAATCGCTCGGGCCAGCCACGGATCAGGAGGCCCGTGGCGATGCCGGACAAGTACTTCCACGACGCCGGGACCACTCCGATCGGCCAGAAATGATTCTCGAACCGAAGCGAGTCCCAGGAGGCGCTGCCGAAGGCCGCCGCGAGGCCCAGGCCGGCGACACCGGCAAAGCCTGCCACCGCCGGCAGAAGCCAGGACCGCGCCCGAGCCGGATGCATGAGGACGGGAAGGGCGAGAGCAACCAGGATCGCGACACCAATCTCTTGCTTGCAACAGAACGCGAGCCCCCCGAGAGCCCCGGCGATGAGCGGATCGGCCGGGCGGCCCGGAGCACGCTGAAGGAGAAGGAGCGCGATGACGGAGAAGATCAGGGCGTGCACCGCGGCCGGCGAGTACGGGAGGACGAGCCAGGCGGGACCCGGGGCGAAGATTCCAAGACCGAGCAGCAGCCCGACCACCCCCAGCCGCTCGAGCTCGTTCAGGTAAGGCCGACCCGCCCGAAGCAACAACAAACCGAGCAGGATCGCCGGAAGCCAGTTCAAGAGAAGAAAGCAGGTCGCTGAAGAGTGGAACGGGCGCGCGAGGAGAGCCAGCAGGTATGGCGAAAAGGGACCGTACTGGAGGAACACGTCCCGGTAGACGCGCTCCCCCTGGCCGACACGCTCGAGCAACGTCCACCAACCTCCCGGGTCGCCGGCGGGATCGAGCCACCGGCCGCCAAGCCAGACGCCGACAGCCGTCGTCGAGAGCACGAGGAGCCCTTCGGGAAGCCAACCCCGAAGCCGCGCCGGCCGCCGAATCGGCGCCGCCAAGCCGGGCGTCGAGGCCGAGGCCGGCGTCACGAGCCCGCGCGGCTCGGGCCGGCAACGGCGAGCAGGGAGCTGCCGAACGGCACCGGCACGCGGCGAAGCAGCCTCTGCTCGGCGCGGGACAAGCGGTACAGAAAATCGTTGACGGGGCGAGCCGGCACGCGCGGCGTCGCCGGCTCCTTCCGAGCGAAGGCCTCCCCGAAGTGGGCCGCGAGCTTGACTGGGGCCAGCCACTGAAAAAAGTAGCGGGAGTAGAGGAGGTCGGCCCCGCACGCCCGCGCCAGGGATGCCAGGGACGAGCGCGTGTAGCGGACGAAGTGTCGATTGAGAACGTCATGGCTCGTCCAGAGCAGGGGAAATGCCGGCACGGTGATCAGGATCGAGCCCGAGGGCTCGAGCAGCTCGACGGCGCGTCGCAGGTAGCTCCGGGGATCGGCCAAATGCTCGAGGACATCGAGCAGGAGCACGAGCGAATAGGGAGCGCTCGGTCGGAAGCCCTCGTCGAAGGCACGCCGGTGGATTCGACTCGCCCAGCGGCTCCCCGGAGTCACGGCCGCGGGGTCCGTCTCGATGCCCTCGACTTGCCCCAAGGCATCGAGTCTCTCAAACAGCAATCCGTCCCCGCAGCCCACGTCGAGGATCCGTCCCCAACCGCCGCCCGGGCGCAGCTGCTCGAGGGTCGCGAGAATGAGGTCTTCGCGCGCCCGCCACCACCAATGCTTCTCGTAGAGATCGCGATAACTGCGCGCGTAGCCCGGATCCATCGATACCGATCACCGCGCCGGGCGGCGGCCCGCCACGCGGCCGATGATGTAGCTGGGCCGGCCCTTCGTCTCTTCGTAGACCCTTCCGACGTACTCGCCGATGATCCCGAGCACGAGGAGCTGAACCCCGGAAAGAAGCGTCACACCGACGATCAGCGCGGTGAACCCGGTCGGTGTCTTGCCCGAGAAGAGCTTGACGTAGACCGCGTATGCGGCATACCCGAGGGACCCGACGATGGCGGCCAGGCCGAGCAGCGAAGCCGCCCGCAGCGGAGCCATCGAGAAGCCGAGCAGGCCGTCCAGGGCGAGCCGCAGAAGCCGGATCGGGCCGTACTTGGACTGACCGGCAAATCGCTCTGCCCGCTCCACCGGGACGCCGATCTGGCGAAACCCGACCCACGCGCGCAGGCCCCTCAAGTAACGGTGGTGCTCGGGAATCGCTCGAAGGCTCTCCACCACTCGACGCGTCAGCAGGGCGAAATCTCCCGCATCGAGCGGCAGCCGGATGTTGGAAACGGCGGCGATGAGGCGGTAGAAGAGGAAGTAGGCGAAGCGCAGCATCCAGGCCTCTTTGCGCCCGATCCGGCGCGCGTAAACGACGTCGAAGCCACCCCGCTGCGCCTCGAGCAGACGCGGGATGGCTTCCGGCGGATCCTGCAGGTCTCCGTCCATGACGACGACGAGATCTCCCGACACGTGGTCGAGGGCCGCCGACAGGGCCGCCTGGTGCCCGAAGTTTCGCGACAGGGAAATCGCCAGGATCCGAGAGTCCCGCGCGGCCGCTTCCGCGAGGATGTCGAAGGTTCGGTCCGAGCTCCCGTCATCGACGAAAACCATTTCGTGAGGCCCCCCGGGAACCGCCGAGAGCACCGCATCGAGCCTCCGGAGGAGCTCCGGGAGGATGGCCTCTTCGTTGTGGACGGGAACGGCGACGGAGAGACGCGGCGTCGAGCTCACGCCGGGCCGCGCCTCTGGCTGCAGGCTCGCTCGAAAGAAGGTGCGTTCAGATGTCCAACAGAATAAGGCCCGCCGATCCTCGGATCAACGGCCGTCAAGGCCCGCGCCCTTCACTCGGGCGAGGGCTCGACCTCGACCCGGCGGCTGCCGCCCCCGATGACGTTCCCGATCGCGTACCAGCGTTGGCCGGCCGCGGTCCAGAGCTCCGCCGCGCGCGGCAGATCCGAAGCAGAGACGAAAACGACCATCCCGATTCCCATGTTGAAGACGCGGTGCATCTCCTCGAAGGAGACGCGCCCCTCTCGCTCGATCAATTCGAAGATCGGCAGCACCGGCCAGGAGCCGGACTTGATCCGGACATCGAGCCTCTCCGGCAGAACCCTCGGGATGTTGTCGTAGAAGCCGCCCCCGGTCAGGTGCGCCATGCCGTGAACCAGGTCCTGGGCGAGCATCGGCTCAAGCGCCTTCCGGTAGGAGAGGTGCGGAGCGAGAAGCGCGTCGGCCACCGTGCCGGAGAGCTCCCGAAGGCGGTCCTCCGGCTTCTGGCCCATGTCTTCGAAGAGGACCTTCCGGGCGAGCGAGTAGCCGTTGGTGTGGAGGCCCGCCGATGGGAGTCCCAGCGCCACGTCCCCCGCGGCGATGCGCGAGCCGTCCAAGATCCTTTCCCGCTCGACCACGCCGACGATCGTGCCCGCCACGTCGTAATCGCCGGGCGCGTAGAAGCCCGGCATCTCCGCCGTCTCGCCGCCCAGGAGCGCCGTCTCGTTTTCGCGGCAGCCCCGCGCGATCCCCTCGATCACTCGCTCGAGGACCTGCGGCTCGACCCTGCCGGTGGCGATGTAGTCCAGGAAGAAGAGCGGCCGAGCGCCCTGCACCAGGATGTCGTTGACGCAGTGATTGACCAGATCCGCCCCACACGTGTCGTGCCGCCCCGTCTCGATCGCGACCTTGAGCTTCGTGCCCACGCCGTCGGTCGAGGCGACCAAGACCGGCTCGCGCAAGGTGGAGAAGTCGGGGCGGTAGAGCCCTCCGAAGCCGCCGATGTCTCCGATGACACCGGGAGTGAACGTCGATCGAATTGCCGCCCTCGCGCGCTCGAGCGCGGCCGCCTTCGCGTCGATGTCGACGCCGGCCTCGGCATAGCGGGAGTCGGTCAAGGGGAGCGATTATAGGCCGCGGCAGGGCGCCGGAGACCGATAAGGAGCCGCGAACCGGTTCGCGCAGCGATGCGATCTCCGGCGACCGATTGCAGGGCGTACCGCGCGCGGACCCACTCGCCGATGCGGCGGCCGTAGTCCTCGCCGAAGATGCCGGGGCCGTACTCGGAGGTCACCCGGAAGAAGATCGCGGCGGCAGAAGGATCGCCCCTTTCGAGCTCCGCAAGCACCGCCCCTTCGTTCTGCGCGGTGAGATACCCGGGAATGTAGAGTTTGTGCCGAATGGGATTCCGCCGGCCAGAGAGAAAATTGAGGATCTCGCCCTCGGGAAAGACAACCAGGCCGGAGCCGTCTGGCGTCCGGGTCCGCAAAAGCGCGGCAGCCTCGGTGATCCGCGCGACCGCTTCGGGCCGCGCGGACAGCATGCCTCCGGTGCCCGGAATCGGCACACGCTCGTCGGCCGCGTACTGTGCGAAACGCCCGGCGAACGCGACAACGGCCAGCGCGGCAGGCAGAATGACAAGAGCGCGCCGAAGGGGACGGCGGTGAGTCTGTGCCTTCTCCCGGGCGATCAGCAGGCGCAGTAACCCCGCCGCACTCACGAACACAAAGAGCAGCGGTGGACCCACGTAGGCGGCATCGCCGATGTGGAAGAGGCGTCGGTACGACAGCAGCACCCCCAGGCCACCGCTACCGGCCAGCACAGCCGCAGTGGAACCGCGCCGGCGCGAGAGACCGACGCCCAGGCCTGCGAGCGCAAGAAGCGGCGCCGCACTGAAGACCCCACTTCCCGACGCGCCTCCCGCGAGCACCGTGGCCACCAGCAGAAGCAAGCAGGCACCGAGCGCCGAGGCGAGGCGCCGCAAGCGCCGGGCGTCCCGCTTCCAGAAGACGACCGCCTGGATCAGCAGAACGAGGCCAACGCCGCTCGCCGCCGAATAGCCAAGCTCGAGGATCCCGTGGCGCCAGTTCTCCAGGCCCGAGTAGCGGAGCGCGAAGGTCCGCGTCTCCACAGGCAGCGAGGTCAGCAGGACATGACCATCTTGCAAAACGGCGCCCGCTCCTGCGACGCGCACGAAGCCCCCGAGCACAAGCGCGAAGAGAGCGGCGAAAGACAGCACAAGCACAATGGCGTCTCGCCCGAACTCCTCCCGGTCGCGTCGCCGCAGGAAGCCCGCCAACAGCGAGGCAACCAACGCGGCAATGCCCCACTCCGTACGGCAGAGCCCCGCGAGCGCAGCGCACGCGCCGCATCCGAGTGACACGAAGGCGCGGCGGTGCGAGGGGCCCGAAGCGAGTGCGACGGCGAGGAGCGCGAACGTCGCCGCGTGCCACATGCGATACCCCATGCCGAGGAGTGGCCCTCCGGCGTTCGGCATGAAGACCAGTACGGGAATCGCCAGCGCTGTCCAGATTCGAGCCTCCCGCGGGCCTGTGACACGGCGCAGCGCGAGGTGGAGCGCTGCCAAGGCCGCAACGGCGGCGAGGATCCCTGCGCCTGCCAGCGTGACAAAACTCGACCCGAAGATCCAGAAGAGTGCCGCGTGGAGGTAGGGCGTGAACGGCCCGAACCAATAGACGACGTCGCGATAGAGCAAGGCGCCCCGGGACAGCGCGTCGGGCACGATCCACTCCCGCCCCGAATCGATGATGGCGTCGGACCACTTTCCGCGCGAGATGACGAAGAGCAGAGCGGTCGCGGCCGCAAGGGCGGAGAATGCCGCGGCGCGCCGGCTCCTCACGTCACGACCGCCGGCTGCCCGAGAAACACGGTCGCAGCCGGGGATCCGCGCCGCTCGTCAACGTTCTGCCCGTGGCCGGCACTCGCCGCCCTTGCAGACCTCGACGATCCGGCGAACGTTCTTGACGTCTCGGACCGGATCATCGTCGAGGAGGAGAAAATCCGCGCGCTTGCCCGGCTCGAGCGTGCCGCGATCCGCTTCGATTCCGAGCGAGCGGGCGGAAGTCTCCGTCGCCGCGCGAATCGCCTCGAGCGCCGAGAACCCGGCCTGGACGTAGAGGTCCATCTCGATCGAAACACCGAGGCCCGGAAACGCCCACATGTCCGTGCCCAGGGCGATCGGCACGTCCGCCTCACGCAACCTCCGCAAGTTGTCGTAAAGCAGCGGCAAGTGATTGCGAACCGAATCGAAGTTGGGATAGCGCTCGCGGTACCGGTCGGAATAGCTGCGTGAACGATAGCGGGAGACCTTGTCGCCCCCGATCGACAACGCGGCCGGGTCCGCGAGGACCCGGTCCACGAAACCGCGCGTATCCGCCAGGAACTCGAAGATGTCCATCGTCGGGATGTAATAGACGGGCCGCCTCTTCATCTCCGCAATCGTCGCGGTGTCCAGCCGGTCGAGAACGCCGTGAGCGAGCGCGCTCGCGCCGTCGCCGATCGCCTCCTTCGCATCCGACAGGTTCGGCGCGTGCACCGTCGCGCGCATCCCGAGCTTTCTCGCCTCCGAGATCAGTGCCCTGGCGACGTCGGGCTTCATCCGAGGCAGGGTCGGCTTTGGCGCCCGGCACCAGGCCGTGTCGTCGAGCATCAGCTTGATCTCGCTCGAGCCGAGCGCCTGGGCCTTCCGCACGGCGGCCCGCGCCTCCCCGACGGTCGTCGGAAAGCGATTCAGATTCGAGTCCGGCGGCTCACCCTGATCCCACCATCCTCCCCGAGCCGTGAAGATCGGCGCCGCGGGAAAGACATCCGGAAAGCGAGAGCCCGCGTAGCGGGAGCGCTCGGCGAGCTTGCCCGCCGCGGCGACATCCTCGGCCATGAGACGCACCGAGGTGACGCCCCAACGCAGCATTTCCTCCAGGTCCCCCTCGGACTCGGCGTGAACGTGCGCATCGATCAGGCCGGGGATGATCCATTTTCCCCTCGCGTCGGTGACCGGCGTGCCGGCCGGAAGCGCCGCCAGCGCCTGCGGCGTCGCTTCGGCCACGGAAACGATGCGTCCCTCTCGGACGACGAGCAGGGCATTCGGGCGGGGCGCTGCACCCGTCCCGTCGATCAGCGTGGCTCCCTGGAAGGCGATCGTCGTCGCGAGCAGAAGCGCGGTCAAGCCGGCGGGGGCCTACAACACTTCGAGGGCGCTCTCTTTTTCGCGCTCCTCTTCTTCGATCGCGACGGGATAGACGCCGGTGAAGCAGGCCGTACACGTCGCTTGCTGCGGGCGTCCGAACGCCTCGAGCATTCCCTCGGGCGAGAGATACCCCAGGCTGTCCGCGTCGATGTACTTTCGGATGTCTTCGACGGAATGGTTGGAAGCGATCAGCTCCCGCCGTGTGGGCGTGTCGATCCCGTAGTGGCAGGAGTTCATCGTGGGAGGAGAGGAGATGCGCACGTGCACCTGCTTGGCGCCCGCTTCGCGCAGCATCCGAACGATCTTTCGTGATGTCGTTCCGCGGACGATCGAATCGTCGACCAGAACCACCCGCTTGCCTTCGACGACCTGCCGCACGGGATTCAACTTCACCTTCACGCCGAAGCTGCGGATCGCCTGCTTGGGCTCGATGAACGTGCGCCCGACGTAATGGTTGCGCACCATTCCCAGGGCAAATGGCAGCCCGCTCTCTCGCGCGTATCCCAGGGCCGCGTACATGCCGGAGTCCGGCACGGGCACGACCACATCCGCATCGGCGGGGTGCTCCCTCGCCAGCCGCGCGCCGAAGGCCTCCCGCACGGCCGCGACACTCTTGCCGAAAACCAGCGAGTCGGGGCGAGCGAAGTAGATGTGCTCGAAGACGCAGGGTGTGGCGCGGGGAAACGCGAATCGGTGAGAAGAAAAGCCGTCGGAGGAAAGGCGGACGATCTCCCCGGGCTCGACGTCCCGCTCGAACTTCGCACCGATCAGGTCGAACGCGCAGGTCTCCGAAGCCGCCACGGGGTAGCCCTCGTGCATCCCCAGGGAAAGGGGTCGGATGCCGTTGGGATCGCGCACCGCGAAGATCCCGTCCCGCCCGAGAATCAAGAGGGAATAGGCCCCCCGCACCTCCGAGAGTGCCTCGGCGATCGCCGCGCCGAGGGTCGTGGCGCGAGAGCGCGCGATCAGGTGCAGAATGACTTCGGAATCGGAGGAGGTCGTAAAGAGCGCCCCGGAGGCCTCGAGCGAAGCCCGAATCTCCCGGGCATTGACGAGATTTCCGTTGTGCGCGAGCGCGAGCGGCCCCCGGCCCGTCGCGAAAACGATCGGCTGAGCGTTGATCAGCAGGGACGCCCCCGCCGTGGCGTACCGCACGTGGCCGATGGCCGCACGCCCCGGAAGGCGCGAAAGCCTCTCCTCCGTGAAGACGTCCGCGACGTAGCCCATCTCCCGTTCGACGGAGATGTGGCCCGCGGAGTCGAGCGTGGCGATGCCCGCCGACTCCTGGCCCCGATGCTGGAGAGCGTACAGGCCCAGGTAGGTCAGGCGGGCGGCGTCTTCTGCATCGAAGACGCCGAAGACACCGCATTCGTCGCGGAAGCCGGATCGAAGTTCCACGCCCACATCATCTTAACATTCGCGAGCTCTGTGCCGTTCCCGGCCGAACTCCCGTGCCTTCAGTTCACACCCTCCCCCGCTTCCCAACGCTCAAGCCGTTGCGCGGCCTCGAGAAGTCGCGTCGGCGCCCACACCCAACTGGCGAAGCTGCTTCTCTTGCAGACGCGTCAACGAGAGCTGCGCGGCGATGGCGCCAATGAGCGCGAAGAACATGTCCCACTGAGTGTCCCAGGGATCCCCCTGCGTACCGAGAAAGGCGGTGGCGGCCGATCCGGTGGCGACCGCCGTCCACCACTCGATGAACTCGTAGCACGCGGAGATCGCCAGGCACACGGACGTCGTCAGAAAGAAGAGCCACCCTCCCGCGGGAAGCGGCGTCTTGCGCCGGAGCACCTCGCGGGCAACGATTGCCGGCACGAACCCCTGCGCCAGATGCCCGATGCGATCGTAGTGGTTCCGGGCGAACCCGAAGGCGTCCTTCATCCAGTAACCGAGCGGAACTTCCGCGTACGTGTAGTGGCCGCCGAGCATCAGGATGAGCGCGTGAAGGAAGAGAAGGCGATAGGAGAGCGGAGTCAGGGGGAACCGGCGGTAGGTCGCGATCAGAATTGGAGCTCCCACCAGTATCGGCGCCACCTCGAGTAGCCACGTGAATCGGTCGCTCGGACGGAATCCCGAACAGGCCAGAAGGACGAACGCCAGCGCGAGCAGGATGATCGGCTCGCGCCGCGGGCCGGACGGCGCGGCGGCGGTTTGGACGGACAACCTCGTCTCGCTTTCGGTCGCTTCATTATCGCCGAGGAATGTGATGAGCCGTCCGGAAGCGGTGACGGGCGACGTGTTGGCAAGCGAAGCGGATCGTATCCGCGCACATGGAGCCCGAAAGAGATCGCTCCAACCTCCTATTTCGGCGGGGCCGAGTCGCGATACTCGGCGCCGCCGCCTTCTTTGTCTTCGTGCTCGCGGTCGAGGGACAGACCGCGGACGCGGAAAAGATCTCGATTCTCGGCGTGAAGAATCCGTTTCTCGTCTCCGCCGCCAACAACGCTTTCGCCCTCGCGCTTCAGAGACTCGCAAACCCGGGCTGCCAGCGAATCTTCCGCGACTTCCACGACGCGAAGGGCCGCACGCTTCAAGCCCGTCTCGATTCGCTCGACCACACGGGAGCGAGCTTCCTGCAGATCCTGCGCTTCGCCAACGGCGAGCGTCTCTCTCCCTGTCAGTCAGGCGGGGTGCTCGCGGCCACGACCCCCTTGAGCCACGTCATCTTCCTTTGCGGCATTCAGTTCTTCGAGAGAGAGCGCCACGATCCCGAGTTCGCGGCGGCGCTCGTGATCCACGAGATGCTCCACTCGCTCGGCCTGGGCGAGAACCCGCCCGCCTCGAACGAGATCACGATGCGGGTTCTCGAGCGCTGCGGCTCGGCGGCCCTCGGAGAGCCGGCCGCGGCGATCGCCTGGGTTCGCCGGCCGGCAGCCGGTCCCCTCGCCACAGAACCGTAGCATCACGGCGACGCGGCCAGTGCCGCCGACGGTCGGCCGCGTAAGGCCGAATCCCTCCGCGCCCGGAGCAGCCCCGTACTGCCCGTTCGGCCCACGAGGAGTAGGATTCCAAGAACGGGAAGGAACGGAGCCGCAATGGCTCCGGGACGGCAGTAAGGGACCCGTCTGGGAGGTGGTCTATGCGACCGACACCTGGTTCTCGATCTTGGTCTGGCGTGACCGCTTGGTTGCTCGGTTTTCTCGCTTGCTTGCCGGCCCTCGGAGGTTCGAGCTCTTGGACGAGCGCGGGTCCGGATGGCGCGAGCGTGACGGCTCTGGTCGCGGTTCCCTCGAGCTCGACAGACCTGCTGGCCGCCACACAGGACGGCGGCATTCTCCGCAGCAGCGATGGCGGGTCGTCCTGGGTGTCGTTGCGCGTCCACCCCGGGCCTAACCCCCTTGGGGCGCTGGCGATCTCCGCTGCCGCGCCCAACACGGTCTATGGATACACCGGCGATCCTCAACTAGGCAATCTCCTCGTTCGGAGCGGCGACGCAGGATCACACTGGCGTCAACTGACGCTGTCTTTGGGGGCGAACAACTACCCGATTTCTCTGGCTGTCGATCCGACGAACGCATCGGCCGTGTATCTCGGGACCGCTGACGGAGTCTTCAGAAGCACCGACGCCGGTCTTACCTTCAGCACCGCGAACTCCGGGATCCCCCCGGGGCGATACGTCTCGGCACTGGCGATCGACCCCACGAATGCCAATACGGTTTATGCGGCAACTTCGGGCGGGATCTACAAGAGCACGGACGGCGCACAGAGCTGGAGCCCTTCCGGTTTTCTCGGCAAATACATGTTCTGTGTCGCCATCGACCCCGGCAAGACATCCACGATCTACAGCGCAGCTTCCGGAGAGGGGATGTTTCGGACCACCGACAGCGGGCAGACCTGGACCCGCATCAATATCGGCCTCGGCGACATCAGCGAAACAGGCGCTTACCTGATCGTGGTCGACCCGATGGACTCGTCGACGATCTACGCCGAGACGTATGGGGGCGACATCCGCAGCACCGACGCCGGAGCCACCTGGACGCATCTGAAGATCGGGCCCGCGCCAAAGCAGAATCTTTCTGCGGGAGCCCTCGCCTTGATTGGCTCTCCGTCCGCCGTTGTCGCCGCCTCACTCGATGGGCTCCTTCGGAGCACGGACAAGGGCGAGAATTGGAGCCCGGCCACTGGCCTGCGGGCCTCCACGATTGCCGCACTCGCCCTGAACCCATCCGCGCCCCAATCGATCTTTGCGGGAGGACCCGGCGGGGTGTTCCGGAGCACGAATTCCGGCGGAGAGTGGAGCGAGAAGGACTTAGCCGCGCCACCCGCCTCCGCATTGGTCGTCGATCCCGGCGAGTCCTCGAACGTCTACGCCGGTGACGTGGGCGGCGTCTGGAAGAGCACGGATGGCGGCCACTCGTGGAGCGCAACGGGGCAGCTCGATACCGGGCAAGTCTCGAGCCTGGCCATTGATTCCTCGGGGTCGATCCTCTATGCCGGATCAGCGTCGGTCTACTCGTTGAGCGGCGGCATCTCCAAGACCACCGACGGGGGCCAGAGCTGGCAACGATTGGCCGGGATCGGCCAGGCTCGCGCGATCTACACGCTGCTCATCGATCCGCACGAGCCGCAAACGATCTATGCCGGCTCCGATTTCACCGTGTATGACTATCCCTCCTATCCATCCGGCGGCGGCGTCCTGAGGACGACCGACGGCGGGCAGACCTGGTCGCTGAGCAGCACTGACCTCCAGTCTCCCGTGCGCGCACTCGCAGGTGATCCTTCGCGGCCGTCGACTCTCTACGCCGGGACGGCGGCCAACGGCGTTTACAAGAGCATGGATGGAGGAACTTCCTGGTCCTCAGCCGGCCATGGGATTCCCGACAACGCATCGCCCCTGGCGCTCGTCGTCGATCCGGCCTCGCCGGCAACCGTCTACGCCGGCACCTCGACCGGTGTCTACCGGAGCATCGACGGTGGTTCGAGCTGGCAGTTCTTCGGCAACGGACTCGGCGATGTCGGCGTGAACGCGCTCGCCTTGGACGCCACAGGAAGGCTGCTCCACGCGGCCACGGCCGGCGGGGGCGTCTTCGAAAGATCGATTGCCTCCAATCGGCTCCCTTGCGAACCGGGCGACGATCACCTGTGTCTACTCGGCAATCGCTTCCGGGTCGACCTGACGGCAATCGACCCGCGCACCGGAGTCCGGACGACGGGTCAGGCCAATGCGCAAGCGGACCGCTTCGGCTACTTCGGCCTGTCGCAGTTGACCGGGGATCCGACACTCCCCGAAGTCTTTGTCAAGATGGTGGACGCGACGTCTCTGCCCGGCGGGGGCGTCTGGGTCTTCTTCAGCGGCCTGACCGACCTTCACTATGCGTTGACCGTCAGCGACACCCTGACCGGCCGCAGCCGCGACTACGAGAGCGAGGGCCTGTGCGGCGCGGCGGATACCTTGACTTTCTCCTCCGGCGCTGCGTCCGCTGTTCGCGGCTCCGAGAGAACCCGGCCGTGGATTGCGCTCGCGGACTCGGCGGACGAGCTCACGCTGCTCGGGCGCTTTCACTTGACGCTTTCCGCGACCGATCCCCGCACCGGACGGATCTCCGCCGGAACCGCGATTCCCCAGGGCGATCGCTTCGGCTATTTCAGCCTACCTGCCTTCACGGGCGATCCGAACTTCCCGGAGGTCTTCGTCAAAATGATCGACGCGACGTCTCTGCCGGGAGGCACGTTCTGGCTCTTCCACACGGGCCTGACGGATCTGTCCTACGTGCTGACCGTGACCGACGGCGTCACGCACGCGGTGAAGGAATACCGGAACGATCCGACCGATCCGACGAGACTCTGCGGAGAGGCGGACACGGCAGCCTTCGCCGGTCCCTGAGCACGAAATCGCCGCCTGCGTCTACGTCGACCTCGGCGAGCTAACGGGAGGCACCAGAAGTACCCAGCCGACCCCGGAGAAAGTCCGCGACGGCCCTCGCGAACTCCGCCGGGGTCTCTTCCTGTGGCACGTGGCCCGCGTCGGGCAAAGTCAGGAACCAGGCGCCGTGGATCTCTTGCGCAAGATCGGCGCCGGCTGAGATCGGTAGGAGTCGGTCCCCCTTGCCCCAAAGGACCAGGGTCGGCGCGGCGATTCGGGCGGCGACGTCCTCGTAGCCGCGCCGGTTCGAGCGCAGTGCGGCCAAAGCCGCCCTGCGGGTGCCGGGCACGGGGACCGGGTCCCACCAATCGGACACGGTCTCCTCGGTCACGCGGCTGGCTCGGTCGTAAAGGCGGTTCCGGAGCGTCCAGGCCATCACCGGTCGACAAAGAAGCTCCATCTCGAGCTCCCCCGCCACGGGACTACGCATCAGGCGAAACTGCCAGGGAATTTCTACCCGCGGCGAGGCCGAATCGACGAGGACGAGCGCAGCGATCCGGTCGGGCCGCGCGGCGGCCGCGATCACCGCAACTGCGCCGCCCAGCGAATTGCCGACGAGAACGACTCGGCGAACCTCCCGCGCATCCAGATAGCGCCAGAGATGGAGAGCCTGAGCCCCGACCGTGTAGTCGTACGGCCACGGGCGGTCGGAGAAGCCGGAGCCGGGCAGGTCGACCGCGATGGCGGATCGCCCGGCCGCGGCTCCCGCGAGGACCTTCTTCCAGGTCGCCGAGGAAGAAAGAAACCCGTGAACGTACACGACCGTCTCGCCACCCTGCCCGGACACCTCGCGAGAGCGCCAGCGCACGCCGTCGACGACGATATCGCGCTCTCCGGTTCGCGGCGTCGGTACTCGCGCTTCGCGCTCAGTCAGACGCCGCGCGGCGATCGCGAGGGCAAGCACGAGAAGAAGAAAGCCGATGAATCGGACCAGTAAGCCCAGAAGGCCTCCTCGGGACGCAGCCAGCCGGCCGCGATCTTAGCCCGCGCGCCCTTGCTGGCACGCGTCGTGCTCAGACATGAGAGAGACCAACGCCGCGGCCGATTCTGGCCCGCGGGGGTCGGGAGGTCACCATGCTGAAGCGATACGGGGGGATTCTTCTTGCCGGAGTGGTTCTCGCCGCCGGGCTTCTCGCGACGGGATGCAAGACGACCACAACGGCTGGAACGCAGGTCGATGACGCGGCGATCAAGACGTCGGTCAAGGCGAAACTCGCGTCCGATGTCCGGCTCTCGACGCTGACCAACATCGAGGTGAATTCGACAAACGGCGTCGTGACGCTGGCGGGGCAGGTGCACAACCCGGACGAGAAGAAGCTCGCGGAAACGATTGCGAAGTCCGTGAAAGGCGTTGTCAAGGTCAACAACGACCTGCAGGTTGAGAAGAAAGGCTAGGCTCCGCTCCGCGCGGCATGATCGTTGGGCAAGGCCGTCCGGTCGGCCGTTGCAGGCGGGCCGGGCCTAAACTGCACGGGTGCCGACCTGGAAACTGACGCTGGAGTACGACGGGACCCGGTACCGCGGCTGGCAGTCGCAGAAGAACACCGAGCGGACCGTGCAGGGAGTCCTCCTGCGCGCGGCGCGGGAGCTGCTGGGTGACGACGCGAGCGTGGGCGGGGCCGGACGCACGGACGCGGGGGTGCATGCGCTTGGGCAGATCGCGCACCTCAAGGCTCGCAAGAAGGCCACGGAGCGCGAAATTGAGCACGGCTTGAACGACAGGCTCCCCTTCGATGTCAACGTGCTCGAGGTCGAGCCCGCGCCCCCGGGCTTTCACGCGCGGCACGACGCTCTTTCGCGGACGTACCTCTATCGGTTCTCGCGGCGCCGCACCGCCTTCGACAAGAGGCTCGTGTGGTGGGTGAAGGACCGCCTCGACTTCGCCGCCATGAGGCGCGCCGCGAAGCTCTTCGAAGGGCGCCACGACTTCGCTTCGTTCTGCGAGAACCCGGAGGGACAGGAGTCGACGGTCGTCGTGGTCGAGAAGAGCGACGCTCTCGACTGGGAGCACGAGATCCATTTCCGCATCGAGGCGTCGCATTTCCTTTGGAAGATGGTGCGCCGCCTGGCGGGCACGTTGGCCGAGGTGGGGCGGGGCAATCTCGACGCGGCGGCGGTAGAGAGGCTACTAAAGGAGAAATCGAGCGCCCCGGCGAAGTGGACGGCGCCGCCCTCAGGGCTGTTTCTGGAGAGAGTGACCTACATGGCTTCGAGCGACAACCCGGGGAACCGTGAGCGTCCCAGCCTGTCGAAATCCGAGAGGTTGCCCGGGGAGGCTTGAAGACTCCAATTCTTTCGCCGAGCCGTCGTCGGGACTAGAATCGAGGGCAGGCTGATCCGAACGGCGTTTCGCCCTCAGATAAGGAGGACCCGTGAAGGACAAGAGCACAACCGAGGTTCCACCGCTCCTGTTCCCCACCGCGATTCTGGCAATCGGACTTCTGACAAGCTGCGAAAAAGCGAATACGATGACCGGTCCTCATTCGACGATCTCGCCCACACCCGCTCCCGCGGCCAATTTGACGGGGTCCTGGACCGGAACATACACGACCAACGACGGCATGGACTGCGATCCGACCGTCCCGCTCGCCGCGACGGCCACGTTCCAGCAGAACGGCTCGACGGTCACCGGGAGTTTGCTTGCGACGGGTCCCTGCGGACTGGGCTACGACTTCGATGGAAAGCTCGAGGGAACCCTCCTGCGCGGGTCGCTCTCGCGCGGGGCCTTCACCGGCTCCGCATCGGGAACTCTCGCCGCATCGGGCACGAGCCTCGTGATGACACCCACGAACAGTTACGGATACGAGATGGGCACTCTGCAGCTTCACAGGGAGTGACTTCGATCGCTGGCCGATTCCAACCCGACTGGTCGAAGTCACCTCCGAGGCGCATTGATCTTCCGGTCCTAGAGCACGTCCGCCGCTTCCATCGCGTGCGCGAAGGCGGACTTCCACAGGCTGGCCAGAGCGGCGACGTCCTCGTCGAGGACGGCACGCTTCCCGACCGAGATCTTGATCTTCTTTCCGCCGACCCGGCCGATCCGCGCGAGCGGCACGCCGGCTTTCTTCGCGGCGCCTTCGACCGCGGCCTGTCCCTCGGGCGGGAACGTGATCACGGCGCGTCCCGCGGACTCGCCGAAGAGAAGAGCCGAGAGGCGCAGGTCGGAGTCGATCGAGATCTCCGCTCCGAGACGTCCCTTCATCGCGCACTCGGCGAGCGCGACCGCGAGCCCGCCGTCTGAAACGTCGTGGGCCGAGTCGAGCAGGGCGCCTTCCGCCAAGGTCGCGAGCAAATCGACCAGCCGCCTTTCGGCCAGCAGGTCCACCTCCGGGCAAGGACCTTCGTCCCGCGCTCTCATCACCCGAAGGAATTCGGAGCCGCCGAGCTCATCGCGAGTCGTTCCGAGCAGCGCGACCAGATCGCCGTCGCGCCGGAAGGCCAGGCGAACGCGCTTGTCGACGTCTTCGAGGAGACCCACCATGCCGACGGTGGGAGTCGGCGGGATCGCTCGGCCGTCCGTCTCGTTGTAGAAGGAAACGTTGCCGGACACCACCGCGATCTCGAGGGCCCGGCAGGCGTCGGAGATCCCGCGGACCGCGGCCTCGAACTGCCCCATCACCTCGGGCTTCTCGGGATTGCCGAAGTTCAGACAATCGGTGACGGCGAGCGGACGCGCGCCGGTACACGCGATCGACCGGGCCGCCTCGGCAACCGCGAGAGCTGCGCCGCGGTATGGATCGAGGGCGCAGAAGAATGGATTCACATCGCTCTTCAAGGCCAGAGCCTTGCGCGTTCCCTTCACGCGGACGAGGGCGGCGTCGCCACCCGGCCGCTCGACGGTGTTCGTCCCCACCATGTGGTCGTACTGGGTCCAGATCCAGGACTTCTCGGCGACGTTGGGGCAGGTCAGGATCCGGCGCAAGCAATCTCCATAGTCCGCCGGCTCGGCCTCGCCGGGCCACCGCGGCGCCGGGGGGACGGGCAGCGCCGCTCGCGGCCTGTCGTAGAGGGGCGCCTGGTCGGACAGCGGCGCCGCGGGCAGGTCGGCGACGATCTCTCCTTCGAAGAAGACCACGACCCGGCCGGAATTGGTCACGCGCCCGATCTCGACCGCGTCGAGCTCCCACTTTCGGAAGATGGCGAGGGCCTCCTTGAGACTGGATTTCCGGACGACGAGCAGCATCCGTTCCTGAGATTCCGAGAGCATGATCTCGTAAGGCGTCATCCCCTCTTCGCGCACCGGCACCTTCGAAAGGTCGATCTCGACGCCGCTTCCCGCCCGTCCGGCCATTTCGAAGGAGGAGGAGGTCAGTCCTGCGGCGCCCATGTCCTGGATCCCGACGACGGCGTCGGTCGCAAAGAGCTCCAGGCAAGCCTCGAGCAACAGCTTCTCGGTGAAGGGATCCCCCACCTGGACGTTGGGACGCTTCTGCTGCTCCTGACCGCCGGCGAACTCCTCGGAGGCCATGGTGGCGCCATGAATCCCGTCCCGCCCGGTCTTCGATCCGACGTACACCACCGGATTGCCCGAGCCCTCGGCGCGGCCCCGAAAGATGCGGTCCTTGGGCAGCACACCGACGTTCATCACGTTGACGAGGATGTTCTCGTTGTACGCCGGGTGGAACGTCGTCTCGCCGCCGACGGTCGGAATGCCGATGCAGTTGCCGTAGCCGGCGATGCCGCGAACCACCCCGTCCACCAGATGCTTCATCCGCGGCGCCGAGAGGGAGCCGAAGCGCAGGGAGTTGAGCGAAGCGATCGGGCGGGCGCCCATCGTGAAGATGTCGCGCAGAATCCCGCCGACACCCGTGGCGGCCCCCTGGTAGGGCTCGATGAAGGACGGGTGGTTGTGCGACTCCATCTTGAAAGCCACGGCCAGCCCATCGCCGATGTCGACCACGCCTGCGTTTTCGCCCGGACCCTGGAGCACGCGCGGCCCCGAAGTCGGAAACGTCTTCAAGTGCACCCGGGAAGACTTGTAGGAGCAGTGCTCGCTCCACATGGCCGAGAAGATCCCGAGCTCGACGAAGTTCGGCTCTCGTCCCAGGATCTCGAGGATGCGCTGATACTCCGCGTCCGAAAGGTTGTGCTCCCGGACGAGCTCGGGAGTGATCGTCGTCATGGGAGGCCGGCGCGCCTCACCGGACGGCGAGGGCGGAGACGACCGACTCGAACATTTTGCGGCCGGCGTCGTTGCCGAGAACCGTCTCCGCGCAGCGGTCGGGATGAGGCATCAGACCCACCACGTTTCCCCCCCGGCTCGCGATTCCCGCGATCCCGTCGACCGCGCCGTTGGGGTTCGCCTCGTCGGTGACACGTCCCTCGGCATCGCAATAGCGGAACACGATGCGCCGCTCGCGGGAAAGCTCCGCGAGGACCTCGGGGGGCGCCGTGTAGTTGCCCTCCATGTGGCCGACCGGCATCTTGACGACCTCCCCCAGCTCGTAGAGACGGGTGAAAGGCGTCTCGACGCTCTCGACCTTGAGGAACACGTCGCGACAGACGTAGCGCAGACCCCGATTGACCCGCATTGCGCCGGGCAGCAGTCCCGCCTCGAGCAGCACCTGGAAGCCGTTGCAGATGCCGAGCACGAGACCCCCCTCCTCGGCAAAGCGGGCGACACTCTCCATGATCGGCGAGAAGCGGGCGAGCGCCCCGGCGCGCAGGTAATCGCCGTAGGCGAAGCCGCCCGGGAGAATGACGGCGTCGGCTCCCTTCAAGTCCGTGTCGTGATGCCAGACGTAGTCCGCTTCGCAGCCGAGCAGGTCCTTGACGACGTGGTAGCAGTCCTGATCGCAGTTGGAGCCAGGAAAGACGACGACGGCAAATCTCATGGCGAAATCACCCTCACGTCGAAACCCTCGATGACGGTGTTGGCGAGCAGCTCCTGAGCCATCTTGCGCGCCTCGGCCTCGGCGGCCTTGGCGTCCACGCCGTCGAGCTCCACGAAGAAGACCTTGCCGGCCCGCACGTCCCTGACCGCCCGGTGCCCCAGTCGCCCGAGCGCCGCGGCGATGGCCTTTCCCTGCGGGTCGAGCACGCCGTCCTTTGGATACACCCTCACCTCGACCCTCATGCGTCAAACGCCTCCAACCCGTTGACCTGATCGGCCGCTTCGAACGGAACCACCCATCCCGAGCGCTCGAGCGCTTCCGACAGCGCCGCCAGAGCGAGCGGCGGCGTGTTGTTGGTCCGCGACAGGTGTGTCGCCACCACGCGGCGCAGCCTCGGCCCGGCGGCGCGGCGCACGACTTCGGCCGACTGCCGGTTGGACAGATGCCCCCAGCCTCCGGAGATCCGCTGCTTCAGCGGCCAGGTGTAGGGGCCGTCGCGCAACATGTCCTCGTCGTGGTTGAACTCGAGGAGCAGCGTCGTCGCATCTCTCACGAAGTCCACGAAATCACGCTCCGCGCGCCCGAGGTCGGAGGCGACGACCAGCCTTGCATCGTCCCCCTCGAAGGCGTAGGCCACCGACTCGTTGGCGTCGTGCGGCGTGGCGAAAGGGAGAAAGCCGATTCCGCCGATCCGGCCGGCGCGACCCGGCTCGATCCGCACGAAGGGGGAGAACAGGTCTCCCTCGAGCCCGAGCGCCTCCGCCGTGCCGAGGGTCGAGAAGATCGGGCAGCCGAATCGCGTGGAGAAGGAGAGGGCTCCGGAGCAATGATCCTGATGCTCGTGCGTGATGAAGATCGCCGCAACCGACTCGCCAGCGAGGCCACGAGCCTTCAGGCGCCGCTCGATCTCGCGTGCCGAAAGCCCCGCGTCCACCAGCACCCGAGTCCCCCCGGCTTCGACGACGCACGCATTCCCGCCGGACCCGGACGCGAGAACGGTGACGCGCACGGCCGAAGATTAGCAGACCCTCTCGGCGCTGTCATGCCGTCAGCCTCCGCGGGCGACCCGGGGGGCGCAAGAGTGATCGCCTGACCGCCGTCACTTCTCGCCGGTGGAGCCGAACCCGCCGGTGTGGCGCGATGTCCCAGGCAGCTCCACGACGGGCGACAGATTCGCGCGCACGACCGGCGCGAAGATCAATTGCGCGATCCGGTCGCCCCGAGTGATCTCGACCGGCTCGGCGCCGATGTTGGCGAGGAGCACGCAGAGCTCCCCCCGATAGTCGCTGTCGATCGTGCCCGGAGCGTTCGGAAGGATCAGACCCTTACGCAGGGCGAGGCCGCTGCGCATCCGAACCTGTCCCTCGAACCCCTCCGGAATCGCGAGCGCAAGACCGGTCGGAACGAGGACCCGCTCCCCGGGCGCGATCGAGAGCGTCGCGGACACGGCGGCCCGCAGATCGCAGCCGGCAGCGCCCGGCGTCGCGTATTCCGGAAGCGGGAGCCCGGCGCCATGCGGCAGAACGCGGATGAGAACGCGCATCTCCAAGACCGCGCCTATTTACCACGGCGGCGGCGGACTCGGGTGGGTGGAGAACCTAGAGCGCGGAGGCGAGGTCGGGCGCCGAAAGCGGGGCCTTGCCGACATTGCCGACGATCGTCAGGGAAAGCACGTTACCGTCCAGCAGCCGCTCGGCTTCCTCGGCCACGTCCTCCGCCGTCACCGCCTCGACCCGGGCGATCATCTCCTCGGCCGGCAGGGCCCTTCCGAAGTAGAACTCCTGCCGCGCGTGCATCGACATCCGCGACACGGTCGACTCCAACGCCAGGATGAGGCTGCCCTTCAGATTCTCCTTGGCCCACGCAAGCTCCCGGGAGCGAACGCCCTGCCGCTTGAGCTTCTTCAGTTCTCGCAACGTCACGTCGAGCACCCTTTCGAGGTTTCGCGGAGCGCAAGCGGCGGTGACCGTCTCGTAGCCTCCCAGCCGATAGGAGTTGAGCGACGACGCCACGGAGTACGCGAGCCCCCGCTTCTCGCGCACCTCCTGGAAGAGGCGCGAGGACATGCCGCCGCCGAGAACGATGTCGAGCAGGCTCGCCGCGAAGCGCCTCTCCGAGGCCTGGGACGGGCCGGCGACGCCCAGGCACACGTGGGCCTGCTCGAGCCCACGCCGGGACCGAACCTCGACGTGCTGGTGCGGGCGCGGAGGGCCGGCGACCCGGCGCGGAGAGGGGCCGCGCGAGGGGCGGCGGCGGAAGAGCTTTTCGATCGCGCCCACGACCTCATCGGCCCGCACGTGTCCCGCCACCGAGAAGATGAGGCTGCCCGGCCGGTACCGATCGCGGTGGTATCGGTAGAGATCCGTCACCCCGATCGATCGGACCGTCTCCGCCGTTCCCAGAATCGGCTCCCCCAACGGGTGCGCCCTCCAGAAGGACCGCACGAACATCTCGTGCACCAGGTCCTCCGGGTTGTCATTGGCTTCGCCGATCTCCTCCAGAATGACGCCACGCTCGACCTCGATGTCGTCCGACTCGAAGGCGGGCGCCAGGACGACGTCGGAGAGCAGGTCGAGCGCGTCGTCGAAACGCGAGTCGAGGGTATGCGCATAGAACCCCGTGTATTCCTTCGTCGTGAACGCATCCACGTCTCCGCCCAAACGATCGATCTCGCGCGCGATCGTGACGGTCGAGCGCCGCCGGGTGCGCTTGAAGAGCACATGCTCGAGAAAGTGGGAAATTCCCCGCCGCTCCCCGGGCTCGTCGAAGGAACCGGCACCGACGAAGATCCCCAGGGCGAAGGAGCGCACGTCGCGCATCTCGTCGACCAAGACAGTGACACCGTTTTCCAGGACGGATTTCTGGACCATTTGGGCTCCGGCAGGCTTTTTGATTCTACGCCTTTGGCGATGCAGGCAACGTCTTCGCTGCAGCCAAATAAGCCGTTATGCCCGAGCTACTTAGTTAGGCTGCTGGCGAACCGGCGGAGGCGGGTTCCGATATCCACCCGGCGGGGCTTGCCGTTGATCATCCGCGTCCCCGGCAATGAAACCCCACTCGTCGTAGTACTTGTGCCCCCTCCACTCCCGCAGCGCCTGTTCGTGAACGTTCGAGCGCACCCCGGCGATCGGGCCGGCCGGCGCCTCGGGGTTCCCAAAGACCCCCGGCGTCGGCGACGGGCGAGGCGGCGGCAAACCGGTGCCGGGAGTTGGCTGCCCGCCCGGGACCGGGTTGAAGGGAATCGAGTCCGGAGTGCCCGCGATCAACAGGTGCCAGTCGCTGCAACGGCACATCGGGTCCTTCCAGAGCTTGCGGATCGTGCGCGGCCGGCTCTCGTACATCTCCTTGAGTGTGTTGGGATAGCGGCCGTAGCGCCGTTGAAACAAGGCGATCGCGCGCGCGTACTGCCTTCCCCGGAAGATCAGCTCTTCCTCGCGGTCGCGCTTCATCACCGTCGCGATGACCGGACCGACCGCGGCGAGCAGAATCGTCAGGACGGCGATCCCGATGACGAGGGCGACCAGGGTATATCCCGCGCGGGCAGAAGCCGAACGAGGCACTACCATTCCTTGTAGAGCGTCCCGTCCAGGCCCTTCGCTTCCGAACCGCTGTGCACGTCGATGATGCCGGGAGTCGTGGGCTCCGCGGCGGCCTGCTCATCCGGAGCGAGTTCCTCCATCGTCAACACCCAGGTTGTGGACGACTTGGTCATCGGGTCGACCGGAATCTTTCGGAGGTAGCCGTCCGAAACCAGCGCCTGGAGGTCCGCCGGGAAGGCGCCCTTGTCGCCGTGGTACTGGTCGATGACGCTGCGAAGCGTGAACAGGTCCTCGCGCAGCGTCGCTTCTCGAGCGCGCTGCGGCGAGTCGCGGAGCGCCGGCACCGCGATCGCCGCCAGGATTCCGATGATCGTCATCACGACGAGCAGTTCGAGAAGCGTGAAGCCTCGATCGCCGCGGAGGCCGGCGCGGCCTTCCCTTGCCTCGCCTTCCGCGTCGGTTTCCCGAAGGCTCATCTCACCAATCCTTGTAGTAGGTTCCGTCGGTCGCTCGTCCGGCCGACAGGGAATAGACGTCGTAGACGTTCTGCCCGCCCCAGGAGGTCGATTCCGGCTCGTCCTGATAGGAGCGCAGACCCCACTCGGCCTTCTTCGACATCGGATCGATCGGAATCCTCCGAAGAAACTTCTGCTTCTTGTTCAACTGGCCGATCAGGTCGACCCCGTCGACCAGCGTCTGAAGATCGGCGGGGTAGCCCTCCGATCCGATCTGAACCTGAACCAATCCGGCATCGGCGTATTGCTTGTACTTGTCGATCGCGTCTCGCATCATGCGCAGGTCGTAGCGCAGCTCCATCTCGTTCTGCCGCTTCATCGAATACTTGGCAACGGGGATCGCCATCGCGGTCAGGATCGCGATCATCGAGCAGACGACGGCCAGCTCGACCACCGTGAAGCCCCGAGAGCGCGCGCCGGTCGGCCGAGGGCTCACTTGACTTCCACGGTCGCCGCCGCGGTGCTCCCCGGAGCCTGATCGAAGGACAGCGTGGATCGGCCCGCCGCGAGCGCCTGGATCGAGATCCGCGCGATCGCTCGCGTGCCGGTGAGCGCCGTTCCTCCGGGAAGATCCAGGACGACCCGTCCCGGCTCGATTCGCGTGTCGGCCACGCCTTCGTCGAGAATCGGCTGAACGCGGACCACGGAAAGGACTGCCGGATCGAACCGGATCGAGAGCGCCGAGGGAGGCAGGAAGTCCCCGGTCACCCTCACCGAAATGGTGGCGGCCTGTCCCCTCTGGAGGGTCATGAGCGGCGGATCCAGGTCGAAGGCCGGAGCCGCCGAGGAGGAGGAGGCGTCCGGCGTCGATGCGCTCGCGCTCTGAGACGAGATGCCCTGCGGCTGATTCGGGTTGGGCTGGGGCTGCGGCTTGAACGGGTCGCTCGGCGGCATCCCGGGCACCAGGTTCTGCGGCTGCGGCGCCACGGGCTGCGCGGGCTGCGTCTGCGGCGGCGGCGAGCGGCGCTGCGGCTCGAACGGCCCCGGCCCGGCCGGCGACTCGACGCGCGGCGCGCCCTGGTAGGAGATGTTCTGATCCGTCCCGACGTAGACCGGCGTGACGTCCTCCTCGGTGATGTCCGGGATCCGGATGATGTGGGGCGTGAGTGTCAAGACGAGGTCCGTGACCTGGTCCTGCCGGTTCGTGTTCGTCAGCAGGCGGCCCAGGATCGGCAGGTCGCTCAGGAACGGGATCTGGTTGTCGGTGCGCTGGCGATCCCGCCGGAAGAGGCCGGCGAGCAGATTCGTCTCGCCGTCCTTCAGTCGGATGTTGGACGTGATCGTTCGGGTTCCGATGATCGGGAGCGGCGAGCTGTTCTGGACCGGAACGAGCCCCGTGATCTGCGACACCTCGACCGTCAGCTTCAGGGTGATCTCGCGGTTGTGGTGCACGCGGGGCTCGACCTCGATCTTGATGCCGACGTCCTGGTACTGGAAGGATGTGACCGGCACGATGGCGCCTCCAACCGTCGTCCCGGTGTTGAAGGTGGTCACGGGAATCGGAGTCTTGTCGCCAATGATGAGCTGCGCCTTCTGCCCCTCGGAGATTCGCAGCTGCGGCTTGGCCAGAAGCTCCGTGTTCGCGTTGTTCTTGATGAAGTTGTAGGTGAGCGTCGGAAGAGTGAAGCCGAAGGAATAGATCGAAAGACGTGTCAGCTGGTCCCAGGTGAATTGTCCCGTCAGGTTTCCGCTCGGCACGGTTCCGCCGAGGTTGGTCGTACCTCCGGGAGCGGGCGCGTTGGCCGTGATGGAGTAAGGGGTGAGGATCGGCCCGAGGTCGAGCAAGGTCTTGGTGTTGATCTGCAGGAGCTCGACGTCCACGACGACCTCGGAGAGCTGCTTGTCATTTTGCTCGACGATCCGCTCGGCGATCGACACCTTGTCGGCCGTGTCCCGAAGCGTGATCGAGTTCTCCGCCTTGTTGATCGAGATTCGGGTCGTTTGGAGCAGTGCGCGCAGGGCGTTGGCGACCTCGGTGACGTCGCCGTTGGACAGGAAGAACGTGCGGATGACCAGGTCCTCGTAAGTCTTCCGATTCTGCGGCGTGTCCGCGGCGATCAACATCGTCTTCTCGTCGATCACCTTGTAGAAGTGATTCTCCTGCCGCAGCAGCGTCTCGAGCGCCGACTGGAAGGAGAGGTTGGTGAGGATGATCGAGACGTTGTCGTCCTTCAGAGCCGGATCGAAGATGACGTTGATGCCGGCCGCCGCCGCCAGGGCCTGGTAGATCTGCTTGATCGGCTTGGGCTGCGGGAAATTCAGGCTGATCGGCTTGTCGCTCGCCGGCTCGAGCATTGGCGCCCGCGCCCGGGCTCCGCGAAGCTTCTTCTTCAGGGCCTCGACCTTGGTGTCCGCATTGCGCTCGGAGGCCGCCTTCACTGCCTCTTCCCGCGCCTTGCGCAGCTCCGTGTCCGCGTAGTCGTTGGTGGGATCGAGCAGCACGGCCTGCTCGAGCTCGACGACGGCGAGGTCCGGGTTGCCCGACGAGCGGTATAGCTTTCCCTTCTCGAAGTGGATCTGGGAGGCCTTCAGCTTTGCATGGGCCAGCGCCAGCTGGTACTCCGGGTTCTTCGGGTCGAGTTGAACGGCCTTCTCCAGCTTCTGCAGCGCCGCATCCCAGCGCTGCGCCGCCTCGTCGTCTCGAGCCTGCTGATAGTTCCGGTAGGCGGTGCAGCCGATCGAGCCGACGAGGAGAGATAGCCCGAAAAGAATTTGAATCCGCTTCATTGCTCGTTGCCCTTTCCGCTGGCAAAGATCCCGGCCTCGATGTCGGTCGAGGACCGAGGAGGATTTCCCGTCATTGCTCGATCCCCATCCGGCGAGACGCGCTCGTCGGGAAACCGACGAAGCCCACGTCGATCGACTCGTAGCCCACCTTGCGCAGGATGAACCGGTCGAAGACGACGTCTCCCGAGCGCGCATTGACGATCCGGTCCCCGGCGATCAGGACGGCGATCGGCCGGTCGCGCGGCCCGAAGCTGCCGGCGAACTTGAACGGGATTGCCGGCGGCGCGGGGGTCGGTGTGGGCGGAGGCGGCGGCAGCGGACCGACGAAGCGCGGCTCTCCCGGTGCGGGCGGAGGCGGCGGGGCAGGGGTCGGAGTGGGAGGCGGACGGCGCGTCGGCTCGCGCGTGTCGAAGAGATCCCGCGAGGTCTCGCCGGGGGCGGGACCGGAACGCGGGCGCAGGTCCTCGGGAGACAACAGAGGCACCGCGTCGGCCGAAACGGCAGCTTGCCGTCCGCCGGCCGGGCGCGACCCCGTGGAACGCGCCGCCGCGGAGCCCCGCGTCTCCCCCGAGGGAGCCTTCGGCCCCGACGAGGTCCAGCGCACCACCGCGAGAACGAGCAGGACGGCCAGGGAGCCCAGCAGGATCGCCTCGCGGCGAGAGCCGATGCGGCCGCCCTTCACGAGCGGCTCCTCGGGGGCGCCGAAATCGTCCCCGCCTCCGACGCGCGCCCGGGACGCTCGCCCTGCTCGTCGGTAAAGTACGTCGCGATCCGCATCCGGACTTGAACGGAACCCGGCACCTCGGCATCGCGGGCGAGCGCGATGTCCCGTACGACAATCCAGCGCGCGCCCGTCTCGAAGGCATCGAGCAGACGCTTCAACTTTTGATAGTCGGCGGCGAACCCGAAGGTCGCATCCATCTCGGAAAGCGGCAGTCCGGTCACGGGCTTGATCGAGTAGCCGATCTCGGCCGGAGCGATGCCCGCCGACTTCAGCGTCGAATGAATCTGCTCGACGAGCGACGCCAGCGTGGCGCGACGCGTGCCGATGCGACGGCCGTAAAACTCCTCGATCGCGGCGCTGACGCGCGAGAGGCGGTCGCGCTGCGCCTCGAGCCGCTCGGCTTCCCGCTCGGCGGCGGTCACCTCGGCGGCCAGCGCCGTCCGGCGGGCCTCGAGCGCGTCCTGACGCGTCTGGCCCGTGGCCCGGTACCAGAAGAAG
>Ga0335085_10003027_pt1 | contig 30032 bp, 21 predicted proteins | sample Lox_Sample_45_FD_206712 | JGI IMG/M metagenome (GOLD analysis project Ga0335085, IMG submission 206712) | Soil microbial communities from Loxahatchee National Wildlife Refuge, Florida, United States - Lox_Sample_4.5 | ecosystem: Environmental > Terrestrial > Soil > Wetlands | place: USA... | reverse complement strand
ATAATGCTCGTGTTTCACCTCTTCCCAGCGTGCCCGGAGCATTGCATAATGCACGATGTCCTGCGGCACTCCGCGCGGTGCCTCCCGTGCATACCCGTTCTCGGCGTATCCGAGTCGCTCGGAGATCGTCCGGGACGATAGGTTACCCACCCACGCGCAGGTACGTGCCACCTCCGCGTCGAGATGGTCGAATGCCAGGCTCAGCACGGCTGTGCGCGCCTGCCGCCCGTAGCCTTTCCCCTGATGGGCCTGGGTGAGCCACGATCCCGTGACCACCTCCTTCAATACGGAGAAGTCGACGGCATTGATCTCCTGGATTCCCAACGGCACTCCATCACGGAGGACGACGAACGGAAGATGCCACCGTGCAGGGGTCCATTCCGCCCGTGCGCGCCACCAATATTGCACGGCGGAGATCGTCCGCTCGGCGGGGGGAAGATCCGTCCACGGCCTTTTGAAGGGGCAATACGCGGGGTCGTGGATACCGCCGTCGATCGCGTCGATCAGTCCCGGAATGTCCTCGTCACGCACGGCGCGCAGCGTCAGATCCGGGGTGTGCAGTTCCAGGCCGAAAATAGGCCAGATTCGCGTCAAATCATTCGTCAAATCATTCGTCAAATCATTCGTCAAATCATTCGTCAAATCATTCGTCAAATCATTCGTCAAATCATTCGTCAAATCATTCGTCAAATCATTCATTGGGCGTTCTTCCCGTTCCTTTCCCATTTCCCGTTCCTCCGCGCTACCGACGCGCCTCTTCACGGTTACAGCAGCTGTCTCGGGGATCTCCGCGATGTCTGCACGACGCAGCATCTGCGTCGCGAATTCGTCGGCGAAGTCGTCTAAAAAACTGGCCAAATACTCCTCTTTTTCCTTCTCACCGTAGAACTCCCCGAACGTGCCGCTGTCCCACGTCACCTTTCCACAATGCGGACAGCTGATCTCCACGCGCACGTAGTCGCATCCGCTATCACATCCATACATCCCATTGTACAGCTCGGCGTCCAGCACTCCGTTGCAGAACGGACACAGCAACTCGGTCATTTCATCGGCTCCTCGCTCTGTACCGTATATCGTCCGACAAGATCTATCCGTGCACAGTGTGGGCACGATATTTCCACCCGAAAAACGTGCGGTATGCGAAGGTCCACGACCTTCCCGCAATACGGGCACAATAATTCCGTCATTCCGTCATTCCGTCATTCCGTCATTCCGTCATTCCGGCGGACGTGCCGCTTTCAGCACCGTCGCCGTGTTCCCTTTCCCCCACGGGATGAGCCGGGTCCGGGCGCGCGGACAGCGACAGATGTGAGAATCCCTCCATGTCCTCCACCGGCCCGGACGGTCCCAGCCCCACCATCCTGCCATCCTCCCGCAATCCCCAGGCCACCAGGGGAAACGACGAGAACTCCGGGTAGTCACGACGATGAACATACCACGGGGCACCGGAGATGAGGGCGACGTACCGGGGAGCGGAGGTCGTGTTCTCGGTGGTCCTCTCCACCACCCCGTCCACCATCGTCACCCCGTCCTCCATTGCGACCCCCCAGGAGCCACGCTGCGCCATCGACATCGTCGTACCCGGTCCGACATACCGGAAGCCGGGCAACTCGGCGGCACAGCGCGCACAGCCGCGTTCGTTGTCCATCACCATCGCGTACCCGTGTTGATTCAGGGCCACGACATCACGGTAGAACAGGGTGTTGCCGTCGTCCTCGCCGCGCTCGAAGACGGCGATGAGGGGAAAGCTTACGGGGATCATGGTGGCATCCTATCCTTTTTCCGCACGGATTCGTTGCCCTGGGGAAATCATTAATGAAAAGCACATGATCGGGCCATTCGGTACCTCGTAAGAATCTGCTCGAAGTGTGGCATACGCCGGGCACGAATATCGAATAGATCAATTCGTCCCGACCCACCCCCGTAATCTCCCACGGAGGGCCAAAAGTTTGCTGTAGGTATGCTAAACTTTTGGCGATTGAACACCGTTCAAGTCGCCAAAAAATATTTCTTTTGGCGGTTTTGGCGATTTGGCGATTTTGGCGATTTCGCGTTAAAGAAAATTAAAAATACCCCCTTTACCGTTAGCCTAATTTTATTATTATTGTATATTAGCAGGTAGAAGGGTTTTCAGATTTTTCCCGTCTCCGGCGACTGTGGTGTAGGTCACACACGGACCGAAGATTTTTGGCGATTTGTATTTTTTATTTAATACAAATCGCCAAATCGCCAAATCGCCAAATCGGGCACTTCGACGGAGCTACTGGTAGCCGATAGTTATTATTTAGCTACTATGCGATGCCGCCCAAGCCTTGGGAAACCCCCTTCAAATACCCCTCTTCGGTGAGGGTGTATGTACATTGAGATAAACTTTCTGCATCCACCTTGATGGGGGAGAGAAGTCCGTCGTCAACAAGCTCCGAAAGGGCTGTGTATGCGAGCGCCCGTTGTTGTGTGGACAAACGTCGACAAAGCCTGTGGACAGGAACAATCGTGTTCAAGCCCTCCTCGAACGCTACTTTGAAAATACCTCGTAATGCGCCTGCCCGTTTCTTTTGTTCCCGCACCGATTCGCGCCCCTCGTCGAAATAAGCGGTACGGGCACCTTTACGGTATTCGCTTTCCGAATCCTCCTGCTCGGACATGGCCTGAGCCACACCGAGAGTGGTCTTATGTACCGTCATGACATAATCGGCACGCTGGAAATCCTCATCCGAGACCACCACACGGTTCGAGCCGCCGAAATCGTTCAGGCGTGCTTCGGCGAATGCCTGTCGTAATTGCAGGGCCATTCGATGACTATCGATGGGATCGACGGGCAATCGATGTACCTGTTTTTCTGCATCATAATGCGCAAGGTATGAGGCAAGACGGTCCGATACTTCGATATTATAATGCTTTCCATCCTGTAGATCCTGCATCATTTTCGTATAGTGTGCAGCACGGGAAAGGTTTGACAGGTCCCGCAGCTGTGGGAGATCCGGCATCGGAACAGGGGTATCGGGGTATCCCATGAAATGTACAAATTCCTGCGCTATCCAGTCGGAATAATCCCGATAGATTCCCTCGGAGAATTCGGACGGAGCGCAAAAAGCACGCTGGGGAAGTCCTGATCCCACTTCGTTCAGGAGTAGGCATATATTTGAAGGCTGTACCCCAATCTCGACTACTTTACGGTAACCTCCAGCCGGGAGAACGCGCGATGCGAGATCATCCTGGGCGATTCCTCCGAGTTGCTCGGATGACCACCCAGACAGAAGATACCCCAGTGTCTTCCCTCGATCCGTCCTCATGATAGATCCCAAATCTTTGATCTCCGGGAAATAAAATCCGTTGGCGTAATAGGTTTGTACAAATTCTGTTTTAGCCTTGGGAGGGCGACCGGGACCACGAACTCCGAATGATTTATCCTCCAGGCTAATTTCGGACATATACGGCACCACCATTGCCGGACCTGATTTCGGTTTTATATCGGTTTCTCGCGGAGAAAACGGGGTTTCTGGCCAAACGTAGATCGCCGATCCCACAGAACGTGTTTTTCCTTTACCATAACCCGAAGCGGCAATCAATGCGGTGATCTGGTTGAGACCACCTCCCAGGCCGTCCGACAAGCAATATGTGTAAAGGCATGGGGTATGTAAGAGACAGTGATCCACTACCACAGCCCTGACACCCCACGGATTGACCCTACTGCGCATGGCACGCCTGTAAACGTGGGATGACCACGCTGCACCTGCAAAGTACTCCAGGTCGTTGGCGAGAGTCCACTCCTGCCTGCGTTGCGCGTTGAATTCGGCAAAAACATTTCGATTCTTCCGAATCGCCTCGGCATTCTCCGCAGATGTCGGTGCGCCTGTATACGCGCGAAGTTCACCGTAAGTTTTGACAGAAAGGGCGTCGGGAGAGGATCTCGATTTTTCGGAATCACCATTTTCTTGCGCATCCACCGATTCGCGGGTTATACTGGTCATTGGTTGTGCCCTTTCTTGTATGTCCGGTCCGTCCGCGCTCACTACGCGGACGGACCATTTATTTTTCGGGGTGGGATGACAGGGGGTTATCGCGGTCAGATGATAGAATCGACATCGTGGTAGGTCTCCACGAGGTAATCCAGCACATCGTCGCGGTGATACCGGTACCGCGCGCCGTATTTGGCGTACGCCGGTCCCCGTCCCCGTTTCGTCCACGCGCTGAGGGTTTGAAGGGTGATCCCCAGCGCTCTGGCCAGTTGATTACGATCCAGGATCTCGTCCGTGGTTATTTTGTTCAGCCTCTCGTCGAGGCGTTCCCGGATGCCTGGAGTTTCTTCGAATTCACATGACATAAGAAACACACTACTCCCGTCCAATCCCGTTGATAATCGATCAGAGCAGCGTGTCGTGAAATTAATCGGAACATCCGGATGGCATTTGATAAATAGATAATCCAATTCCTTGCTTTTCGCGACACACTACGCATAAAATATAATGAGCAACCGTCGTCTGGCGGCACAGGAAAACGGAGAACACAACGACATGGGCTTCCGCGACAACATTCGGATGATGACTGACAGGAATGCCGCCGAGACGCTGGCTGCCCATGCCACGGGCCAATACCAACGGGATACCCCCGGACAGGGCCTGACCGCCGCAGCGGCGCAGCTGGACACCTATACCGGCGGAGGCACGCAGCCGGTGGTCATCGATCACGACGGACGACCCCTGCGGCGTGTGCAGGCGACGGCGTACGATTCGCCGCGAGCCATGGTGGCGTCGGCGCAGAAAATCAACTTGAAGAACGCCGACGACGTGATGGGCCTTCGCAACAGGGTCTATTGCGGTGATACTCTCACGGAGATATTTACAAAGTCTGGATGGAAAACATACGATACTTTACAAGTGGGTGAAGAGATTTGGTCTTTGAATAAAGAAACCCTTAAAGCTGAATGGCAAGCCGTTACTGCCGTAAATGTTTTCGATGTAATCGATGAACCAATGTATCATTTTGAGTCGCAAGTTCACTCCAGTCTTACCACTGCGAATCATCGTTGGTTCGGCTATGAAAAAAATAAAAAAGAAATTTCTTACAAAATTACCACTTCGGAAGAAATCACAAAACCTTTTATCATACCGTGTAGTGCACGTGCAGCAGAATTTCCGGAGCAGGAAACGTATAGTGATGACTACGTAGAGCTTGTTAGCTGGATTTTTACAGAAGGTACTTTTCCTACCCCAAGGGAGAGAAAGACAGTTTCTTGGCAATTCAAGAGTGGGGCTCATAAAATTGCATGGAAGCAATTTTATGACGCAGAGTTTGAGCGCAGTAAATCAAGACCTCCTCGTTTCAATGGCTTGCGTTATGGCATCCTTACCTATGATGACGACCAAGCGAATAACGGTGTTCTGAGTATCACCCTTCAAAAGAAGATGGCCAAGAAAACGCAGCGCACACTTGAAGAAATTCAATCTTATTTCGAACAAACGCCACGCATAAATTGCCGACGCATCGGCGAAATATCACAACATAAGAGTGTAAATCCAGATCACTGGGAGCAAATATATAAACTTCTTACAAATATGTTCGGCCCGGAATCCGCTCCATTCGAAGTTGGAGCGGGGGCTTCATGTGCTCACCTGTCCGATGATCGGACAGGAAATCCCCGTTGGTACTCGACTCCGAAGTATTTTCGTATTAATGAAGATATTCTGCGTGTAGTAGAAGCTGACCTTCAAGGAGATGTGAAGTGCCCCACCCGAGAATTCATATATAAACTCACAGAACAGCAATTAGAGCTTTTCATAAAGACGGCAGTAAAAGCCGATGGATCGGTTACCACACAAGGCGCGGGGTTTGTTTTTTCACAGAATCGAGTAGATCGTATAGAAATATTCGAATTGGCCTGTTACCTTCTTGGATACGCTGCAAATCGGTCCGTGTTCAACTTCAAAAAGTACGGGCCACAATATTTTTGCAAGCCCCGCAAGTTGCATACGGCTACGTTGTCCCCGAAAAACCTTACGATTGAAAATTATACAGGAAAAGTGTGGTGCCCAACTGTTCCGAACGGTATGTGGTTTGCACGCAGAAACGGTAAAACCTATCACTTTTCGAACACTGAGTGGCAGAACGACGTGTGGTCATACAATGATGCCATAGGCGAAGTCCAATACGGATTCTCCCTCATCGGCTCCTGCATGTCCCGCATCAAACTCTACCCTGCCATCAACTTCGCCGAGGAAAAAGTACCGCTCTCCATCTCCGATTATCGCCTCCGGATGGCCAGGACGCAAATCGAGGGAGAACCGGCGGACACACTGCCGAATCAACAGATCCCCGAAACGTCCGGCATCACCCCGGAGGTGCTCGATTACGCCGAACGGCTGATGCGCGACCTGCGCTCGGGCTCCGGTGGCTCCTCGGGGATGATGCGCATGTTCGCCATCAACATGTGTGTGGCGGGCGAATGTTACCTCATCCAGGTCGAGGGCCGGTGGTACATCAAATCCACCTCGGAGTTGATCGTCTCCCAGGGCGGCCAGATCATCCTGCGCACCCAGCGCGCCGGATCGTCCACCACCACCGCAGGCACCGTGTACGGCGACGTTATCCTGCCGCGCAACACCCCGATGTACCGGCTGTGGCGCGAACACCCCCGCTACTCCCACGAGCCCGTCTCCTCGATGCTGGCCCTGCGCGAGATCTGCGACGAAATCGTCACGCTCCAGCGCACCATCCGCACCATCGCCCGTTCCCGCATGAACGCCGGACTGCTGTTCATCCCGGACGGCCTCACCGTTCCCGGCACCTCGATCACCGCCGACATGGCGCAGAACGAGGAGCAATGGGACGATTTCATCGCGCGGCTGTACGACTCGATCACCGCGCCGATCATCGACGAATACAACGCCGCCACCGTGGTTCCGGCCATCATCACCGGACCCGGCGAACAGGGTGCGAATATCCGCTACATCCAGGTGAACCGGGAAATCGACCAGTTCGTGGTCGAGCGGCTGGACAAGGCGTTGGTGCGGTTGTTGCAGGGGATGGATCTACCGCGAGACATTGTAACTGGTAATCAGGGTATAAAATATTGTGTAAATGCCGCAGATCACGAGATTTTGACCAAAAACGGGTGGAAACTCCCCCCTGCCCTCACCCTGGGGGAGGATGTCTGGACGATAAATCCGACCACCCGAAAAGGGGAATGGCAACCTCTTCTCGCCGTCAATGTCTTCGATGTCGTGGACGAGGAGATGCACAGGTACGACCTGCGTTCCCACTCTAGTTTGAGTACGGGGGGCCACCGCTGGTTCGGGCGTATACCGCAGACCAAACGCGGGGGTCGCATGGTGCCGAACTTCGACGATGAATTCCGCACCTCCGACGATATCAACGATCGTCGATTCAATATCCCCGTCGCTGCCCGTGCTGCCGATTTCCCGAAAGTCGAGAAGTACACCCACGACTTCGTGGAACTCGTGGCCTGGATGATGACGGAGGGGTTCCTTCCGGAAAAGAAGCCACGCAAAGACGGCAACGGAACATTGCGTCGCTGGGGATCGATCGGCCAATGCGATGTCGTCAACGCGCCGAAATGCGATCGTATCGCTGCGGCGCTCGAAGCAACGTATGGGCCTCCCACACTTCCTGTCGGGCGTGGGGAGGCAGCGACCGTTCCAGGTAGACGTGTGGGATATCCTCAGTGGTACTACAAGCCTGGAGCCTTCATGCTCAACGAGGAAATCCTCGAATCGTTCGATGATGTTCTCCAAGGTGGCGTGAAATGTCCTCCCCGCGAATTCGTCTACGCATTGACACGCACCCAACTCCAATTATTCGTCGATGTGTGCATATTGGGTGACGGGTGCAGTTCCGGTGGTCGCCGTGTTTTCGGGCAAAATCGTCTGGATAGGCAGGAAGTATTCGAACTCGCCTGCCACCTGTTGGGCATCCCGATCAATCGCCGGTCCAACGGCACCCCACGTAAAGGTGAAACATTCCCGTGGTGGGACGTTGCATTGAAAGAACGTTCCGAAGTTTCCCTGTACCGCAGGAAGGCGCAGAAGATCATCTTCACCGGAAAGGTGTGGTGCCCTACCACCACCAATGGAACATGGTTCTGCCGAAACAACGGGCATTTCTTCTTCACCGCCAATTCCAACGCGATAGTCGCCAACGACTCGTTGGTTGTCGGACACCTGGAACCCCTGGCCCTCATGATGTGTGACGGGATCACCTCCGCGTACTTCAGACCGCTGCTGAAGAAAAAGTTCCGTTATCTCAGCGACGACGACCTCGACCGGCTCACCATCTGGTACGATCCGACGGAACTGACCCTTCCACCGGATTCCTCGGCCAGCGCCACCATCGGCCTGGAGAACAACGTGCTTTCGGCGGACGCATGGCGGCGCAGCAACGGCTTCTCCGACGCCGACGCTCCCGGCGAACAGGAACTCATCCGCAACCTGCTGTTCAAGCTGGCCGTGCTCCAGCCGGATCAAATGGAGATGATGATGCAGCGCGCCTTCCCGCAGACCATGGACGCCGCGCGGGCCGCCAACGCCATGAACGCGCCGGTTCCCATGCCCACCAGCGCCATGAATCTGCTCTACGGCACCAATGGCGGCCAGAACGGGGTGAACCCCGACGCCGACAATCCCGGAGGCGACACCGCTTCCGGAGGCGACGAGCCCAACGAGGAACCGGGAGCGCCCACCGGCAGGGAACGCGGTGCCAACGGCGACGCTCCGGGCGGTGCGACCACCTACACCAACCAGAACAACCAGGAGAACCGGTCCACGAAAGTGCGTGATCAGTCCCTGGACGGTGGCAACGGCTACACGCGAGGCATCGGGACCACCTCCGGCATCAATTACGGATACCGCTGATGACAGCCTCGGAGCCACAGCACCTCGATGTCTCGGAAACCATCGCCCGCGCCCAGGAGACTCAACGGCAACGTCTCCGCGACCAGATGGGAAATGCTTTCCAGGTGCTGTTGGACATGTCCGAGAGTGCCGACGAGGACGTGCGCGGAGAGGCACGACGCACCCTTCGCGCACGGCTCGGACTGCCGGAATCATACGGGGAATCCGGTTTCTAGGAAGCACCCATCGCACTTCCGGTAACTATTTGCTGCACTTCATAGGCGAACAGGCTCAACGGGTCCACGCGTTTTCCATTCTCTCGCTATCGATGACAGGTAGCCTACCATCCACCGGTCACGAGATTGGCACCGGCTATCCCAAGACCGTGTGTTTCCGCGTAGGAGGCGGTGAGAAGAGTGCCCATCGGACCCTCGTTCATCATCCGCAGGAACATCAGATCGGTACGGGACATGCCGGGAACATCCTCGTACCCGCGTTCCCATTCCTCGGGCACTTCGCTCATGGTCGTATCCTTCCGTTGGGTTTTCTCGTTGAGTCTCGGCGCTCCACGACCTCAATCCGGAAGCTGCCACACCGCCTGAACCCGGAGTTGCCGGAGAGTATCTACCTGGGCGAAAACCAGGAGAAGGGGATGACTGCCCGGCGGTGGTGAGAACACCAGGGCACCGGTACGATCGAAGATATCGGTGCCGTGCAGCGCCGACCCCAGGGCTTGTGCCGGATATACCTTCTTTTCGCTGGTGACGAGGAGATAATCTCCCGCATGCCCGGAGACAGGCTGAGGTGTGCCCCTGTCGAGGTGAACGATCACGAGGTAACGCGGAAAGGGGGAAGAGGGGGTGTCCAGCCACGCGGCGGAGGTCGGAGCCATTCTGACCAGGATTGGAGCTGTATATACCATCCCACGAGGTACGGTATGTGTATCAAAGCGTGCCATCTCATGAATCGACAACGTCGTTCCCATGGTGGCCGGGGATACGAGCGAGGAAGACACCGGAGATGATGTGGAAGTGCCGGAGAAAACGACGACTGCTACGACTCCGGTGGTGCATGCCACTGCGATCACCGTCCACATAGGATGCCTGCGCACCGCCTCGAAAGTATTTCGCAGCCTGCCACGTATACCTCGAACGTTGGTGGAAGCCTCCTCGGATACTGCGACAAGGGGGAACCCGTAGGGAGAAGTGCGGATGGCCTCGGGAGGAACCGGGAAAATCGGAATAGCGGTTACCGGGGGTGAACCGTTTCGACGACGCCGTGGTACACGAGGGGACATGAATGGCCTTTCACGGGGAAGAGAACTTGCATTGCCGTTATTCGGTCTTCTCGGTGTCTGCCAGTGCTTCGGCATGGCCCGGGCAGAAATCCGATCCTCCCGCACCACCGGGGAGCTTCACGTATCTCCAATTCGCTGTTCGGGCCTGTTGACGGGCGGCGACGGCGACATGATGTGCCGAATGGAATTTTCTACCGCACTGACCATTGTCACATTGCAGAACGATCACTCTATCGAAACTCATCGTTCAATCCTTTCCGTCGCGCTTTCCGGACTCTCGTAGTCCTACCTATAATATAGCAGAAACAAGGCATTCAGGTCAAATTTACGGGGAATCCGGACAGAAGTCAACTCGTGGTACCCAGCGACCAGGTGTAACCATCCCCCAGCGCGGCAACATAGGCATCGGCCCCGACCAGCGTATCGGATGCAGCCGTCGCCGCACCCGATGCCGCCACAACGGGAGACACCGTCGTGGCCATGATCCCGGCGGAGATACCCGATACCACGACGGCCCACACCACCACCGGTACCTTCTCCTGGAATGCCCCGTTTCCGTCGTAGATCTCCAGGACGGTGCCTTTCGACGCGAGTGTGGTGGACAGGACCGATCCCACGGATAATGCCATCATTTCCCCCTCCGGACAGATTGCTCTTTGTATTATTGTTCATCCTTGAATATTCTTATTATGGCACGGAAAATACCAGGATGCTACAGTTGTCGAAGGGCAATGGAGATACCGTACGACAGCGCGACATCGTCGAACAGGGCAGAGGACATGGCAACAGGCAACAAAAACAATAATACCCCTTCCAAGCGGAGATCGAAGACTCCGGAGAATACCTGGGATAATTTCTACGTCCCAGGCCCGAATGAGAACGGGCTTTCCCCCCAGGAGTACAGTGAAATAGGTGCGGCCAACGCCCTGGCACAATTACGCGAGAACAGCGCCTACACATATCAGGGGTGGCCCGAACTGAAATGGCGTGGGGACGGGATGCGTCGAGCGCTCACCTGCGGAACATTACTGCATATCATCGGCCACCACGGTGGCGTCACACAGATGCCGGAGGAATGGGACGGACCGGAGGACGGAGCGGGAGCAACGGTGCCTTTCGTCCTCAGCGAACTGCGACGAATCGCCGCGAGATATGACCCGGAGCAGAACCAGGCGTTCTATGCCAATCCCATCCACGGTGGTGAGCAGCTCTACACCGATACCACCAATGTTCTACAAATACTCACCGGTCTGTGTGCTATCAGCGGGGTGGTGGAGTTGATTCCTGTCACTGTGACGAAAATATTATCGGGCGATGCCTACGATCCGGACGAGAAGGAATTCACGAAAAAAGAACCGAAATCGCGGAAATCGACGAGCCCGTACACTCTTCCGGCTCCAGATTCCCTCTACGTCGATGCGGTGAACAAGACCGAGATCATCGGTGCGCCCATCACCGAACTCCACGAGGAAGTGACGCTGAAGCTCACCCGGCGTGGAGCGGACCGACTCACGGCGTTGCATCTCCTGGCGCGGGAGGACCCCAGATACGGCAACATCGATCTCGACGACCCCATTCTGGAGTACAATCCGGCCCTGGATACCCGGGACATGGCAACGGAATCACCCAGTGAGCGGAATCGACGGGAGGAAGCGATCCGGGCCGCCGCCGAGTCGGAGGACGAGTCGCTCCCATTACGACGAACCTCCCATCAGCGGCCCACCTATCGTGGGTGGCTGTGGATCGTCAAACGGCAGCCGATGACCTTCGCCTACGGCAGCACCGGAACACCCCCGGATACCGTTCTCACCGAGGAGAACAGTGGCCCCGGAAGCGAATACGAACAATGCGGTAACCGTATTTCCCAGGCGTTGTTCCTGCGTCCATTCCTCGATCTCGTATTGTCCGGCGGTCCGGAGGGAATCTGGACAGGCAAACCCATAAAACCCGAATCCATCCACCACGACATCGAAGTGTTCAGCGCCTCCTCGCACTCCGGATTCGGTTCGGACATGGTGCGCATGTCCTCCCTGGCCTGGGAACTATTCGAGAAGGACAGGACACCGGCCTCCACCTATCGCACCCTCACCGAACGATTCCTGGAATTGTTCGACGAGACGCGCCCCATGGGTGAGGAATTCGGGGAGGACAGTTCCGGGAAATCGGACATCGAACAGGCCATCGTCATCGAGCACGAGGATGTCGATCTCGACATCTACGAACCCCTCCCCACGTCACCCTCCGACGCGGGGGTGAAGAAGAAAGAACGACCATTCGGCCTGCCACGGGCGGAGCGCGTGGTGATCAAATCCACCAGTGAGGCAATTCGGGATGCCATGGCGTCCAACGGACTCGGGGCGCAGAACAACATGTCGATGCCCCGTGACTGGCAGACCATGGCCAGGAAAACGGCGTCTCCGGATGAACCCCCCGTCATGCGGTGCACCTTTGTTCGTGTCGACCAGAAACGGTGTATCAACTGGTCGGTGGGAGGCGGTGGACGCTGCGAACTCCATGGGGGCCGTTTCCTGGACACCAATGAGACCGCCTCCCTGCTCAAAGCCATGCAGGTGCGTATTTTCGCCTGTACGGCTCGCGCCATCGACGTAGTGGCAGATCTCATGGAGAATTCGGCCCAGGACGCTGTGCGCCTACGAGCGGCCGAAACCATACTCTCCCGGGCAGGGCTGAGCGAGCGCAAGGAGATCAGTGTGGATCTCGGCATCAGCACGGCCGACGGCGCGAGCAGCGATCCCGGTATGATCATTCGGGAGCGCTTGGCCCGTCTCGGAGTGGCGAATCGCGAAGAATCCGAGATAATCGGTGGTGCAGTGCCCGATCAACCCCGACTTCCTGCCATGGAGGACGAGGATGATGCGGATGATGGGGTGGCCATGGAGGATATCATAGAGTACTAAGCCGAAAGGGTCACCGTAGGGGTTGAGTCAATGCCTCACTCTTTACTCCGTGGAGTATCGAACCCTACCTTGCCTCCGAAGCAAGGTAGTTGCGCCGAGTGTGCTCGGCGGTCTATATTTGGCCGCGTTCGAACTCTCGAAAGGTACTCCTTGAAAAATCTCTCCTCGGGGGCGCAGGACACCCTGGTCACCCTTTTCATCGCCATGGCGGGAATTCTGGGTTGTGTTTTCATCATTCTCTTTCCGGCATCCCATGAACGCGGCACCTCGATATCCATCGTACCGTCTTCGGTGATCGCCCCGCCCACCGAAACAACCCCGGAGATTCCGTTGCCCGTCCCGGGCGCATCCTCCAATGCCTATCTGGTGGGCCGTGACATAACTCCAGGTGTCTACCGTGCGGTGGGAGGACTTGACTGCACCTGGGAGATCGATCGCGGGCTGTGGCCGGGCGAGGACGCAATTCGGGAGCGACATGTACGCGACGGTGCGATCACTGCCGTCATCCTGCCCGGCGATGTGCTCTTTCGCACCGACGCGTGCGGGGTGTGGTCACCCCAATCCCAGAGCCGCCGATAGGAAAAAGAGAGGAAAACGGGTGTCGGAAATCGTGCGGAACGAAGCTGTTCAGCTCCATGAATTGTTGAACCGGAACCACCGGAGCGTGGATACCGTCCTTGTGGCCCGGGACATCCCCACCGACAAGCACATAGCTATTTTCGGTGTCATCCCCGGCATCTCTCCCACGGAGATGTACCGTCGTGTCAGATCCCTGTGCCGTGAGCATGAACTCGGACTGCATCTGGAAGGCGTGCATATTCTTCCGGCAGACTCACCAGGATTCCTCCGGCTTCTCGAAGGAGCACAGGAATCAGGAATAGTAGCAGGAAAAACGCGCTGTCCCGTGGTACAAACGGAGGAACGCGTCTATACAGAAATAATCATTCTTCTCACCGACGCGGCACCCTGAGTTGAGGCAGACCGGCGGTCCCTCCGAAAGCAGGTCATTGTTCTCGGAGGGACCGTTCCTCATAACTACCCACGTCCTATTTCATTGTGGTGGGGATGCCGAGGCGGATGTGGACGAAGAAGAACGATCTGATCGGGTGGATTGCGGTGCGGAATCGGAATATTTCGGGCTCTCCTGTGCCGGAGAGGTCACGGTGAGCTGATCTTGTTCCGGTGCTTCCTGTGTGGATGGCACGGCCTCGGAATTCGGCGAAGAGGGGATAATAGAATTCGAAGGCGAGGGAACGGAGCTTTGCGACGAAGGTGTAGTCGTCTTCATATAGCGGGGAGAAGTCGTTTCCCGGGTGGGGGAAGGATACGCGCTTTCGGAGGTCGTACTTTGTGAATACCCGGGTGTTTGGCTGTAATGGCGAGGTGTCGATGTGGGCTGCCGACTTGCATTGATGCCCTGTGGAAGTGAATCTACACCCACGGACTGTGGAGATCCTTCGGTCGTTGGGGCGCTCTTCGGGGCAGTGCTGTGACGAGGATGAGAGACGGATGCCGGAGCAGAAGCTACCGGAATCTGTGCAGCAGAAGTCGGTATTTGCCCCGCCTCGGAAAGAGGCGCATTGAGGTTCGTGGGTGTATCCGTGGATGGATGGGCGGCTTCTGTCTGTTCCGGTGCGGAGTACTCGTCGGTGGGTACAGGTTCCGTGGCAATCGATGATCCCGGAGAAACATCGGAGAGGATCGAAGACGGGGAGGTGCTGTTTGTATCGGTGTTCGTGGGAGTAGCAGTGCCGGTATTCGCAGTGGTATCGGTATTTGTCGGTACTGCCACGGCATGTGCACGAGAGGAGGGTTTCAATTGATGCACGCCGAAGAGCACGATAAAAACTACAGCTACGGCGAAAGCTCCCATCATGGCAAATCCGGCAATCTTCTTCCGATGATCGGATGCGGGCACCGGCAGCACCCGTGTCGGCGCGGGATGCGCCTGTGGGTAGGGTGTTACGGTAGAATAGGTCGCCTGGGAGTAACCCAGGACAGGAAAAGGTTCCGAGTCCACCATGGGTGGAATCGGCATCGTGTTCTCATCTTCCGGAGGTGAAAAACCGACATCGGACTTATCGGAGGCCATGTTCATCCAATCTACCAGATCCCTTGGAGCATCTCATAATTCGTCAACGCCCCCGTGTGCATTCCTTCGATCTCTTCGATACCCTCGTGGCACGACGGTGTGGGACGGGAGCTGAGTTGCATCGTATCATGGAACTACGTACCGGTGTCGCGGGGTTCGCCGACGTTCGTCGAACAGCCGAAGACGATCTCTGGCGTGCCGGAAGATATACATTAGACGATATCTATGCTACTCTGCGTGAAAAGACCGGATGGTCCACGAGCATCCTGGAGATGTTGAAGGTCCTCGAACTGCATCTCGAATGGGACAATATCTTTCCCATAGTGGAGGTAATGGACACGGTACAGTTCGGCGATCTCGTCGTCTCGGATATGTATCTTCCGTTACCCTTCCTCCGGAAGGTGCTGGAGTACAAATGCAATCTGCGCGAGAACGAACTCCATCTCACCAACCATGGTAAGCACCATGGTACCGTGTGGGGGCCGCTACTGGAGGATTATGACATCCAATTACACACGGGGGACAATCTCAATTCCGATGTCATCATCCCGCAGCGGTACGGTATTGCCACGCAGCACACTTCCGCCGCCGAATGGTCCACATCGGAATTCATTCTACGCGACATAGGTCTTCGTGGACCGGCGGAGGTTATCCGGGAAGCCCGGCTGTCCTTCCGGGATTCCTCCGACGATCCTCTTCATGCCCGGGCTCGATCCCTGCAATGGGAGGTCAATACTCCGTTTCTCGCTATGGCAACCGTTTCTCTGGGAAATCATGCGGACAGCGTCGGTGCGGACACTATTCTGATGTGCGCCAGGGATTGCGGATTCTGGTATCGGATCGCCAAAAAGGTTCTCGGTGGTAGATTCAAGCTGAAGTACATCACCGCGTCCCGAATCCTTTTCACCTCGGGCAACCCGGCCTACGCCGCCTACGTTCGTTCCCGCTGTGGCGAGCGCACCGTTGTCGCGGATCTGTCCGGTACCGGGCGCACCCCCGCGCATTTCATCGGCACCTACGACGCGCAATCCGATATGTCCGTTTATCTGGCATTGAGATCCAATCTCGTACACCCCGATATGGAAACATTGGCCCCTTTTCGTCCCGATGTGCATGTCGAACACATGGTGGAATGTGAGGAGAACAGATTCCTGTTCGAAAAATTCAACGCCACGACGGAGGGTCGGGCCGTCGGCATGGAATTCCACGGGTTCGATTTTTTCGCGCTACGCGAGGATTCTCTGCTGACCGAGGAAAACAGGAAATTGGTCGAAACCATGGCTTCGACACTCGATGCGATCGATTTCACACATTGCTTCCCTCCGTCGGCTCTCTTCATCCCGGATGATATTATTCGGACGGCGGCATCGGTTATTATCGGGGAAGCTCCCCGGTATGCCGACGTGGTATCAGATTTTCCGGATTGAGGAGTGCAGTGCGAAATAATCTTGTCATTGTCCGCGCCGGAGATTCCTCCCTTCACGAGGGATGGCTCGAAGGCGGCGACAGGAATTGGGACCTGATCGTCAGTTATTTCGGTGACGAACCGGGGAGGTACGAAACCGAGGGAACCCTGGTCATCAGGTCCAAGGGGGCGAAATGGCCGCCGCTCGGGGAGGTCATCGAAGACCTGAACAGTTCCGGAGAATTGGATAAATACGACTACATCTGCCTGCCGGACGACGACCTACGTGGTACCACTCTCGCGTTCAATACGCTTTTCGAGTATTGTGCTCGTTATCGCCTAGCACTCGCCCAACCGGCACTGGCACTGGGAAGCTACTACAGCTGGCCGATCACCCGGCAGCATCGCAGCTCATCGCTGCGCTGGGTCAATATCGTGGAGGCGATGGCCCCGACATTTCGCCGGGATCTTCTGCGTAAGGTGTATCCGGAGTTCCGTACCACATTGAGCGGATGGGGGCATGATGCCTGGTGGGCGGCGGAGGTGGAGGAACCGGACAGGGAAATCGCCATCATCGATGCGGCAGCCGTGGTTCACACACGACCGGTCGGAGGGCCGAATCACACCCGCGTCCGTGAAGCAGGGTTGACGCCGGAGAAGGAATTGAAGGAATTCTTGCAACGCAAGGGTCTCGAATTTCCTGTTCCGAAGACATACGGATACGTCGATATTCGGGAAAATCCTGTTCGGCATATGCGTGTGCTGGAAGAAAGTGCGAATGACGACGGGCATCAACTGTCACTTTGGGTTGACAGTACCGGCTGAGATATCTTTCAAGTAAAAGTATCCTACTTTGTCGCCTTCGCTATTCTGGTGTGTGCCCATCCAATTCCACAAGCCCATATGCGGACCCACGAGTGGTAACACGGCTCACCGTTCACTTCATGGATGTACTTGAATCCCATCCAGAAATATTTTTTATATTCCGCCTTGAAGATATATTGCCTGCGCCCGCACGGGGCAGCGCGTACGAACCAGATACCCTCCTCCAGGAAAAATTTTCTTACGTCTTTCTCCTTCATTCCTTCGGATTTGGCGAGTAATTTTATCTCATATGTCCCTTTAGGTGCGGCGAGGAAATGTTCGGCTATTTCGGCTTTCGGCTCTAATTCGGCGACGCGTGCTTCCGCGATCTCGGCACGGCGTACCTGGCGTGCAGCCTCTTCGAGAGCCGAGGCGTAGTCCGGAGGAACGGTGAAAGGCTCTCGGTCGAAATCTCTTTCTTCCAGGTTCAGGAGATAGTCCCGGACACGTTTGGCAACTTCGGAGTCCCGCAGGAGCATCCCCACGCGGAGCACCGCGCGGCGAGGAAAAAGCGCGAACGTGCTGGCAGAGGAGGGGAGTGACAAGCCGTAACTCTCCTCAAAAGCTCGGCGGCCAACGACGGCATAGCCATCATCATCGAGTTCTTCCCGATTGCGATTGACGAGTTGACGGATCGTCTCTTTTGTCACACTGTAGAATTCTGCCACCATCTCGGTAGTGACATGCATATCGTCCGGAAGAGTGCGCAGGACAGCAACTTTATCCAGCACTTCGGTGCGCTGGACAAGCGTATTCCGTTGGGATCGTGCGTCCGCTGCCGTGAGATCGTCCATCATTTCGGACCTTTCTGTCGTCTACCGGTCTATTTTTCAGTTGTGTAAAACCGTACCGATGGTATAATCGGCCAATGGCTCCTACAAATACCTCTTCCATCCCCCAGCACACGCCCACCGTCAACGGCGTCCTCGAGCGTAACACGGGCGGCTCGTCGGCTTTCGAGTTCTATCACACTCCGCCTGCCACCGGCTACGGCCTGGAACGCCCGGCGCGCGAGGAGATCCCCCCGTTGCCCGTGGATCACGCCGATCTCGTGCGAACTCTCCAGGCACGAGGTCTCCTCCGTGAGAATACCCCCACCGAACACGGCGCGGCATTGGCACCGCGCAATGCCGCTACCCCGTTGCCCTTCCCGGGGGGCAACGACCCGTGGCTGCCTCATCCCGGTGGTCTCCTGGACCCGTCGCCTCTCCGAGGCGGAGAATTCACATTCCAGGGTGAAGCGATTGCTGTGCCGAGCGACACCGCCCCCCCAGATTCTCCTGTCGACCACAACGAGCATTTCGACGCCGACGTTCCTACGGCTGTCGAAACCGCCTCCGAGCCCGGATACGGCAATGCGGATGACGAATCCGGGGAATCTTCACCTCGCAAACGTGGCGTACGCCATGCCAAACCCGTCGATCTGGAATAATCTTTCTTCATTTGCGTTATCAGGCAATTCGATGTTAGGATAGACGCAGACGCATTGCCCCGTAGGGTTACCCTTCTACCACGGATTCCGCGTCATGTCGTATCCTACCCCGCAAACGCTCGATTACCTCGATACCGGTAATCGAATCTACAACTACGTGCAACAGATGTTGACCATCGTCAACGACGCCGCCACGGAGTTGAGTTTGACGTTGCCCACGTGTCAATACGTCACGGGCGGCCAAGCGGTGTTCGACACCGAACAGGTCGCCATCACCGGAATTCGTGTGGCACCGGGATTACCGGGGGCCGAGAATATTCCGCTGAATATGCCTATCGCACCCAATTGCCTGCCGCCGATCAATATTCAGATGCGGGTGTCGATCGTGCGGTGCCAAACCCCCAATCGGCACGGCCAGGTCACTCCGGCACAATTGAACGAGTCCTTTCTGGCCACCAGTCAGGATTTTGCGGTATTGATGTTGGCCACCGAAATGCTCGTTTATTCCCAAGTTTTCGGGAACATGTTGTTCCAGGTGATCATGGAGCCGCCATCCGGAGGATTGACGGCCACCACCCTACTCCTCACGGCGGCACTACCATGAGAAAGGGGCGATGATGGCAGAACTAGTCTTCCGGATAGACGAAGGCGGATTCCAGGAGGCATTCCGTTCGTGGAACGGGATGACGGGGCGCTTCATGGAGGAACGGGGACAGGTGCTCTGTGCCAAGGCGCAGGCGGATGCCCCTGTAGGAGAACCCGGCGAAGGTCACCAGCCCGGGTTATTGAAAGCCTCCATTACGACATATCCCACCACCGATAACGGTGAACTGTGCATACGCGTAGGCACCGAGCCGGAAGTGGACGAAGGCAATATCGGTTATGCCTATTTCGTTCATCAGGGCACGAGATCACACCCTATTCTCCCGGTTCGGGCGAAAAAACTTCGCTTCGTGGTGGATGGCCATGTGATATATGCCAGGAAGGTCAACCACCCTGGCAATGCGCCCAATCCTTACCTGTCCCGGTTTCTGCCGGAGGCATTCGACTGACGCTCCACGGATATCAAATAGATAATTGCATCGACACCTCACACAAAGAATAAGGACGACACATGGCAACCAAGTCTTTCGGTAAGCGTAAGACGGTGAAGCGCGGTCCCATCACCTTTCAGATTCATGAGGAGGAATTCCGGGTACGTGGACATATGTCCGGCTTGCGCATCCTGAACCTGCTGTCTTCGATGGACTCCTCCAGGGAGAACGACAGCGCCCAGGAAATGAAGAAGTTCCTGGAGCGAGCCTTTATCGACGAAGACCGGGAAAAGGGCATGGACTATCTCGCCAACAGCGAGGAGCCCGTCGAATTGTCCGATCTGGTGGAAATCATCACCTGGCTGATCTCGGAATATTCGGGAAACGCATCGAGCCCGTCCGAGCCCTCTACGGATGGGTCCTCGACAACTGGTACTGGGTCTACGGGGATGCCAGGCTCGCCGGAATCGATCTCAACGACAAACGGATCGATGCCGCTGATTACCTCGCCATCCTGATATCCCTGGCTCGAACACATCTCATTCGGAACGCGCAATACCGGGAAGCGGAGGACGAATACCGTGAGAAGCTGGAACTCCTGGCGCGCACCGCGCAGGAGCAGGAAGACCTTGATAATGCCTACGAGGCCCAAGGTATTTCACGCACACCGGCTCCTCCACAGGCGGACACACCGATACCCGGCATTTCCCACGCTCCGGTCAATATGACGAAGAGAAAACGTCTTCTTCGGCCTACAGTTCAACCGGGAGTATCTCCGACTACCTGACCACGAAAGGCAGGTGAATCATCATGACATCCCCCCTGGTCGGCTCGGCGTATGTTCAATTGCACGCCCTCACCGAACAATTGAAACGGGAACTTCGTGATGCCTGCAAAGAGGCGTGGGCGGAATCGGAGCCTCTCGCGGCCAAGGCCGGTATCCAAGCCGGTGTGGCCTATTCCGAGGGATTCAAGAAAGGAGTCTCCGGAAGTAATCTCGATAAATGGATAAAAAGCGACGCCGGAGCCTTCAACCTGATCGAGAGGGAGGCCGGGCTCTCCGGAGAACGCGCCGGACGAGCCTATGCCTCACAATATCGATCGGCGATGGAATCCACTCTCCGAGATGTGAACCCCGGAGATGCCTTCTCCTCCAGTTACAGCGATGCCAGTGCAGCTGCCAAGGACGCCATCCTTCAGCAACAGAGATTACGTTCGGAAATGGAGGCTAGCGCCCGCGCGGCGGAATCCGCCAGGCAGCGCCAGGTACCCACCGCAGGTAATCGGATCGAGCAACTACAAAGCGGAATGCAGGCAGCCGATCGAATCCGCGATGCCATATCCGAAGCCATCGAAGAAGGGTTCGAAAACGCCAGAGGAGCCTCCGGCGCGGCGGCTGTCGATGCGGCTGGAGAGTTCATCTCCACATTCAAGGAAGAGATCGCCGAGGCAAATCTCGGGGCGTGGTTCGCCGAGCATCTCTCCGAATCCCTGCTACCTGTCTCGGGTGACATGGGCAATGCCGCCGGTCAACGGTACGCATCCCAATTCGGAGAAGCGGTTCGAGCGGGAACTGCCGATATTTTGCGGGATATGGAACGATCGGCCCGAAATACGGGTCGGGCAGCGCCACGTACTGCACGCACTCCCCGTACCCCCCGGGCGGGAGATGTACGAGCAGCCACCGGGGCGGCGGAAGGGGTTACGAAAGCTCCGCTGGATCTGGATGCCCATCTCCCGTCTTTGGAGGCAGGGTTCGTTGACCTCGACAACCAAATGGGCGTCACGGTAAACAGCACGGCTGAACTTTATCGGACACTTTTGGAAACCGAAAGCGGTGTACGCCTGCTCCGTACGGCCTTCGGTGGTATCAACCCGGAAATGCAGCGGCTCGTCGCCCTTTTCGAACGTTCGCGTGTCGGTAACTTACCTACCTCGGGTAGATTGCCGACAATACGTGCACTGCCCGCAGGCGCATCGGCACAGCGCGATCTGTCGGAGTTGAACGAAGAAGCGGAGAGCACCTCCAATGAGATGCTCGACCTTTTCCGTAGCCTTCGCCGGACCGAAGACGGTGTCCGGAGTCTCTACGGTGCCCTCCGAGGCGTCGATCCGGAAATGCAGCGCCTGGTCAACATGTTCCGCGCGGCCGGTGGAGGCAACATCCCCGGCACCGACCTGGTGCATCTGCCCAATCGAGGATGGGAATGGGGGCAGCGGTCCGGTCCCGGCCGTCCCGGTCCGCAGGGTCCATTGTTCTCCGAACAACTGGCTCTTCCCCCCGGCTCCATACCACGTCCACCGCCCCCGGCCGTCCCGAATCTGCCCTCGTTGTTCGATGGGTTCAATGAATCTACTCTGGGTCAGATCCAGTCCGGACTGACCGGATTGCTGGGTGTGCTCAAATCGGTCGCCACGGCTTCGGCAGTGGCATTGGTCCCCTTGCAGGTCTTCTCCGCGTCGGGAACGATCACGGCGATTATCGGGGATTTGGCGCATATGGCCGGAACCCTGGCGACCATTCCGGCCATCGCCACCTCGGTGGGAGCCGCGATGGCGGCTATCAAGATAGGCACCGATGGCGTCAAGGACACTATTTCCGCCTTCATCGAAGCGAACAAGAATTCTGCGGAATCATCCTATAACTACAACCAGCAATTGAAGGAAAGCTACCACGATGTAGCCGAAGCGGCACATAATCAAGCGGACGCGGTACACAATGTTGCCGAATCAGAATACAATGAAACAATTGCCGTACGCAATGCGCGTCAGGCTACCCTCGACCTCATCGAGGCCCGACGCGACATGATGTTCCAATTGGAGGATTTGAACCTCCAATTGCGTGGTAGTCAATTGTCGGTGCAACGCGCCAATCTCGAGGTAGTGCGGGCATACCGTGAAATGCGCACAGCTCAATTCGATCCCACCAAAACGCTGTGGGACAAAGACGAGGCAGTCCAGAATTACGAGGAGGCCATCCAACAGGCTGACGAAGCCAAACAGCATAGTATAGAGCTGACCGATGAAGTCCAACGTGCGAACAGGAAGGGTGTCGAGGGGAGTAAGCAGGTTATCGACGCCAAGAATGCACAACAGAGCGCTCTGCACCAGGTCGGCCAGTCACAGTACGAGGTGACACAGTCCCAATATGCCTTGACACAGGCCATCTATGCCTCCACACAAGCCCAGCAGAAATTGTCGCACGAGTTGGAGATCGGCAATCCCGCCTACCGTACCGCGAATCTCGAACTGTCCCGACTTTCGCCGAACGCGCAGGCGTTCGTCAAGACGGTGCTCGGGCTGACCGGAGCTTGGCACGATCTCAACCGCACGGTCTCGACCAATCTGTTCGATGGTGCGGCAGCTTCCATGCAAATACTGGCGAATGCGCAGATCCCGGTTTTGAAGCAAGGACTGGGGGGTATTGCGACAGCCCTCAACGGAATCGCCATCGATATCGCCACGGCATTCAGCACGCCGGAAACGATGAAAGTGTGGTCGAGCATCCTGGAGGAAATCCAGGAAATGTTCATCACCTTGCGGCCCGGAATCGACGGCCTGGTCGACGCGTTCAAAACCCTCACCACCGTCGGTTCGACATTCCTTCCGCGTCTGGGGTCGGCGCTGGCGGATGTCTTCCTGAAATTCGACTCCTTCATCGATCGCACCGCCGACACCGGCCAATTGACCCACTATATTCAGCAGAGTATCGACGCGCTGAAGATATTCGGCAGCATCCTCGGCAACATCGCGGGCATCATCCACGCCGTATTCGGAGCCGGGGCGCAGGAGGGTCAAACACTCCTTCAACGTTTCGACGATCTCACCGGCCGCGCCGATCGTTTCCTGCATTCCTTCCAAGGACAGAACGATCTCAAGAACTTTTTCCTCGACGCTCGCCAAGCCGGTGAGGCGATGAGGCCGGTGTGGGATGCCCTCGGCGACGACCTGAAGATCATCGGCCCCGAGCTTATCGCATTGGGCAAGGCCGACAGCGGTGGCGTCGTCAGCCTGCTCAAAGGAGTAGGAGAGGGCCTCACATACCTGAAACCCGTTGTCGGGGAAATTGGTTCGACGATGGCTGCCATCGATTCCGTCGGGGGCACCGTCATCGCGCAGCTCGGCCGAATCGCCGCCGTCGTGGTCTCGGTCGTGCAGCCCGCGATAGCGCCGCTGCGTGATGGGCTGAAGGAGATCGCGGTCGCCTTCGGGGATCTCGCAGCTCGGTATGGGCCACAGGTGGGACAGCAGTTCGCGCAATTGGCACGTCTGATCAAGCCTTTGGCCGATGTGATCGCCTCGGTAATCAACAGTTTGTCCCCGGTATTGCTGCCTTTGGCTACGGTTATTCTGCCACCGATCGTGGATGCGTTCCGCACCATGCTCGACGTTGTCAAGCCCCTGGTGCCGTTGATTATCGGGCTCGCCGGGGCCTATACACTTCTTCGCGCTGCCGTCCTGGCCCCTGGATTCATCGCCGGAGTGTTCGATCGCGCCTCCGATTCCGTTCGTGGATTGTCAGCCACCATGGATTCCGTTTTCACCGGCCGGAGCCTGCAAGATCGTGCGCGTGGCTGGATCGCGCCCCTCCAGACAAGCACGGACAACCTGCGGCAAAGTGTGGGGGACCTCGGCGACCGCGTGGGTGCCGTGGGAACACGAATGGCAACGACAGCCAGAGCCCAGGTCCAAGGCATGGCGACGGCGATGACCGCCGCCGAGGGCGAAGGACGCACATTGGCTGCTACGCTCTCCGGAGCAGTCAGTAGCAGTGTCAGCGGATTGCGCACTGCCGCAGGCGGTTTGATCAACGTGCTCGGAGGTCTCCCGGGCATCGCCACCCTGGCGGTCGGCGCGCTCCTGACCGGATTCGACGAGGCGGTCAGGAACGCCAAGGGGACTATCGACGCATATCAGAAGAGTGTCGAGCAGACTACCACTGATCAGGATGATCTCACCAAGGCATTGCAGAATACCGGTGGATCGGTAAATTCCTCGGTGATGGACAGTATTACCAGAAGCCTCAAAGATTATTCGGACACACAACAATCGTTGGCCGATAAATCGCCGGGGATGTGGGCGAGCATTTTCACCCCCTTCTCCCAGTCCACCATCGAAGCCGGGGGTATCGTCGATCAGGCCAAACAAACATCGACTGCCATTGCCAACATCGGCTTGACGAATCAGCAACTCAGCACCGCACTCACCGGATCGCAGGCCGGATTCGACACGATCATCTCCAAACTGTTCAGCGCAGGTCAAGGAGGCACCAATTTCGCCAACGAATTGATCGGGTTGCGCGAAACCATTCTCAACAATGAGAATCCCACCGATCAAATCGCCACGGCGTACAAAACCTTGGGCGATAATGCCACGAGCGCCACCGACGCCATCTCCGGCATGAATACCGCGATGAATAATCTGTACAACCAACAATTCGCCTTCCAGGATGCCCAGGCCAAGATGTCGACGGCATTGGACAGTACCGTTTCCGGTATCACCGCACAAACGGGAGCGATGATCGAGGCAGATGGCACAATCGACACCTCCATCCCGAAATCCGGAGACTTCTACAACACCATCCGGCAGTTGCAGCAGGCATTCGACGACGCCACTGCCGCCGCCAAGCGCAACGCCCAGGAGCATGGTGCGAATGCCGATCAGCAGCAACAGGCAGCCGATCGTGTCGCCACCGACTGGGAAAACTCCATGCGCCGACAGTTCATCGCCGCCGGAATCCCGCAAAAAGCGGTTGACGCGCTGCTGGCCAAATACAAACTGACGGCCCAGGACTGGAAAGCCAGTTTCGACATAGACACCACCCCGGCCACGACCAAATTGAGCGCCCTGGACCAATTCATCCAGAAGGCCCAGGCCCATCCGATCACCATTCCGCTCGGTTTCAGCGTGCCCAGCGCTGTCGCCTTCGGCGGCGCGTCTGCCGGAGCGGCGGCGGCAGCAGCGGGTCCTGGCTTCAGTGTCAGCCCACAAAATATGGCGACATTGCTGGGCATCCCGGGTGCACCGCCTTCCCAACACGCCGAAGGTGGTCGCTTGCCTGTGGTCGGTCCCGGCACCGGTAAGCGCGACGGCTTCTGGGGATTCGTCGGCGGCGGCGCGTTGCCGAGTGTCAAACTCAACGGCGGCGAATGGATCGTCAACGCCACGAGTTCGGCAAAATACAACGGTGAAATCGGCGCGATGAACGCCGGTACGTTCCCACGCATTCCGGGATATGCCGATGGTGGCATCATCAACAGCGTTGGAGGACTAAGCTCCATCCTCGGCGCATCGGCAGGTGCGACATCCGGCGGGACGAACTTCAGCGGAGACAGTGGTGGAAATTCTGTCAGCGGTTTGTTGAGTTCGGCCGGACAATCCTTGAATAATCTGGGAGCTGCATTCCAGAACGCCTGGAAGACCACCCTGGGTCCGGGCTGGGTGACCGTCGGCCAGGGAATCGTCGAGACGAAGCTCAAGATGATCGATCCGGCATTCTCGGATATCAACCAGAATGTCATCGGAATCGGAACCAATATCAATACCGCCTCCACCAAAACCATTCTTCCGGCATGGCAGGCGATGGCCGAAGGTCTTTCCTCGACACAGAAAGACGCGATCAACCCCGCCTTCAAGGGTATTCAAGAGGGATTGACCATCACGACACAGGCATTCACCCAGGGTGCCAGTGATATCGGAACACAGTGGACTGCTATCGAGCAGAAAACCGCCGCTCCGGTCAAATGGACCATCGATAATGTGTTCAACAACGGCATCGTCGGAATGTGGAACAGTGTCTCGCAACTGCTCGGCACTACACCGATGAAACCGTATGTGGCCCAATTCGCCACGGGTGGACTGGTGACCGGTGGTATCTCCGGAAAGGATAGTGTTCCGTCACTGCTCACGCCGGACGAATTCGTCCTCAATACCGGTGCCGTCAAACGTGCAGGACTTGCTAATCTAATTCGATTCAACAACGGATCGATGCCTGCCGAAGGTCTCTTCATGGGCTTCGCCGAGGGTGGTGCCGTTCCGAAGCCCGGCAGCCCGGCCTGGAACAAGATCCGGGATGCACAAGCCTTCGCGCTGAGCATGGTGGGGACTCCGTATCTGCTGGGTGGGGATTCCAAGGCTGGAATCGATTGCTGTCTCGTCGGGGACACCATGGTTTACGGACCGGATGGTGCCAAACCAATTGATGAACTGTGTGCCGGGGATCGTGTGTACTCTTACGTGGATGATGTGCTTACGACACAAACTGTGACAGCACAATGGCAATCCGAGACACAACAAGTCTTCCGCGTTCGTACACGTAATCGGAGCATAACAGGTTCGGCGAATCACCCCTTTATGCGCCTTGTTCAAACCAAACTTTCACATCGGATATACAGTGCCGGGTGCGGAGCTGTCGATCCTGCACAATATGGTGTCGAATGGGTGCGACTCGACGAATTGCGCCGTGGAGACCTCTTGATCCAACCACGGTCGATGGAAACCGAGGAGAAACCACATCCCACGTTTTCCGATGGCACCTCTATCAACCTCAATCAGGCGTGGCTCATGGGTCTCATACTCAGGAGTGGCTCCGTCGGGGACAAGGGCATCCAATTAGGTGTGTTCGGGGAGACACGTGATCGTGCTGCCGAGCAATTCCGAGCCTGGGGGGTGAATCCGTGGTATGGGCCGAGTAACGGCGTTACCGCATCAAGTCAGCGGTTGGCGGAGGAATACGCCCGTTTCGGACTCCGGAAGAAGGCGTTCGAAAAACGTATGCCGGAGGCGGTATGGAACTGGCCGCACGACCTGCAACGGGCCTTCCTGAACGGATATGCAGATGCCGATGGCCATTACCCGCAGAATAAGAGAAAATATGGGGAGCGCTCTTATGCCTCCTGTTCCAGGCGGCTCCTCGAAGACGTGCGTGCATTGCACATAATGCTTGGCGACCCCGTATCCAACATTACGACAACCGAGCGCACGAAACCCATCGTGATCAAGGGCAAGACCGTCAAAAATGCACGGCCCCTGCACGCATTCACTGTTTATGCGCGCGGAAAGGATGGAACCGTTGCTCTCACGCATCATAATAAAGATCTTGCTGCTTGGATGAGTTACGGGGATTTCATCGTTACACGAGTATTGAACATCGAAGACAAAGGTATTCAGGAAACCTACGATATCGAAGTGGCAGGAGCGCACAACTTTGTCGCCGAAGGGGTCGTCGTCCACAACTCGGGCTTCGTTTCGGCCGTAGCCAACGTTATCAACGGACAAAGCCCTTTCAGCTCACGATGGAGCACCGACAGCAACGGCCGATTCCAGCAGGGGTTCATCCCCGGATTGTCGGCAGGATTTTCCATCGGAGTCCACCAAGGTGGTGCGGGAGGTGGGCATACCGCAGGCACCTTGGGAGGAATTCCCGGTCTTCCCACCCTCAATGTGGAGTCCGCCGGAGGAATCGGTGTACGTGTGGGCGCGAACGCCTGGGGAGCGGATCAGCCTTATTTCACCGAACACGATCATTTGCCGATCGTCAACGGTAGTTTCGTCTCAGGAGGACTCGGAGGTGGACCCGGTTCCACCGTCGGAGGATTCATCCACGCACTCGTGGACCCCGCTGCCGCCAGTATCCAACAGGCTGTCGCTTCGACCTCGTTCCCTGGGGTTATCGGACAACTCCCCGGACAAATCGCCAATACGCTGATCAATACAACCGAAAACGCCATCAACGGTGCAGCCGGTAAATTGGACGCCTTGGCTGGTGCGAGTGGCGGAGGTGCGGCCAGATGGACGCCACTTGTCGTCGAAGCCCTCAAGCTTACCGGTCAATCCCTGGATAACGTCCAGCGTACCATCCAACAGATTCAGATCGAATCGGGGGGAGACCCCACGGCGGTAAATCTTTCGGACAGCAACGCCAAGGCTGGCCATCCGTCCAGGGGCTTGCTTCAGGACATTCCCTCCACATTCGAGGCGTGGCGACTGTCCAGTCTTCCCGATGACGTCAACAACCCACTCGCCAACATCGTCGCCTCCATCCGCTATGCGGTGAATCGCTACCACTCGCTGGCAAGCATCTGGCCAACCACCGCAGGGTACGACAGCGGTGGCAAGATCATGCCCGGTCTCAATTCCGTTTACAACGGATTGGATACTCCCGAAGCGCTTCTCAGCCCCGACCAATGGCAACAAGCCACACAAGCCATCGGATTGGCGTCCAGTATCGCGAAGATGCCGAAGGTGTCCAATATCAGCGACGCACTCAATGCCCCGGCGGCACAAATAGGGTCTGCGGCAGATGACGCGAACGTCCCCGGGGCACAAATGTACACACCGCTCGCTGGAAGTACTTTATCCTCCCTCAACGGGGGAGTGGACACTAATCCGCTCTCTGCCGGAAATATTCTCCAACAATTGGGATTGGGAAGCCCGAACAGTGTGCCCGGCGTCACTTCGAACCTCGGCGGCGGTAACTTCCTGGTCGGTCTCGGCAACGCGTTCTCCACGGGAGCATACAGCGGACTTCCGGGGGCACCTACTGCCGGAACCTATGGCACGAGTCCTGCCGAGAACGCCCTCCAAAACACATTAGCCCAATCTGCGGGGGGCGGTAAGGCGACCCCCGCCACGGCAGCCGGGGACAATTACGGGAATCCATCCGGAGGATTACCTGCCGGATTATCTCTACCCGGCACCACACCGCAGAGTGCCATGGCTGCTACCGGACTTGGAGGAATACAGTTGTGGCAGGGATTGGGCGGCCAAATAGCCCAGGATTTTGTGACCAGCATGGTCGGACAATTGTTGGAGCCTGTGGGATTGCAGGGATGGGCGAAGAACATCGTCGGTTTGGGCACTCTCGGGGTTGAGGGTGCCAGCAGTGCGCTGTCCATCGTCGGAAATCAGCTATCCGGACCGACCGGTGGGGGGCTCAAGGATATCAGCTCGAATGTGTCCGAGGAAAGCCCGATGTCGCAGTACGTCAGCCGGGCGCAGGGTGCGGGGTACGAGCCGAATAAAATTGCGGACACTTTAATCATGAATGGCATAGATCCGATAAAAGCCTTGCAGGAGATAGAACGCCATATGCAATCACAGTATATGTCGAGATATAGGGGTTAGTCAATATGCTTCCAACTGC
>Ga0335085_10003026_pt1 | contig 30034 bp, 24 predicted proteins | sample Lox_Sample_45_FD_206712 | JGI IMG/M metagenome (GOLD analysis project Ga0335085, IMG submission 206712) | Soil microbial communities from Loxahatchee National Wildlife Refuge, Florida, United States - Lox_Sample_4.5 | ecosystem: Environmental > Terrestrial > Soil > Wetlands | place: USA... | reverse complement strand
CGCCCCAATAACAGAACGCACTCGAAATGGGCGGCCACAAGGGCCGCCCCTACGTCAAACTGACCCACCACGCCTAGCCGCGAGTGTTTGACTTTTTATCGCAAACCCTGCTTAGATAAGCGCGAACTCAGAGTTTCGCCAATTCAGGGGGGCAGGCTTCATGTATTGCCGCAATTGCGGGAATCAGGTTCCAGAGCAGGCCGAGTTCTGCAGCACCTGTGGACAGCGGGTAAACGTGGGCACGCGCTGCCCGAATTGCGGTGCGGAGACGCTGCAGGGTGCGCAAGTCTGCGTGAAGTGCGGTGCGAGCCTCGCCTCGGGGCTACAGAAGGATCTCTCCACCACGTTGCTTCTCTCCAAGTTCCTGGGAGTTTTTGGTGTCGACCGGTTCTATCTGGGCTACATGGGGCTTGGAATCCTGAAACTGCTCACACTGGGCGGTTGTGGCATCTGGGCGGTGGTGGATGTGGTCCTGGTCGCGTTGCGAAGGCTTCCCGATGCCGAGGGAAAGCCCTTACGATTGCCGCCACCACCCGTTCCTGTCGTTGGCGACAAGGACTGGAGCACCGCGGTGCTGCTCTCGTACTTTCTCGGATGGCTGGGCGTCGACCGCTTCTATCTCGGCTACACCGGGCTTGGCATCGTGAAGCTGATCACACTGGGCGGTTGCGGTATCTGGGCCATTGTGGACATCGTGCTGATTGCGCTCAATAAGATGACCGATGCCGAGGGGCGCGCGCTGAGGTTTTCCTGAACATGCCCGGTTTCGCCAAGGGAATCCCGCGGCTGGCCATCGTGTTTTGTGCCGTGCTCGGCTTTTGTCTGATCCCGCCCGAACTTCTGGATCGCGGTCCGAACCTCTGCCTTTGGAGCCATCTGTTTCATCTGACCGCCTGCCCGTCCTGTGGATCCACACGGGCGCTCGCCGCCTTTTTTCACGGCAATATCCGCCAGGCAATGGCCTATAATCGCAACGTGGTGATCACGGCTCCCACATTGATCTGCATGCTGGCGACCGACATTTTGGCATTGACGCGCGCAATTCTTCATCGCTGGCCGGCCCTCTCTCGTCTCACTGCAGATTCGCTGGGATACCGGCCGTCGTGAGCGGCCTTCGGCGCTGGATGGACGGATTCTGGCAAGAGCTTCCTCAGCCTGCCCTGTTGCGCTGGTCGTCACTGTTCTTCACCCTGTTCGCGCTGACCCTTCTGATTTCGATCGCGGCGAGCCAGATTTTCATGACGCTGGCCGGCGTCTGCTACGCCATTGATCTCCTACGACGCCCGCGAGTGCCGTCCTTTCCGGGAGTGAAGTTGCCGCTCGCTCTCTATTGCGTTTTCACGATGATTTCCGTCATTTTCGCTACGAATCCGGCGGCCGGAGGAGACGTCATCCGCAAGCTGACGCTCTTCGTGATCATGCTGCTCGCAGTGAACCTGATTACGAGTCATCGGTACCTAGTTTGGATGTGGCGCGCGATGTTTGTGGAGTCGGCGGTCGCCGGACTGGTGGCTACGGGCCAGTTCATCGCGCAGTATCGCGAAACGCGCGCCGCGCATCCCGGACGACTCTACTACTTCATGACGCTGACAAGAATCCACGGTTTTATGGGTCATTGGATGACCTTCGGGGGACAGCAAATGCTGGTGTTCGCGGGGCTCGCGGCTTATTTGCTACTCGGAAGGTGGAAGGCGAGCGCTGGGGCCGGCAAGATCACGCCGAAAGCCGATGGACCATGGTCAGCATCGAGCCCGGCGCCAGGGAGGCTCGGGTGGCTGGTTGCCGCCATAGTCGCGCTCTCCATCGTCTTGAATTTCACTCGTGGAGTCTGGATCGGTTGCGGTGTCGCCTTGATTTACGTCGTCGCACGCTGGCGGGCCCGGCTGTTGTGGGTGCTGCCGGTGCTGGCGTTCGCCGCCTACTTCGCCTCGCCGTCACTGGTTCGCGACCGCCTGGTCTCACTGGTGCATCCCTCGTCCGATCCGTCTATCACATCACGCCTCGAAATGTGGCACGTTGGTGTGGCCATGATACGCAAGCACCCGCTGGCGGGCGTGGGCCCAAACAACATCAACGAGGTCTACCTCACTTACCTCCGGCCCGGGACCTACGAACCGAGCTGGCATGAGCATATGCACGATGATTATCTGCAGCTCGCCGCCGAACGCGGATTGCCGTGTCTGGCGGCCTGGCTCTGGTTTATGGGGGCGCTGGCCTGGCAGATTCTTGCGATCCGGCGTCGTCTGAAAAGCGAAGGGTGGCCTGTCTGGATCGCCGACGCGTCGTTGGCCGCGTGGCTCGCTTTTGTGGTGGAAGGCGTGTTCGAGTTCAACTTCGGAACCTCGCCGGTGCTGATGCTGTTCCTGTTCGTAATTTCGATTCCCTATGCTGTGGATGGGCTCACGCGCTTGTCGCAAGATAGGTCGCATGCTAGCATCGCGTAGGAGACTTGGACCCTCTGATCTCTGAAAATCGCCATCAGCCCGAGCGTTTATCGACGATTAGGCAACTTGGTGACAATCGTTCCGGGGTGCATTCCGCTCACCGGCCCTGGTACCCTCGGGCACCCTCTCCCAAGAGAGAGGGCTGTTTTCCTCGATTTTTCTGCCCTCTCCCACTGGGAGAGGGTGGCCCGCGGGCGGCGCTTTCATCAGCCACGGCGGGCCGGGTGAGGGGCCGTCACCCTATCGGTGACACTCTGTAAATCCCTGTGCCTGAACCATCATTCACTGAAGAACAGCCGACTCAAGCCTCGGGCCTTCCAGCCGCGGGACGTTCATGGACGTCTTCTGCCAGCTGGAAGATTCTGCGCGCCACCGGAGTCCTGACGGGATTCTCCGGAGTAGTTCTGGCCGCGACGGTCGCCCGCGAACTCTTTACCGCGAACTACTTCGGCCGCAGCGATGCGCTCGATGCATACCTGATCGCTTACCTGCTGCCGTCCTTTGTCGTCAACGTGGTGGGCTATTCATTCAATCTGGCTCTGATCCCCCTTTTCGTCGAAGTGGGTCAGCACGAAGGACGCGCTGCAGCACAGCGGCTTTTCTCCGGAGCAATGCTTTGGAGCGTGGGAATGCTAACCGCGGTCGTGCTGGCGCTGGCTGTCCTCGCCCCCGTGTACCTGCCCCTGCTGGGCTCGGGATTTAGCGCTTCGAAACTTCTCCTTACCCGTCATCTCCTCTACGTCCTGCTACCCCTCATTGTCCTGACCGGGGTCGCATCGAACGGGACGGCGGTGCTCAACGCAGGCGAACGATTTGCATTGCCGGGCGTACTCGCCGTGCTGCCTCCGCTGGGTGCGCTGGCGTTTGTGATCGCGCTAGGGCGCTCGTGGAGTGTCTATTCGCTGGCCGTGGGCGCTGTCGCCGGTACAGCCCTGCAGATTGCGGCGCTTGCTTGCGTCGCGCGCAGCCACGGAATCGATCTCGCGCCGCGCTGGTACGGATTTGATCCGAAACTGCGTCAGGTAATACGCCAATACCTGCCGATGATGGCTGGCGCGCTGCTTCTGGGCAGCACCGACATCGTTGACCAGGCGATGGCGGCCATGCTGCCAGGCGGCAGCGTGGCGGCTCTGGGTTATGCACGCAAGATTGTCAGCGTGCTGGTGGTGGTGGGCGCGATGCCGCTCGGCGCGGCCTCCCTGCCCTATTTCTCGGAGATGGCGGCGAAGCGCGCTTGGGATGCCTGCCGCCGCACGTTGCGCACGGTCGGAGGAGTGATCCTGTTGGCGACGGTGCCGGTCACAGCCATCCTGGTGATCTTCGCACATCCGCTGGTGCGAATCCTGTTTCAGCGCGGCGAGTTCTCGCCGCACGATACCGACGTGGTCAGCCACGTGCAGGCCTGGCTCGCCCTCCAGATACCCTTCTATCTCCTGTGCGTGCTGGGCATGCGCGTCATGAGTGCGCTCAAGCACAATGCGTTGATCTTAGGTATCGCCCTGATTACGACTAGCCTGAATGTGGTGCTCAACCTGGTTCTCATGCGGGCTTATGGCGTGGCAGGCATCGCTCTGTCAACGTCGATTGTCTTCTTCACGAGCGCGTCGCTGATTCTGACCACGGTTCATGCGTTGATCCGGCGCAAGCAGGCGCGCGTAGTTGCTGGAGCTTGATCTTGCCACAGTTCATATATTCACACATATCTGACCATTAAATTAACACATTTCAACATATATCTCTGTAGTAATAGATGTCCTATTGCAATCGGTTGCAGGGCTGATTGCGAACTGCTACGAGGCTTCGTAAACTTGTATCACTGTGATTGTGCAACCACTTCTCGCATATGACGTCTCTGCTGAATTCGCCGAGGAAGGGTGAGCGATGGAACGAAAGGGCTCGCTTCAGCGGCTGCGTGCGCCGGCAGCAAAAATCGCCCGGATCCTTCTTCGGCGCGAACGTGCTGGCCGGGAGTACACTCCTTTTGCCGATGACATCTGCGTGGTATCGTATCCAAAATCCGGCGGCACCTGGTTACGATTCCTTATCGGCAATCTTATCCGTCCGCAGACGGCGGTAACGTTTGCGAACATTGAAGCGACAGCTCCTTCGATTTACCACAATCCCGATCACCGACTGCGCCAGGCTCCCCGTTCCCGCATCCTGAAAAGCCATGAAGCCTTCTTCTCGCGGCATGGAAGAGTAATTTACCTGGTCCGCGACCCGCGGGATATCGCGGTTTCCTATTACCATTATCTGATTAAGTTTCGCGAGATACCGGAGGATTATCCTATCGTGGAGTATGTTCCGCGGTTCATGAGAGAGGAGTTCGATGCCCACTATGGTCCGTGGGACGAGCACGTTCTCAGCTGGCTTCGGATGCGACAGGGTGATCCGCGGTTTCTCTTGTTACGTTACGAGGACTTGCTGCGAACTCCAGAGGACGAACTGGCACGGATTGCACGCTTCATCGGAATCGAGGTGGACGAGCGCCGGGTGCAGCAAGCCATCGAGCTGAGCTCCGCCGACCGGATGCGGGCGCTCGAGAAGAAGCAATCCCGGAAGTGGTCGGCTACCGCAAAGAGCCGCCAGGATATGCCTTTTGTACGAGCCGCGACGGCGGGAAACTGGGGCGAATTGCCTCAGGAATCTGTCCAACTGATTGAATCAGCATGGGCCCCTGTCATGCAGATTCTCGGTTATGCTTTGAGCAGTCGTTTGCGAGACGAATCAGGGAGCGACGCTGACAAGGGGCATGTCCTCTCAACCCAAACCGGTTGACGCCGGTGACCGCACCGGCCGTTCCTACTGGGACGGTTGGTGGGCACGGCGGCCTCTGCCGCGTGCGCTTGATCCATTCCGAAAAGGCCTCAGGAATTATCCCTATCGCAGATTTCACGAGTTTTATTCGGGACTGTGGGGCAGCGGTGCCCGCGGAGAGTGGCTCATCGAGATCGGCTGCGCGCAGTCGGTCTACCTGCCGTACTTCGCACGGTATCACGGTCTGCGCGTGGCGGGGATCGATCAGTCGGAGCTCGGGTGCGAGCGCGCCCGGGAAATTCTCGAGAAAGAGAACGTCATCGCCGACATTTACTGCGGCGACTTCTTTGCGCCTGCTCCCGAGACCGTCGGAGTGTTTGACTGGGCCGTGTCGTACGGCGTGCTCGAACATTTTGACGACACGGCTGGAGCCGTGGCTGCGGTTGGCCGCTTCCTCAAGCCTGGCGGACGCATCATCACGTTCGTGCCCAATCTGACCGGAGCATTGGGCCGCTATCAGCGCTTGCTCGACCGCAAGCTTTATGAAGCGCACGTTCCGCTTTCCGCCGAAGCTCTGGCGCAGGCTCATCGCGAGGCCGGCTTGGAGGTGGAATCGGCCCTTTACCTTTTGCCGTTCGGGCTCGAGGTGACCGGCATCGAGACGTGGGGCTGGGGCGCGGCGAACCTGGCGGTGAAGGTCGTCAATACGGCCGTGACGAGAGCCGTCCGCTTCATGGACGATCGTATCATTCGACTTAAGCCGAATCGCTGGACCTCACCCTACGTGGTCTGTGTGGCGCGCAAGCCCGCGGCAGAGGGTCGGGTGTCAGCATGAAAACGCCGCGAGCCGCTTCGGATGCTCTTCCCACATTGGCTTTTCCGACGCCAAGGGCCTGGGCGGACTGGCTTGACGTCCACCATGGCGACTCAACAGGCGTCTGGCTGCGCCTGGCCAAGAAGGGCTGCAGTCTTGAATTGATCAATCATCGGGAAGCACTGGAAGAAGCTTTGTGTTACGGCTGGATTGACGGTCAGCTGAGGCCCGAAAGCGACACCAGTTGGCTGGTGAAGTTTACGCCGCGCCGCGAGACGAGCATCTGGTCGAAGATTAATCGGGAGAAGGCGACGGCCCTGATCGAGAGCGGCCGCATGCAACTGGCCGGACTCAGGGAAGTAGAACGTGCCCGGACGGACGGGCGTTGGGAGGCAGCCTACGATTCGTTCAGCAAGGCAACGGTGCCCGTGGATCTGCAGACGGCGCTCGATCGAAACGCGCGGGCGAAGGGGTTCTTTGCGACACTTGATCGCGCGAACCGGTACGCCGTCCTCTGGAGGGTTCAAACGGCCAAGAGGCCGGAGACTCGCGCCCGGAGGATTCGGGACTTCGTTGCCATGCTTTCGCGGCATGAGAAACTGCACCCGTAGCACAGCCATTCATGGCGGTGCCGCAGATGGACAGGCGCACCGTCAGGATTCCTGCGCTGCTTGCCGCACCTATGACGACCAATAGCACGGCCGGCACACCAGCACCGGAAGCGCGATTCGCCTTCGGACGCAATTGGCGCGCATTCCTGAGCGTTCTTGACGAGGGCCGCATCGAGCAGGCGCAGATCTCACTTAAAGAAATGCTTGAAGTGGATAACCTGCGAGGCAAGTCGTTTCTGGACGCAGGCTCAGGCAGCGGCTTGTTCTCGCTGGCGGCAGTCCGGCTGGGAGCAGCACGGGTCCACTCGTTCGACTACGATTTCGGAAGCGTGGCGTGCACCGAAGAGGTGAAGCGCCAGTACGCGCACGAGTTCATTTGCTGGACAATCGAGCAGGGAAGTGTTCTCGACGAGCGCTACATCTCAAGGCTGGGCTTCTTCGACGTCGTTTATTCCTGGGGCGTGCTGCACCACACGGGGAGTCTTGAGGAGGCGATGGAGATCGTATCCCGGGCGGTCGCACCGCGAGGCAAGCTCCTGATCGCACTCTATGACGATCGCGGCTGGGCGTCGCGGGCGTGGGTTCCGGTGAAGCGACTGTATGTGAGCAGCAGAGTCGGGGCTGCGGTGGTTGTGGGTGTGTTCTTACCGATCTTTGTCGTCAAGGGTCTACTCAGCGACCTCGCAAGCGGCCGGAATCCACTGGCGCGTTACCGTGATTATCGCAGGCTGCGCGGCATGTCGATCGTACACGATTGGCTCGATTGGCTGGGCGGATTCCCGTTCGCAGTCGCGTCACCGCAGCGAGTAATCGAATTCTATGCGCAGCGTGGATTTCGTTTGGCAAAGCTCAAGCGCGGCCACGGACGCGATCGCAACAACGAATTTGTCTTCGTGAAGGACGCTGAGCATTCGGTGCTGTCCTAGTTTCGACGTAGGGGCGGCCCTTGTGGCCGCCCAACCTAACGCTCCACAATACCGGGGCGGCCACAAGGGCCGCCCCTACGTCGAATATGGACAACCTGCCGCCCATGGCTCAACCCTTGTCCACGCCCGAATCCCCTCTGCGACAGAATTTTCGCGTGCTGGTGGTAACCAACCTCTGGCCCACGCCCGCCGACCCCGGCTACGGCAGTTTCGTGCAGGCGCAAATGGAGTCATTGCGTCCGCTGGGCGTCGATTACGACGTGGTGTTTGTGAACGGCCGCGAGTCGCAGCTGAATTATCTTCGTGGCGTCTTCCAGGTACGGCACTGTCTCCAGACGCATCCGTACGATCTGATTCACGCCCACTTCGGGCTCTCGGGCTGGGTGGCGCGATTTCAGCGCCGGGTGCCGCTGGTGGTGTCGTTCATGGGCGACGACGTGCTCGGGCGATCGGATCGTGGAGGCCGCATTACCGCCATGGGGCGATTCTTCCAGTTATCCACTCGAGCGCTAGCGCAACGGGCGGACGCGGTGATCGTCAAGAGCCGCCAGATGAAAGAATACCTCGGGCTGGAATCGGCGCACGTCATTCCGAACGGCGTAGACCTGAAACTGTTTCAACCCATGGACCGCAACGGGGCGCGCACCGCCCTGGGGTTGGACGCCGGCCGCAAATACGTCCTCTTTCCTTACGACCGGGTTCTGCCGGTAAAGCGCTTCGATCTGATCGAGGAAGCAGTTCGGCTCGCTCGCGGCAATGTTCCCGAGCTCAGGGTTCTGCAAGTGTCGGGCGTACCGCGGGAGCGGATGCCGCTCTACATGAACGCCGCCGATGTGCTCGTGCTGGCTTCGTACACCGAAGGGTCGCCGAATTCCGTCAAGGAAGCCATGGCCGTGAATCTGCCCGTGATATCGGTAGACGTCGGCGACGTGGCGGAGGTGATCGGCGGGACCGAGGGGTGCTTCATCGTGGCGCCGCGCGCGGATACCCTCGCGGCACGAATCATCGAGGTCTGCCGCGCTTCGCTACGAACGTCCGGCCGCAGTCGAATGGTGGAGTTGTATAGCGACGACATCATCGCCCGGAGGATTGTTGGCGTGTACGGGAGAATCAGTGGTCAGTGGTCAGGGGTCAGTGGTCACTAGTCCGTCGCAGGTTGTCGTTAGTACCGTGCTCCCTTTCGGTCGAGACTACGATCTACGATCAACAATCTGCGACATGGGCTTCAGCACTGGCAACAACAGACAACTGACTACTGACAACGGACACCTGACCACTGACAACCGACCACTGACTCACTTCCACTGCTCCAACCACGCCTGGAACATCAGAACGGCCCACAGGGCGTCAGGAGCGTTGATATCGCCGTTGAGGTGCTCCTTCCACAAGCGACGAACCGGCTCCGGGCGCAGGAAGCCTTCGCGCTTCAACCGGTCCCGATCGAGCAGCGACTCGGCCCATTCGCGCAGCGGCCCACGAATCCAGACTCCGACCGGGACGCCGAATCCCATCTTGGGGCGCTCCACGATGTTCTGCGGGACATAGCGGTAGAGCACCTGCCGGAGAAGCCACTTCCCCTTGCCGTTGTGAATCTTCAAGGCCATGGGCACACGGGAGGAGAACTCCACGATGTGGTGATCGAGAATCGGGACGCGCGCTTCCAGGCTGATCGCCATGCTGGCGCGGTCCACCTTGGTCAGGATGTCGTCCGTCAGGTACATCAGCGCGTCATTCGCCATCATGCGGGCTGAAGGATGGGACAATGCCGGGCGCAGCGACTTGTCTGTGAATACGGTGGAGGGCTCGCGTCCGTTGATCACCACCGCCTCCGGGCGATCCCAATGGGTCGAGAAAGCACGATGCAAATCGCAAATGTCCGAGACACGCAGGGCTTGTGCCGCCTTATGAATTCTCTGGCCCCCCGTGCCGCGACCCGTGAACGCGGGCGCAACGCGTCGTCCACGTAGGACGCGGTTATAGGTGCCGGCGGAAAACAGCGTGGCGCCGTCCGCCATCATCCGGCGTAGAGGATGAGGGAACCGGCGGAGCCGTTCCCACAGCGGCGGCCCGCTGGAGTAATAGTTGTAGCCGCCGAGAAGCTCGTCGCCGCCGTCGCCCGAAAGCGTCACGGTGACCATGCTTCGGGCAAGGACCGAAACCAGGTGAGTGGGAATACCCGACGAGTCCGCGAAGGGCTCGTCGTACATCACAGCTAGTTTCGGGATGACGGCCCGCGCTTCGTCAGGAGTGACCACCAACTCGTGATGATCGGTGTGCAGGTGCTCGGCGACCCGGCGCGCGTGCGTGGCCTCGTTAAAATCAGCCTCCAGGAATCCAATGGTGAACGTCTTCACCGGACGCGTGCTCTGCGCCTGCATCAGGGCCACGACGGCGGAGGAGTCGAGGCCGCCGGAGAGGAACGCGCCCAGCGGAACGTCAGCCACCATCCGCAGGCGAATCGATTCCCGCAAGAGGCTTTCAAGTTCGAGTTGTGCCTCTTCCGTTGAGCCGGCAAACGGTTCGCGTTCGCCCTGCTCGGCGATTTCGCGAAACGACCAGTAGGCTTGGGGCTGGACTCCATTCGAAGTGCTGGCGTGATCGCAGGCAAAGCTGATCGCGCATCCGGGCGGCAGTTTCGCGACGTCGCGATAGATGCAATAGGGTGCGGGAATGTAGGTGTGCCGCAGAAAAACGGTCAGAGCATCGCGATCGACTTCCGGCGCGTAGCCGGGATAAGCACGCATCGCCTTCAGCTCGGAGCCGAACAGCAGCACGCGGTTCCCATTGACGTCGCCGAAGCCGTAATAGAGTGGCTTGATGCCGAGCCGGTCGCGAACCAGGTGCAGGACGCGATCGCGTCCGTCCCAGACCGCGAAGGCGAACATCCCGCGGAAGCGTCGCACCGCCGCCTCGAGGCCCCACTCTTCGATGGAGGCCAGCATCACCTCGGTATCCGAGTGGCCGCGGAATCCATGTCCCAGCGGTTCGAGCTCGGCGCGCAGTTCGGCGAAGTTATAAACCTCGCCGTTGAAGACGATCACGTAGCGGCCGGACTCCGAGCACATGGGCTGGTGCCCGGCCGGCGAAAGATCGATGATGGACAGGCGCCGGAACCCCAGGCCTACGCCGGCGTCAGCGTCGGCCCAGTATCCCGCGTCGTCCGGACCGCGGTGTGCCAGGGCATCCGCCATGCGTCGCGCGCGACTCTGAAGCTCGGCGGCTTCAGCCGGCCGGAATTGGACAAATCCTGCAATCCCGCACATAGTCGAATCCAGGAGCCTTAGATTGCTCTCGGCGCCGGAATATAGGCATTGTATTCGAAGTCCGAACGATGAACGATGAATGATGAACGATGAATGCCGCACAATCGCTGAGTGACCTCTTTCCAGATGCCCAATCGTGACGCGCTTTTTCGTGCTGCTGAGCGCCTGCATGCGCATCTGGCGAGCCGCTTCCTGGCGGACGGTCTGTTGCGCGGACCCGATCCGGGCGTGCGCCTCAACCTGCGCTTCTGGCGCTTCGTCAAGAGCGCCCTGCCGTTCCTGCCCTGGCGCGACGATTACGTATTCATGCAGAGCCAGGGCTATTGGATTCTCGCCAACTGGATGTTCTATGAGTCCACGGGCGACAAGCGTTTTCGGCGTCACGCGGAGCAGGCCTCAGAATCCGCGCTTCGCCTACAGACTGTGGAGGGCTTCTGGCGATATCCGCTCCCCGAACGCCGTCATCTGGTCGCCACCGTCGAGGGCGACTGGGGAGCGATCGGGCTTCTGGCGAGCTTCGTACGGGAGCCGCGGGCGCAATGGCTTGATGGCGCCGCGCGCTGGTGCCGTTATCTTGTCGGGACCATCGGGTTCCAGCCGCACTCTTCCGGCAAGGCCATCAATTACTTCGATCGTCCGCGCGGCAAGATTCCTAACAATTCGGTCGAGGCTGCCTGGTTGTTTCTCCGATTGTCGAACGCTGGCGGCGATTCGAGTCTGCTCAATGATGCGGACGCGATGCTGGAGTTTGTGGCCGCCTCCCAACTTTCGAACGGTGAGTTGCCTTACATCGTCGATGGCCCTTACGAGCGCGGCCGCGATCACTATCTGTGCTTTCAATACAACGCGTTCGAATTCCTGAAGCTGGCCTGGAGCGAGCGACTGCGGCCCACTGGGGAAATCCGCCGGATTCTTCCCGGTCTTGCGCGCTTTCTCGCGCGTGGGGTGAGGACGAACGGCAGCAGCGGCGAGGATTGTTTTCACGTCGCCTCGGGACCCGAGGTCGACTTTTACACTGCCGCGCTCGCGGCAGCGCTTTGGGAGGCCAGGAGGCTGGGACTTCTCGACGGCGACCATGCCGACCGATGCTACGCGCGCGTACTCGAGCGCCAGCGGCCGGACGGTAGCTTCGCCTTCTCGACCGGCGATTGGCGACTGCTGAGCGACCAGCGTTCCTATCCGCGGCAATCCGTGATGACGCTCTTTCACCTCCTCTACGGCTGCGGATTGGGCGATGGATTCGGCGTGACGTAGGGGCGGGCCTTTGGCCCGCCCAATTGACTGGGCCGCCCCGAAATGGGCGGGCATAAGGCCCGCCCCTACGTCGTATATTTTTGGCTCTGCGCCCGACTGTCGAGTTACAATGCCCTTGTCCGCGCTGTCTCGATTCAATGCCAGCTCAAGGCCAGGAGCAGTTCTTGGACTGCGCTCGCCCCTACACTTGAATCAGGACAATGCCGGAAGATCTGATGACTTGTCCCGTATGCCAGGCCGAGAACGCCGAGGGTTCGGCCAGTTGTGTACGCTGTAGCAGTTCGTTTTCAGCGTCTCACGAGGCGGAAACCCGTTTCGATCCGAACCTGACCGGCCCGCGACAGTCGCCCAGCCTACGCTTTCCCGAGCTCGCGGCTTCGTCTCAATCGTCAACCATCTTTGCCCGGGCAACCTCGATCACCTTGGAGCCCGGCGCCGATTTCGGGCCTCGCTACCGCATCGTCTCGGTGCTGGGGCGCGGCGGCATGGGAGCCGTTTACAAGGCTTACGACAAGGATCTGGATCGCATCGTCGCTTTGAAGCTGGTGCGGCCGGACCTCAGTGGTGAAGACACGGTCATGCAGCGCTTCAAGCAGGAACTGCTGCTGGCCAGCAAGATCTCCAACAAGAATATTCTGAGGATTCACGACCTGGGCGACGTCGGCGGGGTGAAGTTCATCTCGATGGCCTACGTCGAGGGCGAGGACCTTCACAAGCTGCTGGCCCGGCAGGGTCGGCTGGACATCGATCAGGCCGTGGCCCTGGCCCGGCAGATCTGCTCCGCTCTCGCCGCTGCCCACGCGGAGGGCGTGGTCCATCGCGACCTGAAGCCGCACAACATCCTGGTCGACAAGTCCGGCAACGCTTATATCTCCGACTTCGGACTGGCGCGTTCTGTCGAAGACGGCGCCGCGGTGATGACTCGGGCCGGCGACCTGGTGGGCACGCCGCTCTACATGTCGCCCGAGCAGGTGGAGGGCCAGCAGGCCGACGCGCGCAGTGACATTTATGCGTTCGGACTGGTCTTCTACCAAATGCTCACCGGGAGGGTTCCTTTCGCAGCCTCCAGCAGCCTCAAGGCCATGTATGAACGGCTGAAAAGCGATCCTCCGAGCCCCAAGGAGTTGAATCCCGAGCTGCCGAATTATCTGGTGCGGATCGTTCTGCGATGCCTGGAGCGCGATCCGGCCCGGCGCTACCCGAACGCTCAGGAGATCCTGATCGACCTGGACGCTGAGCCCTCGGTCACGAGCTGGCAGAACCGCCCTGTGCTGCAGAGCAAGCAGCGGCGCCGGATAGGCTGGATCGCCGCTGCCGCGGTGGTGCTGGTGGCAATGGGGATCGCTCTGGCCTTCCCGCGAGTGCGTGCGCTGTTCACACGAGCTCATTCCGGAGCTGCCGCTCCCGCAGCCGCCCAATCCATCCCGCCGCTTTCGGAGGGAAAGTACGTCGCGGTGCTTCCGTTCCGGATGCTGGGCGATCCGTCGCTCCAATACATCGGGGAGGGAATTCAGGAGTCTCTTTCCGCCAAGCTTTTTCAGCTTGAGGGAGTGCACATCGCTGACGCCCAGGCGGTGCAGAAGTCGAATCCGGATGACAACATTGGAAAAACTGCGAGCCGGCTTGGCGCCAACCTGATTCTGGACGGGACGGTTCAACAGGCCGGAGGCAAGATCGCGGTTGTGGCGCGGTTGCAGGATGTCGCCGGGCAAAAGCTGGTCTGGAGCCAGGAATTCCCGGGGACGCTCCAGGACTTGCTGGCGCTCGAAGACCGGATGTACTCGGGGGTCGTGCAGGCTCTTGAGTTGAGTCCCAGTGGTGCGGAGTTCGCGCGGTCCAGCCGTCGCCCCACCGAAAACGAAGCGGCCTACGATCAGTACCTGCGGGGGCGCGATGCCATGCGCGGCCAGCAGAATCCCAAGAACGTTCAGGCCGCCATCGATTATTTCAATCACGCGCTTGCCAAAGACCCCCGCTTCGCACTGGCCTATGCCGGAATCGCGGACGCAAGCCTGAAAATGTACAACAGCACCAAGGACGGGTTCTGGGCGCAGAAGGCCCTGGGCGCGGCGCAGCAGGCTCTCCATCTTGATGGCAACCTGCCGGAAGTGCATTTCACCATGGGTGCCGTCCTCACGGCCACTGGCAGCACTCAGGAGGCGATTGTCGAGCTCAACCGGGCGCTCAAGCTCGCCCCGAAATCAGACGAAGTCTACCGCAGGCTCGGTGCCGCTTACCTGTCGGGCGGCTCCAAGGACCAGTCGATTCAGGCATTCGAACAGGCCGTGGAAATCAATCCCTACTACTGGCTGAATTACAATGCGTTGGGAAATGCCTACTTCCAGGTCGGAGATTATCCCAAGGCCCTGGCGGCCTTCTCCAAGGTGACGGAACTCGAGCCGGACAACGCCTGGGGATACGAGAATGTGGGCGCCATCCACCTTAGCGAAGGGCAATACGCCGAAGCCATCCCCGCCTTCCAGAAAGCGCTCGACCTTCAGCCCGACGCGGACAACTACTCCAACCTCGGTACGGTCTATTTCTACCTGAAGCGTTACGGCGATTCGGTGCAGGCGTTCGAGAAGGCCGCAGAACTGAACCCGAACGATGAGACGATTGCCGGAAACCTCGCCGACGCCGAGCGGTGGTCAGGCCAGAAGGATCAGGCCCTGACGACCTACAACAAAGCCATATCGCTCGCCTACAAAGAACTCGAAGTGAATCCCAAGGATTCGGGCGCGATGGAGCACCTCGCCCTCTATTACGCGCAGAAGGGCGACTTCGCCCAGGCAGCAAGCTTTATCCGCCGGGCGCGCACCATTAACCCCCAGGATGTGCAGGGAATTTACGACGAGGCCACCGTGCAGGCGCTTGCCGGACACACTGCCGAGGCCCTGGCGGCCCTTCAGGAGGCTTTTGCGAAGGGGTATTCCGCCGCCCAGGCGGACAACGATCCGGAGCTTTCAACTCTCAAGGGAAATCCCGAGTTCAGCCGGTTGGTCGCGAAGTATGGCGGGAAATAAGTGGCGGGCGTCGGTGCTTAGTCAATGGCCCTTGGTCACTCGTAACGGCGGCCAGAATTCTGTGCGGCTCTCGCTAATGACGTGGTCGGCCAGTTGGGCTGATCGTTCAAGAAACGTTCGGCGGACCGCCATGACTGACCAACTGACGACTGAAAACCGATAACTACAAACTGCGGTCCCTACCGTTTCAAGTCAGCCGCCACCGATTTGCGGCGGGCGATCAGCGCTGCTAATCCGCCGAGCAAGATCAGGCCGAACGTGGAGGGGTCCGGGGTTGCGGTGGCGGTCGTCTCGAAAGTGAAATTCTGTGGGAAGCCCACAAAATCGAGCGTGAACTGGCCCCCAAACGGGATCAGTCCGCCAAAGAAAGTGATCTCGGCGCCCGCGTTTCCCTCGAGAGGATCCACTCCGCATTGGCTGAAGGGGCTGCCGCTCAGAAATCCGCAGTTCACGGTGTTCGCATCGACGCCGAAGGCGTCAAAGGCCAGCATGTTGAGAGTCTGACCGTCGCCATTAACCGATATCTCGTTTTGGAAGAAACACTGCGGCGAGACCGTGGTAAAGGGTCCTTGAATGAGCTCGCAGGGACTGGTTCCGGGACTGGTCCCGCTGGGCGACAGGATACTGAAGTCGAGCGTAATGATCGCTGCCGGAGCCGAACCTGGCGCGGCTGGCGGACTGCCCCCGGTTTTGACGACCGGATCTCCAATCGGAATGCTGTCCGCGTGGGCAAGCGGTATCACGAGCGCAATCGCCATCGCCAGAAGCAGAACTCTCAGCCTGGTCATGAACCCTCCTGATAGGCACGGAGAATGAGGGTTGATTGTCAACGAGTCCAGGCCCGGCGTCAAGTAGGTAATCGCCTGGCTATTACTGCTGAGTTTCCCGGCGCTTGCGGTTAGGCGCTCAACGCACGCCCCGGAGGCTATGCGATTCCGTTAAACGGATCCTGCTTTCCCTCGCATGGGTTAAGATATTGGAACTGTCGCGCAAATAAAGTTTCCCAGTTGTCTCACTTTTACCCACAGTCCCAAATTTCGGGAGGACGATACCATCGGCCTCTTGGGGCCGACGATTTTGCGGGAGAGGACGAGAGAAAATCCATTTTTCCGCAAAAGAAGCCGTTAGGTTGCTGAAAATGCTGTGCTCACTATTTCTAATGGGGTTCGAAAGCTGTTAGTTGCTGAAAACAAAGGCACTTACATGCTGAAAGGCGCTAGGTTGCTGACGATCCAAAACTTAAACCCGAACTGGGTGTCGAAAGAATGCTGCTCTGAAGCAAAAATGGGCCAGTTTGGGTGCGACAGGACCATCATCCTGCACAAGGCCACCGGAACTGGACGCCGATGCCCGACCGGTGGACACCAACAGAGGGTTTTATTCAGCGGTAAAGAGAGCCGACGGCAGCAGTCTGAGCGTATGATGGTCAGGTAGGGCTCGCGGGAGGCACCATGTACTGCGCCTATTGCGGAAGCCTGGTTCGGAATGGCCAGAGTTTCTGCAGTCGCTGTGGACGTGCGATTTTACTGCCTGCGTCAGCAGGTACGGCGGCACAGGGACTAACATCAGGCGCTCCGCCGATCGATGCGCAAGCCGGCGCGACTACATCGCCCGCCACGTCTGCTGCGGTTCCTCAGCAGGAGTGGACCGCTCCCGGCTCCTATGTTCCCGCGCCTGTCCCATCGCGGTTGCAGTGCCACTTGCGAACGCTGGGAATCCTCTGGATTGTGGGCTCAGCGCTGCGGATGATTCCGTCGCTTGGCATGCTGTTCTTCGGACGGATGGGATTCCTCTTCATGCCCTGGCACGCCCGTGCTTTCGTCCTGCCGATCATCGGTGGTATCGGAGCCTTCATGGCAGTCGCGGCGGCGGCCGGCATCGCAGCGGGATGGGGCCTGCTGGACCGCCGCCCCTGGGCGCGGACGCTGGCCCTTGTCCTTGGTTGCCTGGCGTTGATAGATTTCCCCTTTGGCACCGCGCTGGGCATCTATACATTGTGGGTGCTCTTTTCGGCGGGAGCGGACGTGGAATACGAGCGGCTCAGCAATCGGCTCATCGGGTGATTGGATCAATGAGCGATGAGATCATTAAGCCCATGAGATCAGCCGATGGCTCAAGGGTTCTGCTTACCCTTGGGGATGGGGAGCGTCTTATATTAACGAGGAGGAGGAATTTCTCCTAAGTGCGGTCCAGGAACAGGTAAAAGGAAACGCTGTGGGGCTTTCCCAGGCGCGGGAATTGGCGGGCGCTACGCGCCGGCCGTCGGAAACCTGTGGACGCTCAGGAGGAAAAAGATCTATGCAGGATAAAACCAGGAATTTCGTAAAGGACAATTTTCTCGGCATGAGCCTGACCCTTGTAGGTCTGCTGTGCCTCGCTCTTTCCGCGATGATGTATGTCAATCACGGAGGCTATCCCCAGATTTCAATGGCGGCGTCAGACGGGAAAGGCGGGGGTCTTGCCGGTCCGGACATCGACAGTCTCGAACGCCTGAATAAGGCGTACGAACAAATCGCGGGGAGCGTGACGCCCGCTGTGGTGAATATCAGCACAACTCAGGTGGTGAAGACGCAGGGAAGCCCCTTTGGGATGGATCCGTTTTTCAGACAGTTCTTCGGCAACATCCCGGGTTTCAACGTACCGCGAGAGCAGCGCGAACACGCGCTCGGGTCGGGAGTGATCGTCTCGCCGGACGGCTACATCGTGACCAACAATCACGTGGTGAGGAACGCCTCAGACATCAAGGTGATGCTCAATGATCGGCGCAGCTTCACGGGCAAAGTAGTCGGCGCCGATCCGCAGACGGACATCGCCGTGATCAAAATCGACGCGCACAGCCTGCCCACAGCCCCGATCGGCGATTCCAATGACCTGAAAGTCGGCGACACCGTCATGGCGTTCGGCAATCCTTTCGCGCTGAATTTCACGGTCACGCGCGGCACCGTAAGCGCGCTCGGCCGCAGCAACATGGGGATCGAGCAGAACGGATTTGAGGACTTCATCCAGACCGACGCCGCCATTAATCCCGGCAATTCGGGCGGGCCGCTGGTGAACGTGCGCGGTCAGGTGATCGGCATCAACACCGCCATTCTGAGCAACGGCAGCGGCATGGGCGGCGAGGGTGGATTCATGGGCGTGGGCTTCGCCATTCCCTCCCAAATGGTCCAGCACGTGATGAATGATCTCATCAAGACCGGCAAGGTCCAGCGTGGGTACCTGGGTGTGACCATCGGCGATCTTACCGATCAGATGGCCAAGCAGTTCAACGTACCCGACACGTCCGGGGCCCTGGTTCAGGACGTGGAAAAGGGTGGACCTGCCGACAAGTCGGGTCTGAAGGCCGGTGATGTCATTCGTACGCTGAACGGCCAGGCGGTCGACTCCAAGGGTTCGTTGACTGCCGCAGTCACCAATTTCAATCCAGGCACGACCGTAACCCTGGGCATCATCCGCGACGGCAAAACGATGGACGTCAAGGTGACGCTGGGCGAGCGCCCGGCCAACCTGCCGGTGACAGCCGGGCTCGGACAGGCGCCGACCGCCGGAACCTTGCGTGGCATCACGGTGCAGGCTCTCACGCCGGATGTCCGTCAGCAATTGGGCCTGAGTCCAGACGTGCACGGCGTGGTGATCACGGGTATCGATCAAAACAGCCCCGCCGCCCAAACCGGTTTGCAGCAGGGGATGGTGATCGAGAGCATCAACCGTCGCCCGGTGAACTCGGTCACTGACTTCAACCGTATGGCGGCTGAGGCAAAAGGCGACACGCTGCTGCGCGTCAACGCCAACGGGCAGTCGCAATTTGTAGTGATCTCGCCCAACGGCGGTGGCGACAACGGCGATGACGGGCAGTAAGCCGCGTCGTCATTTCTTTCACGCTTGTTTCAAACCGGGCGGTGGCGGGGCAGATAGAAGCTTCGCCGCCGCTTGCTTTTTGGGGTGGTCAGCGGGTGCCCAGTTTGACGTGGCACGGCCATCTTGGCCGTGGCCATTCACGGGCGGGACGCCCGTGCCACAACCGGGTGAGTCAATACCTGTCAGTGAGAGGCGGGCACGGCGCGGACGTGGAGCAGCGGAGGAAGCTCGCGAAGATCGTTCAGCAGAAAGTCTGGCGGCGACGTTTCGAACGTCTGGGGAGCCAGGCCATAGGTAACGCCGCAAGTCCACACACCCGCGTTCCTGCCGGTCAGGACATCGGTGTCCGAGTCGCCCACGATCATGGTGCGATCCGGGGGCGCCTGCGTCTCCCTCATAATCGCGAACAACCCGACCGGGTCGGGTTTTTTGCGTTCAAAACTGTTGCCGCCATAAACCTGCGAGAAGAATTCGTTGAGCCCAAGGCCGACCAGAATCGCCTGGCTGAATTTCACCGGCTTGTTGGTGAGTACCGCCATCTGACGAACATGCAGAGCGGCGAGCGCTTCGCGCACGCCGGGATAGGGCGCCGTGTGATCGAGCATGTGGTCGCGGTAGTACTCGAGAAAAAACTCCACCGCTTCGGCCACAGTTTCCTCGCTGGCGAGATCGCCGAGCGCCCGCTGCATCAGCGTCACCACGCCGCGTCCCACGTAGGTTGCGATGGTTTCCTCCGGGAGCCTGGGAAGGTGCAGGCGCTCGCGAACTGCATTCACGCTCAGGACGAGGTCCAGCTTGCTGTCGATCAGGGTGCCGTCAAGATCGAACACGAGCAGATCGATGGGACCCGGAAGGGAAGTGCGATTTTGCAAGGAAACGCCCCAGCTTCATTATAATCGGATGTGCGGCACAGGTGCAGCAAACTCCGGTGCGGGTGTCATTGCTCTCCGAAACCGCCCTTGGAGCGCAGTCATTCCCGCGAAGGCGGGAATCCACTTTCTGTCGATGCTGTGTTTCCAAGAGTTTGAACAATGGATTCCCGCCTTCGCGGGAATGACTGCGTCAGGGTTCAAATGACACCAGTACCCAATCCACTTCGAGCAAGGACTCGTTCTTCCATGGCGGAAATTGCACCGTTTTCAGCGCTACACTACGACGCCCAGGCCGTCGGCGGCCTGGAGCGCGTCATCACCCAGCCCTATGACAAGATCTCTCCGGAGATGCAGGCTCGCTACTACGAATTGAGCCCTTACAATCTGGCGCGCATCATCCGGCGGCGCCCCGATCCGGCGGAGCAGGATCCCTACCGTGCGGCCGCCGCCGACTTTCGCGGCTGGATAGAGCGCGGCATCCTTCGACGCGACACGGCTCCGGCGCTCTATCCCTACAGCCAGGAATACGCCGTGCCCGGCGGATCGGGGCAGCGCCGGCGCCGTTCGGGATTCATTGGACTGGTCCGCCTGGAAGAGTACTCCGCGGGTGTCGTCCATCGCCACGAGCAGACGCTTTCCGGTCCCAAAGCCGACCGCATGTCGCTGCTACGCGCCACCCGCGCGCACTTTGGCCAGATTTTTCTTCTCTACAGCGATCCTGAAGGCGTGGTGGAGCGCGAGCTCATCGCGTCCATGGGTGAGGCGCCGCCCTCGGAGCGCATGACCGATGAATATGGGACGCGGCACGAGGTCTGGCGTGTGACGGCGAATGAGGCACTGGAACACGTTCGCGGCGAAATGCGCGACCGGAAGCTCGTAATCGCGGACGGACATCATCGCTATGAGACGGCGCTCGCCTATCGCAACAGTTTGCGCGCCGAGGGGCAGGGAACCCAGGCTGCCGATTATGTGATGGCGACTTTCGTCCGCATGGAGACCGACGGCCTGCTGATTCTGCCCACTCACCGCGTGGTTCACGATGTCTATGGTTACAACTGGGAGAGCTTCCTGGTGGCGGCATCGAGCCAGTTCGAGATCAAGGAATTGTCAGGCAATGCCGCCACCCAACTGCCCGCGTGGCGGCGCCAACTGAACGAGGCGGGAGCCGGCGACCCGGCATTTCTGGCGTACGGAGGCGTGGGCCGCGCGGCGCTGCTGGTGCTGCGCGAGAACCAGGAAGAGGCTGAATTGGCCGGAACGCCGCCCTCGCTCGCGCAGTTGGACGTCTACATCTTGCATCGGCTGCTGATCGAGGGAGCGCTGCTGATCAGCCCGCAGGCGGTGCGCGAGGAAAAGAACCTCCACTACGAGCGCGAGGCCGAGGCGGCGATTCGCGCGGTTGACGAAGGACGCGCGCAGCTCTGCTTTCTGCTGAATCCCACGCCGATTGAAGCCGTGCGCGACAGTGCTTTCGCCGGCCTCGTGATGCCACAGAAGTCCACGGATTTCTACCCGAAGCTGCTCTCCGGACTCACGATCTATGATGTCGGAAAAACCACCGATTGAGGATTACAAAACATCGTGACGATGGCGGTAGCGGCGCTGTCCCAGCGCCGAAACCCCGCCGGTGAGGACGACGGCGCTACAACGGAGGCCGGGGTCACGCGAAAGACTTGAGACCGGCCGCGACGTTATCGTAGACGTCGAAAACGGTGACGAGCTTTGTGATGTTGAGCTGTTCGTTGACTTTTTTGGTGAGATTCGCCAGCTTCATCACGCCGCCCGCATTTCGGGACGAGGTGTACCCGGCGACCAACGTTCCCAAACCGGCGCTGTCAATATAACTGACCTCGCCAAGATCCACCAGAATCTTGTTATCGCCGGCGTCCAGCAGCCGCTTGATCGTGCTGCGGAGTTCGTTGCTCTCTTCGCCGAGCACCACGCGGCCTGTGAGTTTGAGAACCGTGACCCCGTTGCGCTGGTCCTCGGCAATCGTCAATGCCATGAGCGGTCTCCTTTTTTCCGGAGCGGCCCCAAAAAGGCCGGATGCGCCGTCCGTCTGTCTTGGGTCGGCCGGTCGCCTGTTTGGATGATAACTGTCTCGCCGTGGCGGAGGCAACTACCGCGGCGACTCAATCCAGCTGGTGAGTGCGTCCGCCTGCTCTTTCGATGCGCCCTCGAACCAGCGGCATTCGTCGGCATGGCGGACGAGCATGGCACGGCGCGCTCCCGTCGCGCGCAGCAGGATCGTAGCCGTTCCTGCCATGTGGATGCCGCCATCGTCCTCTTTGGAGAGCCCGGATCTGATCCATCGGTTCAGCAGGATGGTCCGATAATCGGCGCAGAAATCGGCAGCCGCTTCTGGCGTGGTCCAGCGCGTCCGCGATATCAAGAGGAATTGCCCGGGCGACGGACCCTCATAGATCAGATAGCGATCGCCCGACCACGTGGCGCTTACCTTCTTGCTCTCCTGGTCCGTCAGAAGCTGTCCGAAGAGCGAATAGTAACCAAGAGCGCCCATGACGTTGTCCTCGACCCGCCGAACTCCAGCCGTGTGTTCGAGCGCGTCGGGAGGCGACAGCGCAACATCGCTGGTCTGAACTCTTGCCGCGGCTGGCTTCGAACTATCCTCGGTCGCAGAATCTCCGAAATAGAGGTTCGGCTTGAAGATCTCGCGCGTGTTGCGCGGCGGGTCGGCAAATGTCTGGTTCAGGCGGTTCCAGCCTCCCAGTTCCAGCGCGCGCCGGCAGAACTCCATCCCCTGAACGTAAGGAAAAAGCAGTTGGAAGCGCAGAAAAAACGGCGCGCGCGAAAACACCGGGAATTGAGACATCGACTGCTTGACGCCCTGCTCCAGCATGGTGTCGAGCGACGGCACATTCTCGATCGGCAGTGTGCCGAGCATCACCTGCATCATTGACAGCGTCGCGTAACCTTCAACCAGCGCCTCGCGGGCATTGACGGCATCATCGTTGTCACGGACGCTGTGCGCGAATCGCCACAAGTCGAAGCTCTGATCCTGAAGCGCGTGGGTGAGTTCGTGCGCGAGTACGATTTTCTGCTGCTCGGGCTCAACCCAATCCGCCATGAACATCGTCTGGCGATGAGGATCGTAGAATCCTGCAGCCTGCTCGGTGTAGAACGTGACCAGGAAATCCTCCAGATTGAAGCTCGGTTCGACAATTCCGAACGCCTTGAGCGCGGCCTCCTCGCCGTGCAGTTCCGCCGGCGTATACTCGGCGTGCATATTGTCCTTGAGATAGCGCTCCACCTGCGGCTTGCTGACGAGTTCCTTCTTCAACGGAGACTTGATCGGCAATCCGGTGATTTGGCTCATCTGCCCGAGGACTTGATCGGCGGTGGCCAGCGCCGACGAAACCGAGCTTGCCTGCGACTGCGCCGAGCCTGCCTGCGGGGCAGTTGCTGGTGGCGTTGGTTGCTGCGCCGGCGTTTGCCGGACGAGCGTCGCGCAGGCAACCATCAGAATGGCCGAGATGAGCGGCCCCCCACGAGCGCGGGTGCCGACCTGCGAGCTCAAAACCTGGAGGAATTTCATGGCTCACTATTAAGATGCGCGCGAGTCGCTCCGCGACCGGCGCCTGCTGGACCAAATTAGCGCGTGGATGCGCCGGCCGGGAGCCGCCCGCCGGCAGATACGGATTCCCTTTGGCGTGGCACAGCCATCTTGGCAGTGTCCATTCACGGGCGGGACGCCCCTGGCACGTCAAATGAGTTACAACCCGCCATCAAGCAGTCGCGTCGCTTCCCTGATATCATACTACCTGCGCGGGCAAAGCCGGGTGATCGCTGCTCTGTTCGAGCGTCTGGCCGGTTCTTCGGGATTGGCCGGGCTGGCATGGACGGAGGAGAGGAAAGTCCGAACTCCGCTGGGCAGTGTGCTCGCTAACGGCGAGGGTCGAAGGTGGATGGACGCGCAAGCGTCCCGTACGCCTCCGGCACGGAAAGTGCCACAGAAAACATACCGCCTGAAACCGGCGCTCGCAAGAGCGTGCGATTGGGTAAGGGTGAAAAGGTGCGGGCTGCGCAAGCGGCCTCAAAGTAAGAGCGCACCGCTCGGGCAGCGATGCTCGAGGCAGGGAAAACCCCACACGGAGCAAGACCAAATAGGAGGCGAGGAGCGGCCCGCTCCGTCATGAGCCTCGGGTAGGTCGCTGGACCTCCGCCGCAAGGCGGAGGCTAGAGGAATGATCGCCAGCCGCTTCGGCGGCGACAGAATTCGGCTTACAGGCTTTGCCCGCGCATTTTCTTTCCAGCTTTCCAAATGGACAGTGCAACCGACGACTCGGTCCTTGGGCCGAAACCTGTGGTCGAAGACCTTGTTTCTGCCGAAACAAGCCCGCCGAGAACTTATGGGGATTGAGGAACGTCGAATTCGACGCCGCGCTTATCGTTCAACTGCTTGGTCTTGGCCACATCGAGGTCGGCCAAGGCGACTTTACGCGTGATCTGGTCGCCAAACACCCAGACCGTCTGTCCAGAAATGGCGTAATTCTGGATTTCCATCTGATGGCCGTCGCGGTAGACGAGCACGGTCGGAACTTGGGGCTCTGGGGGAGCTGCTGGGGCTGCATTCTCAGCCTCGGCGGGGCCGGGACCCGGCGGGTAGCCCGGCCCGTAAGCTGGACCTGGATACGGTGGGTAGGCCGGCTCGGGGTAGGCTTGGCCCTCGACTTCGTTCTCAGGCCCGTAAGGTGCTCCGTATTCTTGAGGAGGAGCTTCAGCGCCGCTCTGCTCGGACGGGTAGTCGCTGGGGAAACCGGCGTAAGACAGCGACGACGGGATGTAGCCATAGGGGTAGAGCCCGTAGCCGTAGCCATAAAAGGGGTAGTAGCCGTTAGCGTAACCGCGATGATACGGATGATACGGACGGTACGGTCCGTGATGCGAGCCGCCACCGGAGGACCCGGGACGTCCGCCCCATTGTTGCCAATCGCCGGATCCGCGACGGACGCTGGAAAACCCCGATGGAGTCGCCGGGCGGGAAACTGGCGACGGACGGGAAACCGGCGACGGGCTGGAATGGAAGGTGGAGAACCCGCCTGAGGGACGAGCTCCGCCAAAGGTACCGCCGCCTCCAAAAGAGCGCCCGCCGCTGCGCTGCGCCCATAAGCAAGGCGGCCCAGCCAGAGTTGCCACGGATATCGCAATCGCAATTAGCCGTTTCACGCTCATAGTGTACACCTTGACTGCTTAGATGCAAAGCGCCAGGCGGACGTAAGCAGATGATACTCGTCAATAGTCACTTGTGATGACCGCGTAAATGGCATGGAGGCCGTGTTGGGCCTGGCGTCTGGCTTCGGCATTTGCGCCAACCGCATATCGAACGAATCCAAGAGGGCTCGATTCGACCGGGTCAACTTGCCGGTCTGGTTGTTCTCGCTCGGGATCCGTTCAGAACCGATCCTTCCGAAGTCCTTAAAATCCGGTCGAGCGGACGATGGTGGGTGGAACGTGGAGATTTGAGTCCCAAGCCGTGCCGAGGCTACACCGGCTCCGACAAGCACCCTGTCTCGGGGTCACTTCTCTTGCGACTTTAACGCCGCCAGCAGTTTGTCAGCGAGGGTGCCGGAGCCCCCGGCGGAAGGGGCATTGCGCTCCGTCCACTCGCGCACTTCCTCGGCCTCGCGCGCTTCCGCGACGGCCTTCGCGCTCAGGCGGATCCGCCGGCCGGACGAATCGATTTCCTGCACGATAACCTCGACCTCTGCCCCGACCGGAAAGGCTCGGCGGAGATCGGCTTCTTTCGCAATGCCGGTTTCGCTCGAGGGGATGACGCCGGTCCGCCCGGGCGCCAGGAAGACGAAGATACCGAAGTTCTCGTGTCGTTCCACCTTTCCCGTAAGGCGCGCGCCCGGGACAATGTCCGGCCGGGCTCCCGTTACCGTCGCGGCCCCCCACGCTTCCTGAACCAGCGCCACTCCGATCCGTTTCTGCGCGGCGTCGATGGCAAGAATCTCGAAGTTCGCCGTCATCCCGGCAGTGACCTGACCCGTCCAGCCTTCCGATCGTCCCGTGGGCTCGAACGTGGAAGCATGGGCCAGCGCCTCGACGCCCGGTTCGAGCTCCACGAATGCGCCGAAAGGCGCGACGCGCGTGACGCGGCCTGGCAGCACTTGGCCTACTTTGTACACCTCTTGTACTCTCGACCAGGGGTCGGCGGAGAGCTGCTTCAACCCGAGCGAGATTTTCTGCTTCTCCTCATCCACGCGCAGGACCTTGACCGTGATTTCGTCGCCCGCTTTGACGATCTGCGCAGGGTTTGCCACGCGGGACCACGCCATCTCGGACACATGGAGCAGCCCCTGGACACCTGCACCCAAATCAACGAACGCGCCGAACTCGCGGACCGAGGCGACACGACCGTCCATGACTGCGCCGGGCACGATCTTATCCCGGACCTTGGCGGCGTTCGCCCGCTGCTCGTCTTCGAGGAGCGCGCGCCTGCTGACGACGACGTTCGCGCCGTCTTCCTTGTACTCAATGATGCGGAATTGATAGACATGCCCCGCGTGCTCCGACGGGTTGGTTCCGCGAAGGTCGATCTGCGACATCGGACAGAATGCGCGACGCCGGCCGATGCGCACTTCGTAGCCGCCCTTGACCTCTCGTTCGACTTTCCCTTCCACCGGCAGGCCGCTGTGGAAAGCAGCTTCGAACTGCAGATCGCTTGCCGCCGCTCCAGCCAACTTGCGGGAAAGCGTCAGACCGCCTGACGTCGAGACCACCATCGCCTGAACTCGGTCGCCCACCGCGACCTCGAACTCGCCATCAGCATTCTTCAGTTCGGCGATACCCATGACCGCCTCGCCCTTCTGGCCAACGTCGACTAACGCCACCTCCGGGCCGATGGCGACGATCCTGCCCTCGACGAGTTCGCCCTGCTCGAGGCGCTTGACCGGCACCGAGGCCTCGAACATCGCGGCAAAATCTTCCGACTGATCACTCACAGCGCGCTCCTCGTCACGATTGGGCTTCGCCCGCCGGCACTCTCGGTCGTGGGTGCACGATGCGGATAACGATCGATTGTATCAGCAGGAGGAGATCATAAGACAGGCCCGCCAGGAGCACCGAGGTCAGTTCTGGCGCGCATTCCATTTCTGACTCCGCAAAGTCCCTCCTCCAAGCAGGCTCAGCCGCGGCGTGTGCAGTCGGTGTGCCTATCAAGTATTCAACCTGAGGTTCGGTGGTCGCTTGGCGGTAATTCAGCACATGGCTGTTCTCGCTCTTACCTATGCTAGAATTCGATTCACCGAGGCGTGGTGGCGACGTCTTCAGTTTTGCTCGCACAGACACCGACTTCGTTCGCGAGCAGCGCGACGGTGGTCACGACTTAGAGGTATGGGGGATTGGCAGGACATTCCCAAATGCACGAGTCCCGCAACAATTGCAGCGACGTTGCTTTTTGGAACTTTCTGGATGAGCTGAAGGACAGCCTGAGGGCAGTACGTGAAAACCAAAACGCGCTGAGACTTTCTCTCCGTCGTACCTGTGAACACTTCAAAGTGGACGACGGGTGCGTGGCGCTTGTTAAGCCCGGCGGCTCGTACGCGGAGTTGCTGGCAGTGATTCCACGTGCCGGCAAGTGGGATTTGGCACACCTTGCGGCATTTCTACAGAAACAACGGCCCAGGATCCCACCCAATATCATCATGGCGCCGATCCAGCGTCGTGGCCGTTTATGGGCGGTGCTGGCGCTGAGAGGAGAGCGGCCCTTCGACATACCATCGAGTTATATCGCTCTGCGGCGGGTGGCGAAACTGATCTCGGAATCGATCGAGGCCATCGATGGGCAACGCAACATAGAAGTGCGCTCGCAAATCGACCGCAAAATACTGGAGCAGTTGCGGCCGCAGGATCTCTTCTACCAAATCTTGCATGGGTTGCGGTCATTAACGCACTACGACCATTCTTCGGCTCTTCTGATTTGCAACCGGCGCGACAATGTTCTGGAGGTGGTCGCGGAACAAATTGCGTGGCTGAAAGGCAAGAGCCGTCGAATCGGACTGAAGCTGCCCCTGAGTGACGATATTTGGGCTCTGATACGCAATAATCTGGTGTGCGGTTTCAACCGGCGGAACGGTGGTTGGGAGGAGTGGTCGGGACGAGAATCCATCAAGCTCGCTGAGCTGCTGGACTACAACAGAGTCGTAGAGAGCTCCGCCTTCGACCGGCGCGAATTCTCCATGCTGTGTGCGCCCCTGGCCACGCGCGCGGGCGTTCTGGGGGTATTGAAAGTGGCCGCATGTCATCCAGGTTCGTTCAGCGGCTACGAGGCAGATCTTCTTCAGCGGTTCACGCCGCTCGCAGCCGTCGCGATCCAGAATTCTCAAAGGACCGTCACCCTCGAAGCCAAAATGCTCGAAGCGGAAAAGAAGCATGCGGTCGCGAATCTTCTTCGTGGCGTTTCACACGATGTGAACAATGCTCTGGGGTGCGTTTTGCCGCTGGTCCAGCAGATCCTGGTGGATATCCAATCGAGTGACCTGCAAGCCGATACACTTTCGCAGGATCTTCAACAAATCGAACTATCCATACAGACCTGCCGGAGAATCTTCGGCGGAATGCTGGCTCTAGTGCGGAATGCCAGTCAAGGGAACCTCCAAGCCAATGTGCGCCGCGGCCTGGACAGCACGCTCGCTGTCCTTAGAGACAGCTTGGGACGACAGGGTATTCAGTTGGAGATTCAGTTAGGAGATTTGGTTCCGAACATTCAAGTGGGACAGGGAGACCTGGAACAGCTGTTTCTCAATCTCGCGACGAACGCCAGGGACGCAATGCCAACCGGGGGTCTGCTCTCGATCAAGACGGAAACTGTGGGAGATCATATCGCCATCCTCGTGCGCGACAACGGCTGTGGAATACCGGCCGAGTCCATGCCGCGGATTCAGGAGCCGTTTTTCACAACCAAGAAGAATGGCAACGGCTTGGGCTTATCGATCTGCCGGTCCATCGTTTGGAATGCGGGAGGTCGAATGGATATTGCCAGCGAACCCGGCGCCGGAACCGAGATCAGAGTGCTGTTGCCCGTCGTTTCCAACAAGGTGGCTGGCAACGCCGTATGAGTTCATGGCGCATTCTTGTGGTGGATGACGAAGCGGGCATGCTTCGGTCGGTTGAACGTGTGCTTGGCCAGGACTATGAGGTCGCCAGCACCCGATCGGCGCGCGAGGCGATCGCGCTGGCCCGTGCGTTCAAGCCCGACTTGGCCATCCTGGATATTCAGATGCCGGAGATGGACGGGTTCCGGCTGATTGACGAGTTGAAACCCCTCGATCCTGAGCTGGATGTGATTCTCATGACGGGCAGCATCCACGAGATCGACGCGAAACTCACCAAGGCGATTCGGAAGGACGCCTTCTATTTTCTTCAAAAGCCATTCGACCGCGGCGTGCTGCTGAGTCTTGTGGAAAGGTGCATTGAACGGAAGAGACTGTATCGCAGTAACCGGGAATACCTGCTCCACATCGAGAAGGAACTTAATGACGCGCGGGCGTTTCAGGAGAGTCTGCTGCCGCCTAGCGTGGGGAGGCTGGAAGGCGTTTCCATCTTTGCTCACTATATCCCCTGCACCGAGCTTGCTGGCGACTTTTATGACTATGTCGCCGTTCCACCGGATGGAGCCGTCATCCTTGTCGCCGATGTCTCAGGGCATGGCGCCAGCGCCGCCATGCTGACGGGAATCGTCAAAGCAGCTTTTTATTCGTCGAGCTGCGAGCTCTACGAACCCGTTTGTGTCGTTGAACGAATCGCGAACGGAATTCGTGCGTTTGACCACCATCACTACGTCACACTGATTTGCGCTCGCGTTCGAAATGGGTCGTTGGATTTCGTTAACGCTGGACACCCGCCGGGTATCCTGTCGGAGTGCGGAGCCCCTGCGGTGCTTCTCGAGTCTACCGGTTCGATCATTTCACCGGCACTCCATTTGTCGTGGGAACAAAGGACCATCCGGGTCAAGCGTGGGTCCGATCGCATGGTCCTGTTTACGGACGGCATAATCGAAGCAGAGGCGGAATCGGGACACTATGGGTTCGACCGCCTGGTTGAAGAAGTCCGCAGAGGGCCAGCGGACGGGGGAACGCTATCAGAACAGATCGTGGAGAGCCTCCGCCAGTTCATCCTTGGTCAGCCGATAAACGATGATCAGACGCTTGTCATCGCCAACCTTTAGACCCCGCAGTGTCGACGCTTCCT
>Ga0335085_10003025_pt1 | contig 30038 bp, 12 predicted proteins | sample Lox_Sample_45_FD_206712 | JGI IMG/M metagenome (GOLD analysis project Ga0335085, IMG submission 206712) | Soil microbial communities from Loxahatchee National Wildlife Refuge, Florida, United States - Lox_Sample_4.5 | ecosystem: Environmental > Terrestrial > Soil > Wetlands | place: USA... | reverse complement strand
CATCCCGGCAATAAGCTCGGGATGAAAGAGCAACGAAAAAGTTATCCGAGCGATGTGAGCGATGAGGAGTGGGCTTTCTGCGTGCGGTATCTGGCGCTGATGACCGAAGAGGCCCCGCAACGAGTGTATCCCCTGCGAGAAATCTTTAATGCCCTGCGCTATCAGATTCGGGTGGGCGGAGCTTGGCGCATGATGCCGCACGATTTGCCGCCCTGGCATATCGTTTATCAACAAGCCCAGCGTTGGATTAAAGCCGGTTGTTTTGAAGCCATGGCGCACGATCTGCGCGCCATTCTGCGAATGGCGCTGGAACGCAAAGCCGATCCCAGCGCGGTGAGATTGGACAGCCGCACAGTGCAATCGACGCCGGAAAGCGGCGCGCGGGCCGGTTTTGACGGACATAAAAAGCGCAAGGGATCGAAGGTGCATATCGCGGTGGACACGTTGGGCCACTTGTTGGCGCTGGCAGTCACACCCGCCAATGAACAGGATCGGGCGCAAGTCGGCCAACTGGCTCAGGCAGTGCAAGCAGTTGTAGAGGAGCCGGTGCAGCTTGCCTTTGTCGACCAAGGCTATACCGGGGAGAAACCGGCGGCACAGGAAGGCATTCAATTGGAAGTGGTCAAACATGCTGAAGTCAAGCATGTTGTTGCCACGGCGGTGGGTGGTGGAGCGTTCGTTTGCCTGGGCGGCAAGATTTCGACGGCTGGCCCGCGACTACGAACGCTTGCCGACCACCTTCGCCGGCTACCATTGGCTGGCCTTTATTACACTCATGCTCGGCGCTCTTTTCATTAAAAGTTAAGTACAGACTCTAACGCTTTTGTCAGCATTGATAATGAAGCTAGCATGATGCTGAAATCTTCGGGTAACGTGTTGTAAATTTGTGCTCGCTCAGCGCTCGGCTATTGAAGATTTCATTGAGGTCATACTCCTTCACCCATAACAAATCCTAAAAACTGCAGACTGAATACAGGCCGCCCTCGCACCGCGCGCCGTTATGGCGCCGCATTGGTTTCTCTCTCTCTCGTTAAATGGTCACTTAGTTTGCAATTTAACCACGGTGATTGAATACGCCGGTAATTCGCGAGTGAATTCGGCACTCACGCCATCGAATGATTCCGCACGCGGAACTATTTTGTCCGGCTCGTTGAGCGAATTTGTGTCGTTTGGGCTATCTGCCGCCAGGACTATGGCTTCGCCTTTGGAGGAGATCGTTTTCGCCCCGTTGATCTGGAAGTTAACCCGTTGGGCTGTTCCGCTTTCGTTTACGACTTTCACATAAACAACCCCTGTTTTGCTGTCGCGCGTTGCATCAAAGAAAACCTGTCGGAGTTCTTGTGGCGGCGGCGGATTGCCCCCGCGCCTGGCGGGCGGCTGCCAGCTGCGCATGGGGATGTCTTGCGAATCAGTCGCGAGAATCTCATCCCCATGCATCGCGCTAAACATCCTTTGAGCATAGTATGCCGGGGAGCCATAGCTATTCAGCGCGTCGTAGCCAATCAGGTCCGTGCTCCATTGCATGGACCGGTTTTGCCCGGTGATTCGGCTGACGTTGACTAATAGCGGCGCGTAGCAGTGCATCAGCACAATGTCAGAATTCCGTTCCATCCCGGTCATCCACGCAGCATCCCCGAGCGCACCCGCCATGTTCGGCGTGGGCGAGCCCACGCGCGTGGCCCATTCGCCACAAAAAACCTTCGACTGATTCGTGCGCGAATATTTGTCGTAGTCAAGGGCGTGCGCCATCATATCTTCCTGCGATCGGTAATAATGTTCATCCACAAGATCAGGCGTCCGGGTTTTTACCGGCGTCGTGGCAATGATCTGGAGGTTCGGATATTTTTGTTTGATGGCGTCGTAAAACTGAGTGAATCGCCCATCATAACTGTGAGACCGATCAAAAAAATCTTCATTCCCGATCTCGACAAAATTCAATTTAAAAGGCTTCGGATGCCCATCCTTTGCTCGCTCCGCGCCCCATTTTGAGTGAGCATCGCCGGTCGCATACTCGATTTCGTCCAATGCATCCTGCACGTAAGGAACCAGATTTGAGCCAGGATCCACATGCTGCTGCCTTAGAGAATACCCCGCATAAACCGCCAGCACCGGCTCCATCTTCAAATCCTCACACCACTCCAAAAATTCCAGCAAACCAAACCCATCGGTGGACCAATAGCCCCATGGGCTCCGATGCCCTGGCCGTTGCGCGACGTCACCAATGGTTTCTTTCCAGTTGAACCGCTCTGGGATGGTATTGCCTTCCACATAATTGCCGCCTGGAAAACGAAGGAATTTGGGCTGCATGCCCGCCATCAATTGCATGATGTCCGTGCGCGAGCCATTCGGACGATTGTTGTATGTCGGTGGGAACAATGAAACATTTTGAAACCAGATGGTTCCTGACTTGGAAGTTTTGATGGCAAAGCGATTTTCCTTCGACGGCGCAACTTCCTTTGTCTTCAAGGTGACTTCATATTTTTTCCACTCGCCTGCGATTTTTGAAACTTTTGCGCTCGCGAAGAGAGTTTTGCCGTCGGCGCTTTCAATTGAGAGATTCAGCGGACCGGAGAAGTCCTCGCTGCGAGCATAGAAAGAGGCGTGGTAGGTCATATTCGGTCTTACTGGAATTCCCCAATAGCCTCGATTCGCGATCCCCGCCGGCGCGGCTTCGGACGCTTGATTCGCGTCCACTTTCAGGCTGAGGTCCAAGGCGGAGTTCAGCGGTTGATTTGTATCGATGGTTATCATTGCACCACCGACCACATCCCAGAAATCCGGATTTCGAGGATTTGATTTGAACGTCCGATTGCGAATCAATTCGGCATAAAGCCCGCCTTCATACGAGAAGTTGATCTCTTCGGTCATCAATCCATACAACCTCGGACTGACTTCGCCGAGGACTTTGCCGGCGTCAATCTTGAGAACTGGCGTCGCAGAGGGGGAACTTACGGCATCTGCCGGCGGAGCGGGCGCAACCGGCTCGGGTGTCGCCGGGGTTGCGGGAACTGCCGGAGCCGATTGCGCCGGGGCCGTAATGGGTATGGTGCGCGGCGGAGTGGTCTCAGCCAGCGCCGCCGGAACAATTTCGATCGCGTTAATTTGCGGATTTTCGATGTTGCTGGTGAAGATGATCTTGAATATTCCATTCGTGACTTCCACCGGCACCGCCTCCATGTAAGCGCGGTTCGCTCCGCCTGCGATTTTGAAAACATCAAAATCCTTGAACTCGTGTCCCTGCACATTGAAAGAGAACACCCGTTCACCGGGGCCGGTAATATTCTGGTAGGTCTCGGCGAAATAGAGTCTCGCCACATATTTGCCGTTGGGAAGTTTGGTGGAAAAGGAATCCATCGCGTAATGCTCGGTCAAGAAAAGACTCGGGTCCCGGGTCCCTAAAATCGTTGGGGCCGGATCCGGCCCGGTTGTGTCGCCCCCTTCAAAACCTTGCTCGGCCAGCCACACGTTGCCACTGGAATCCGTGAATGGCGTGGGCTGTCCGGCTTTGATTCGAATAATTTTCGCATTCGAATCAGCGGCGGCAGAGGCGGCCTGCTCGCGTTTGGCTACGATTTCATATTTGGCGATATCGCCAACCGCGCGCGTGAATGTTATTTCGTTGGCATCCGCCGAAAGTTTGCCAGTATAGCTGATGCGAATTTCGTTGTCCTGTAAATTGAGAGTTTCGATAAACGAAATCGTGTTCCCTTCAACTCTGCCTTCTTTCAATTCCGCTTCGCGTTTCTGTTCGCCAACTTCTGAATTCGCTTTTCCCGTCAGATTCGTTCCATCTTGCTTAAACGTGAAAACGTAATTCTGCCTGCCAATCTGCGACTCAAATTCAGATTTCCACGTGCCCGTGACATCCGCAGCGAAGAACGTCAAAGGTAGCGTTGCGAAGGCCATTAGCAGGGTGAGTGTTTTAATTTTCATTGGAGTCATTCAGATTCGCGATTTCAGAGGCATTAATTCTCAAAAGGTTGTATCGCCTGATTCCGCAATTTCAATTTCTGAGAAATAAGCGCCCCCTGATATTGATTCAGATGTCTTTCAATATAAGCAGTTGGGCCTGCATGGGCCGATCCGAGTGTGCCTTTTCCGCCAGTTATCGCTGGGTGGCGAAAACTTTACCTCAAGGACCAATCCTCGTATGTACGATGTTTGTCGTATTCTCCGTACACCGGCCCAAGAGCGTGCCAATCGGGTCATCATGCCCTGCGCAACCATCGTTTTCTGCATTCGGCGGAAAAAATACTTCACTGGGAAAATAGCCACTGGTTGCGTCGAGGAGGACATGAAGGCAATCGTAGTTCATTCGGAACTTTCGATATTGGTTTAGAAACCGCAGTCAAAGCATTATGACGTTTGTGCTATTTTCGTCGACGGCGGGTTCCGATAGAATTTCCAGCACGAACCATTAAGAATCGAACACCATGAAAACTACATTATTTGGCATGGCACTGTTGGCCGCACTTCCGGCTTTGGCACAAACAAATATCGCCGTATTGGAAGATTTCAAACCTTCGAGTCTCAATCAGCCCGGTCAAGAATATCCGCAAATCAACTCGGAGCGTTTTGTGCGATTCCGTATAGTGGCTCCCAATGCACAAAGCGTCAAAGTGAGCCTCGGGCTCGGCGGACGAGGTGGTACAACACTCAAAAAAGGCGATGATGGCGTCTGGACGGGAACGACCGACGGTCCCCTGGATGAGGGCTTCCACTACTACCATTTGACAGTGGACGGCGGAACCTTCAACGACCCGGGCACATTGAATTTCTACGGTTCCACGCGGTGGGAAAGTGGCGTTGAGATTCCTGCGCGCGATGAGGATTTTTACGCCGTGAAAGACGTTCCTCATGGCAATGTGCAATTGGTTCTGTTCCCTTCCGAGAGCACCCATTCAACAAAACGAGCGTTCGTCTACACTCCGCCCCAGTATGATCGGGACCCGGCAAAGCGCTACCCAGTCCTCTATCTTCAGCACGGCTGGGGCGAGGATGAAACAGCTTGGTGGAACCAAGGCCATGCCAATCTTATCATGGACAATCTGATTGCCGAAGGGAAAAGCAAGCCATTCATTATTGTGATGACCTACGGCATGACCAACGAAGGTGGTCGCCCGGGTCAACGTAGGCCGGGCGCCGGAACGAATCAACCTCCGCCATTTGCGGGCGCGGCTGAGGCGGTGGGCACCAACCGTCCTACCGGAAGCCCGGGCCGCGGCGGGTTCGCCGGATTTGGCAGCAACGCAGCTTTCGAGGCAGTTCTGATCAATGAATTAATCCCTTACATTGACGCTAATTTCCGCACGATTGCGGATCAACCGCACCGCGGAATGGCTGGTTTGTCCATGGGCGGAATGGAAACTCACAGCATCACGCTGAAGCATTTGGATGTTTTCTCGCACATCGGGCTCTTCAGTGGCGGCGTCATTTCCACAAACGACGTCATGAACACTCCGGGCTTCAGGGAGAAAGTCAAAGTGGTCTTTTGCAGCTGCGGCAGCCGTGAGAACCCTCGTAACCTCAATGCAAATCACGAAGCCCTCAACCAGATTGGAATTGAGAACACCGCTTATGTCTCTCCGAACACGGCACATGAATTCCTTACGTGGCGCCGCAGCTTGCACGAATTCGCCCCATTGCTGTTTCGGGATTGATGAAACGATCTCGTTTTGAGATTCAAACGAGTTTCCATCCTGACGATAGTGGTTATTGTCGTCTCGGCACGTGCACTTGCTGAAAAGAAACCGGAAACGTTCCGCATCGCAACCAGGTCACGAATCCGAAGACCCATTTCGCGTGGCCTCGACGCACTCAACAAAATGTCATAGGTCGCTCGTTCTGAAAATTGGACAAGCGTCATATGCCAAATGTTGCATTTACTCAGTGCAGTTGGTTCGCCACAGTCTCGTCGCAAGCACGAATAGTAATCGGGGTTCGTTTGCTACGTCTCACAAATTGTCTAGATGGAATAATGTGAATGTGAAAATCTGTCTCTACCAACTCGGTTGTTTTTTGATTCTTTTTGGTTGCATGGTCGAATTGTCTGCCGCGGAACCACAACTCAATGGTAGCGCGACAGCGCCGGCTGAACCGATGAGCCTTTGGTATCGCCAACCTGCGGTTAAATGGGAAGAGGCGCTCGCGGTTGGCAATGGCCGCATCGGAGCCATGATTTTCGGTGGCATTAATCGCGAACGGCTTCCACTGAACACGGGGAGATACGGCGAACGGACGGCGGAAATTCAACTCAAGCCCGGTGCTACTCTTCTGCTAAATTCTGAACTACACTATTAACCAGGCCCCTGAGTTCCAACGACCGATTTAATAACCTCACGCGACTGGGTTAATGCCGGGCTCCCCCATCCAGACAAAGTATTGGTTGGGTGCGGGCAAGCTCTTGATGGAAACAATTCGAGATTTCGCAAAGATAGGAATCATTTTGGTCCGGAGACAATGGCTTGTTTTCCGGTGTAATGCACGACGGCGTCCGGTTTATCGGTGACAGGAACACCTGCGCCATGATTTTCTGAAACCCAGACCACGTTAAACGTGCGTTCCTTTAACACGCCGGGGAAACTGCCGTTGCGTTTGCCAATTGTCAGTGTTTGCTTTGCTTGGTTCCAAGAAATCAGGATCGTGGCATATTTTCCTTTTTCATAGTCGTAAGTGTCGCCTTCGTCCTCGTAAAGCGTGAATTCCCCGTCCGCGCCGCGATAAATGCGAAGTTCGATTGGATCCGCCGGTTTCTCGCTGGCGTACTGGAGGAACGGCCCCATCGGAATGACTGAACCAGGCTTGACGAACAGCGGCACGGTTTGGATGGGAGCCGCCGCATCAACACCTTGGCCGCCGGGAGAAGTTTCACCAGTCCAGAAATTATACCAAGGCGCGCTGGCGGCGGGCAGATAAACCGATTGCGTTGTCGCTCCGGCCGAAGTCACGGGCACCACCAGGATCGCCGGACCAAAAAGGTATTGGTTACCGATGTCGAGCACTTTCGGATCGTTTGGAAAATCCATGACCAACGGCTGCATGAAGGTGCTGCCGTCAGAAGTTACCTGCCATGCCGTCGAATAGAGATATGGCAACAGCCGATAACGCAAGTTCAGATAGGTTCGCAGAATTTCCCGGGTATTTTCCGGGAAACGCCAGAATTCCTTGCCAGGGTTCAGGCCATAGGAACCATGCACGCGGAACATGGGACAAAAGGCGCTGAACTGGAACCACCGTAAGAAGAGTTCATCGTATTGCGGATTCGCAGGATCTCCATTGCCAGCGGAACGGTTGCCGAAGAATCCGCCGGTGTCGGTGTTCCAATATGGAATACCGGACATGGAAAAGTTTAGCCCCGCCGGGATTTGGTTGGCGAGAACTTGCCATGTCCCTTGGATGTCGCCCGACCAAGTGATGGCGGAATTGCGCTGCTGGCCTGCGTATGCCGAACGAGTGAGAATGACGACGCGTTTCTTGTCAGTGGCGGCGCGCTGTCCCTGATAAATGCCCATCGAATGCATCAACGGATAGGCATTATAAACCGTGTAGCCCGGTCCATCGGGGGTTTTGTAATTGCGGAAGGCCATGCCGCCAATTTCCGGCTCGGGCGCATCCAGCCACCAGCCGTCCACGCCTTTGGCGAATAGTTGGTCGCGCATCTGTTTCCAATAAGTCTGCCGGCCGACCGCCGCGAACGGGTCGTACCATTGCCCGTAGCCGGGCGGAAAGACGTACCGTGTAACTTCGGGAAACATACCGCCGGCGGCATTGAGTTCCTCGCTGTTTTTGCTGCCGAGATCGAATTTCGCCCAAACAGAAATCAAGACATGGTAATGCTCATCATGCAATTGCTGGAACATTGCCGCCGGATGAGGATAACGAGCCGGGTCGAACAAATGTGAACCCCAAGTGTTGGTGCCCGGCGGCCAGTATTGCCAGTCCTGAATGATTCCGTCCACCGGGACTTTGAGTTCGCGCAATTTCGTGGCCACGCCGAGCAATTCCTCCTGCGAGGCGTAACGTTCCTTGCACTGCCAGAAACCCAATTCCCATTTCGGCATCAATGGTGCCTCGCCACTCAAGTGGCGATAGGCCGCCATCGCCGTCGCGATGGTTCCGTCGCCATAACAAAAGTAGTAGTCGATGGCCTTGCCGTATTCCGAATACCAGCGCAAAGTTTTATGGCCATTGTTTGAATCTCCTACAGCGCTCGAAGAAATCGTCGTCACGGCGGGATTATCCCAGAGCAGCACATAGCCCTTGCTTGAGGTCATCACCGGAACACCGACATCCGTGTTGGCTTGGGCGAGTCTGACCGGTCCATCTGTGAGGTAATTCCAAACGCCTCGCTGATGTTGACCCAACCCGTAAATTCCTTCGCCCGGCGACATCTCAAAAAGCTGGGCGCAGGAGGTGACGGTGGCACCTGCGACCGTCGTTGGCTCGATCTGGCGGCCCTGGGCTGCTTCTTGAAGCAAACTCTGCCCTCCATTATCGAGAAAACTGACGGTGCCAGTCTGCTTGTCAATTTTCACCTCTATGTTTTTGGACGACAAGATAAAGGAATCAGCATTTTCCTGTCGCTTCAAACGGACACTCTCTGGTTTGGCCACGACAGTAAGACTGTTGAGAACCGGCAGTTCATTCGTCGCAGCATAGGTGACGCGGACAATGTCTTGCGACCAGAACTCGATGCGAAGCGCGCCGCCATCAATGGCGTATTGCGCTCCGTCGGCCAACTTCTTCGAGGCAGTGACCGCAGCCATCCCAGGGCCAGCAGTCGCTGTTCGGAAAGCTTGAACAAACGCGTCCATGTCGCCGGCTCCTGCCGTAGCGGTTGCGATGCCCAAAATTGCGCTTAGTATGCTTCCAGAAGTTTTCATCGTAAGGACGTTTATTTTTGTGGGTTCAATTCGATCACACAGCCGCCGCCCGGTCGCAAAGATCATAGTGGTCACTTCAAGGGCGTGAGCTTCACAAGGACAACGCCGTGAGGAGCAACCTTGGCGTCAAATTTACCCTTGAACCCACCCAGATCCTTCTGTTGCCAGAGGTCGCGCACAGTAAATTTCGCAGCGCCGTCCGGCGTGGCGAGCGTGCCCCACGGTCCCCATTTCAGGCCAACCGTCGCCTCGGTTTCACTGCGATTGAAGAGACCGATCGCGAAGGAGCCGTCTTCGAGTGTTTTCGCGTAGACAACTTTGTTTCCGTCATTGCTGATCTGCGTGGCCTGATGACCGAGGGAATCCTGGTCAATCGCCAATACCTCGTCGTTCGAAAGCAGAGCGAGAGTGAAGTCGTCCATCTGTGCGATGTCGCAGCCAAGGAGGAGCGGAGCGGACAGCAGGCACCAGAGGCTGATGTGGGCATATTGCTCGTTGGGTGTGAGGTGGGTCGGATGCAGGTTGGGTCCCCAGCCGACTTTGCCGACAACCAGCATATCGGGATCGCTCCAGTGGCCCGGCCCGGTGTAGCCGGCCCAACGGTCCTGCATGAAACCGATGCGGCTCACGCTGCTCCAACTGTCGTTGATGTCCCCGGTGGTGCGCCACAGGTTGGCAAGGCGCACATAGTCGGGGGCGTTATCGTAGATACCGGTGTTCGAAAGGCTAAAAACGATGTCGCGCCCGGTCTTGCGCAGGGCCTCGCTCATTTCCGCGACATGCGGCACATCGTTCGGAAACCAATCATATTTGACGTGGTCCACGCCCCACGCTGCCCATTGGCGGGCGTCGTTGGTGGCGAAAGAGTATTTGCCAAACGTCCAGTTGACCCAGGTCGGCTTGGCGCCGGGTGCATTCGGATCCTTGTTGAGTTTGTAGTATTCGTTAACGTCGTCAGATTCCACCCAGCTATAGGTGCCGTCGGCGTTATCGGAGGAACCGCCGACATAACCCGCGTAGGTGCCGCGCCATGGGCCCGAGTAGATCCCGAACTTGAGCCCGAGATCATGAATTTCGTCCGCCAGCTTTTTCATGTCGGGAAATTTCTTGTTTGGCTGAATGGCGTTGAATTCTCCGCCGCGCTTGCCCTGCCAGCCGTCATCAATATTGATATAAGTCCAGCCGTGTTGGCTCAGGCCTTTTTCCACCATCGCCCGCGCCGAACTGAGCACTTTCTCCTGGCTCACCGCGTCGCCCCAGCAATTCCAACTGCTCCAGCCCATCGGCGGTGTGAGCATAATCTTATTACCCACCACGATGCGAAATGTCCGGGTCGCCTCGCCCAAGGCGTTTTTCGCGCGCGAGGTCACCGTGTACTCGCCGGGAATCACGAGTTTACCGGTTATGCGTCCGGTAGCGGGATCAATCGTGAGGCCGTCCGGCAATCCATCCACTGCAAAGGTCATCGGGCGCATTCCGGTAGCGGGGATGGAATACAGAAACGGCATACCGGGACGCACGCCGCAGACGGTGGCGCCATTGATGCGTGGCATGACCGGGGCCGGAGGTGTAAGTATCAACGCATTCCCGGTTGGTGAAATCTGTTCATCCGGCGGTGAGGCGAATGTTAGCGCCGCGGAACAATACAGGAAGCAGATCACAAGCGTTTTAATGGTGCGCGTATGTGCAGTGGTCATTGTCCATTTTTCTATTTAATGTTCTGAGGGTCTCACAGATTTGTTATCGTCATCGGCAGTTTTAGGCTGATCTCGTCTGACGCGTCCCCAACCAGAAACTCATAATCGCCGGATTCCACTACGTATCGTTTCCTGTCTGTGTCCCAATAACTGAGGCGTTCAGCCGCCACTTCGATGGTGACGGTTTTGGACTCACCTCGTTTCAGTGACACACGTTGGAAACCGCACAGTGCGAGCTTGGGTTGCGGCACCGAGGAGTGGACATGGCGGAAATATACCTGTGCCACTTCGTCGCCGTCCACTTTGCCGGAATTTTTCAGTGTGAATGACAATTTCACCGTGCCATCAGGAGCGATTTTCTTCGAAGACAGCTTGCCGTTCTGAAAACTGAATTCTGTATAGCTCAAGCCATGACCAAACGCATAGAGCGGCTTGCCGTTGAAATAGCGGTAGGTTCGGTTAGTCATCGAATAATCGGTGAATGCAGGCAAATCCGCCGTGGACCGGTAAAACGTGATCGGCAAATGGCCGGAGGGATTCACATCGCCAAAAAGAACTTCGCCGACCGCGCGTCCGCCTTCCTCGCCCGGATACCACGCTTGGAGAATCGCCTGAAGGTGTTCGTCTTCCCACGGCAGCGCGATGGCGGAACCGCTACAATTGACCATGATCATCGGCTTGCCGGTGTCCTGAAGCGCCTTGATGAGTTTTTCCTGCACTTCAGGCAGTTCAATCGCGTTGCGATCGAAACCTTCGCCTTCCTGCGCCGGGGTCAGGCCGCCGACATAGATGATCAAATCCGCATTGGTTGCCAAGCCGAGGGCTTCGGTGGTAAGGTCAGCCAAGGGACGAGTTGTCGTGTTGTCCTGGGCGCTCCACGCTGCCGTCGCTCGCATGGTAGTGATCGGACTGCCCAGTGCAAAAGTGACTTCGATGTCCGGTCCGGCCAGTTGCTTGATGCCGTCGAAAATTGAGATGGGATGCGAAGCGGTTCCGTGATAATTGCCATTCAACATGGAGGTTGACTTGCCATTCGGCCCGATGACGGCGATACGCTTGAACTTGGAACGGTCGAGCGGGAGGATGCCGTCGTTTTTCAGCAGCACCAAAGACTGGCGGGTGAGTTCCAGAGCGACTTGCCGATGCTCCGGCGTGTCGTTGTCTTTGAGCGTGTATTTTGAATAGGGGACCATGTTGGGCGGATCAAACAATCCCAGTTTGAAGCGTGTCCATAACGTGTAATACAACGCCTGATCAATGTCCTTTTCGGCAACCAAACCTTGCTGAACCGCACGCACTAATGCATTGTAATCACCGCCGCAACAGAGGTCACAGCCAGCTTTAACAGCGTCAGCAGCGGCTTCTTCGGGTGTTTTCGCATAATGATGTGAACGCCAAATATCACCAATCGCGTCGCAATCGGATACGACGTAACCCACAAATCCCCATTGCTTGCGCAAAAGATCGGTGAGCAGGAACGAATTCGCGCAATCAGGCACGCCGTCCAACGCGCTGTAGGCACCCATGACGCCGGCAACTTTTCCCTCGCGCACCACCCGCTCGAACTGTGGTAGAAATGTTTCATACAAGTCGCGGTCCGAAACCACTGCATCGAAACGATGGCGTTCCGCTTCCGGACCGTTGTGAACCGCGTAATGTTTGGCGCACGCCATGGCGAGCATATAGGTGGGGTTGTCGCCCTGGATTCCTTTGACAAACTGCACGCCAATGGTACCCGTGAGAAACGGGTCTTCGCCGTAGGTTTCCTGGCCGCGCCCCCAGCGCGGATCGCGGAAAATGTTAACGTTGGGCGTCCAGAAGGTCAGGCCCGACCACCATTTGGAGTCGCCGTTATGCTGGTTGGCGTAGTCGTTGAACTTTGCGCGGCCTTCAATGCCGATGATCGTTCCTTCCTGTTGAAACAAATCCGGGTTCCATGAAGCAGCCCCGCCAACCGGTTCGGGAAAAACTGTGGCAATGTCATTGTTGGCGACACCGTGCAACGCTTCGTTCCAATAGTTGTAGGCCGGAAGTCCAAGTCTTTGAATTCCCGGCGCGCCGTTTTGCAACTGCGCCACTTTTTCCGCAAGCGACATGCGGCGAATCAGATCATTTATCCGTTCGTTCAACGGATGAGTCAGATCGCGCCAGATCGGCGGGCTGCTGACGTCCGGTACGCGCCCGGCAGCGGCGGAAAAGGCGTCGACCAATTCCGAGGCGCTGAATGATACAACCAAAGCACCCGAGGCGTCTTTGACTTCGACGGTATTGAATTTGGCCGCGCCTTTGCTCGCAGTGAACGTAATTTTCAATGGCCCGCGCAAAGCATCGTCTTCATGCTCCACCGTGCTGCGGATTGTGGCAACCTTTCGCGCGCCGTTCGCTGCGGCGTAAATATCGAAATCTTTCGCCAAAACGTTGCCGCCGGCAGTCACGTCAAACACCCGTTCACCCGGCCCGTTTACCATTGTTTCCGCCGCGTCGATCGTGATGGTATATTTGCCAGCCGGCAAATGCGAGAGGGTGACGGTGAAGTTTGTCCCGTTGATGTCCTCGCGATAAAGAGCGGCATTGCCGGTCGTTCCCTCGATGGCCATCGAAGGACGGTCCCGGTGATGCGTGAAGCTGCCGCTCACGCTCACCTGTGGACCGCAGGAGATGCAAATTTCGTCAGCCGCAAAGGCGGCTTGAACACAGAGGGAAAGGCTCGCCAACAGGGAAAAGAAACGGGGAAATAATGACAGATTTGGAGGTGGCGTTTTCATCGTTTGGAATGTCTGGATTGTCTTTCTTTGGTTAATTCTTGCGCATGATCGCTAAATCTTTTCCGGTATAATGAACGACTGTGTCGGCCTCCGTTTCTTCCTCCATCCCCGCGCCATGATTGGATGAGACGAAAACAACATGGAAGGTTCTTTGTTTCACCATATTCGGAAAGCTGCCGGAGCGTTTTCCGATGGTGAGAGTTTGCTTTCCTTCATTCCATTCAAAGGGAATCGTGGCGTATTTTCCCTTTTCATAGTTGTAGCCGTCGCCCTGGTCCTCATAGAGCGTGAACTTGCCGTCGGCGCCGCGATACACGCGCAGTTCAATGGGACCCGCCGGTTTCTGCGTCGCATATTGCACCACAGGGCCGAGCGGCACAATGGAGCCAGCGCGGACGTAGAGCGGCATGATGTTGACGGGCGCATTGGCAGTGACAGTTTTTCCGCCGACCAGCGTTTCGCCCGTCCAGAAATCCACCCAGCTAGTGCCTGCCGGAAGATAAACTCCACGACTTATAGCTTGCGGGGCCGTGACGGGTGAAACCAGAAACGCCGGGCCGAACATGTACTCGTCGCCAATCGGGAACACTTTGCTATCCTTCGGGAAATCCATGACCAACGCGCGCATCGGGGTGTAAGCATGATGCGTAATTTGCCAGGCGACCGAATAATTGTAGGGCAGCATCCGGTAACGCAACCGGTCGTACGCGATCAGGTTGGTTTGCGTATCTGGCAGCCATTTCCAGATTTCCGTTTCGGTCGTGTAACCGTGAATTCGCAGGATGGGACAGAATGTGCTCCACTGGAACCATCGGGTCAGAAGCTCGTTGTAATCGGCGGAGCTGTATTGATCGCGCGGACGGAAAAATCCGCCCGTATCCGTTGTCCAATATGGCACGCCCGTGATGGTAAAATTCAAGCCCGCTCGAATCTGCCGTCCGAATGTAATCCAATCGCCTTTGACGTCGCCCGACCAGGTTGCCGCCGAGTAACGCTGCTGGCCCAAATAGGCGGAACGAGTTAGAATCACCACCCGTTTGCTGGGATCAGCAGTCCGCTGGCCTTCGTAAGCCGCCTCACTGGCAAACAGCGGATAACTATTGCGCACACGATTGCCTGAGCCGGCGTAGGTGTTAACTCCGGCCAGGGAATTGCCATCATCCCCCGGCTCGGTTGCGTCCTGCCACCATGCATCCGTACCGATGCTGAAGAAGGCGGAATTCATGAATTGCCAGCGCAATTTGCGCACGGCCGGATTGAATATATCCATCCATTGCGAGTGCGGGATGAGGCCGTTTGGCATGGCGGCCAGGGCTTTGCCGACAATTCCGCCGGGATTGGACCACACGGAGATCATGAATTTGAAATGATTGGCGTGGAGTTCGGTGATCATATTGGTGGGATCCGGATAATTCTTCAGATCCCATTCGTAAGCGCCCCAGCCGTGAGGTCCCCAATATTGCCAGTCTTGGACAATGTAATCCACGGGGATCTCACTCGCGCGAAACCGGCTGGCGGCAGCTAGCATTTGCGCCTGGCTGGAGTAGCGCTCACGACACTGCCAGAACCCGTAAGCAGATTTGGGAAAAAGCGGCACACGACCGGTTGCCTGACGGTAACCGGCAATCACCTCGTCAGTGGTCGGACCGTAAAAGAAATAGTAGTCAATCGCGTCACCGACTTCAGAACGGAAAGTCGTTTTGTTGCCGAGCGGGCGGGCAAAAATTTTAGCGCGATTGCCGCCGCCGAGAAGAGTTACGGAACAGGAAGTGTTCGCGGGCAACAGGGTCTTGCCGCTAAGCGTATAAGGCACCCACATGTTGGTGATCGCGGCAACGGTCTGGCCATTGACTTGCACGCCTATTAGATTGCGACGGTCCCCGTCCTTCACAAAAAACACATAATCGCCCGCGGCGGCCGTAGTGAATGTGCCCGATTTATTGGTGAGTGGAACTTCTTTATCAACGGGATTGAATTCCGTGAGAGAGGCGTTATTCCAAAGCAACCCGTAGCCGTAACTCGACACAATCATTGGTACCGCCACCTGTGTGTTCAACTGCCGGAGTTCTTGTGGCATCCCTCGCCAATTCCAGATCCCTTCTTGAAACTGCCCAAGACCGTAGATGAATTCATTGCTGGGACTGGTGAAATTTTGTTCGGGCTGAAACGTCGCCTCGCCGTTCACTGTCACGGGAGGCATCAGCCTGCCGCCGTCCGTAGGTTCGCTTAGCAGCAGATTGCCCGTTGAATTACAAAATGCGATCGCTCCTGAGGCTTTATCGACTGAAATTTTGAGCTTTTCAGTCGACAGCGTGATTTTGCCATCCACTTCGGCAACTTTGAAAGATTTCCTCGGCCAAGAGCGATTGGTTACCGCGAAGTCTTGTCCGGCTGGAAGATTTGCTGCCGGCGAATACATCACGCGAATAATACTGTCAGAACAAACGAATACCTTCAGTTTTCCCTGCGGCATTGTGAAAGTCACTCCATCGATTTCTTTCTTGAATGACTGAACCGGAATGGGAGCAGCGGAAATTGCCGCCGTCGCATAGAAAATGAATGCCGTCAGCAACACCCGCATCTGCTTGCGAGGCGCATAATTTGATAAACTCATTTTTAAATGATTTATGAAGGTCGTCCTTACTCTGATCTCGTTATGATTCCCGCAAATCCTCCGGCCGGCGCCAGCGAAAGCCCAATGTTGGATGAGGGGGAGACATTTTCATTGGTTTCAACAACCGCTTGGTAATCTGAACCATCTGGTTTGTCAGCGAAGCTCTGAAGCTGCCACTTGCCCTTTCCCAGAAAACTCAGCGACACAGGCCATTGCGCGGCATCGTCCCCATTGATCGCAGCTAAATACCATTTTTGTGCAGATCGCCGCGCCACAATGATTGATTTGCCTACTTCACCTCGCAGGACGACCGATTCATCCCAAACGGTGGGAATGGCTCGGAGAAATTCAATGCCAGGCTGGCCCCGGTAATTCTGAGGGCTGTCGCAAAGTACCAATAACGGACTCGGATAAATCACAGTCATGGCCAGTTGCCGCGCCCGAGTTCCCATGACCTCAGCCGGTGCAGTGGTTCGAAAATCTTTCGGCGCACGGTTCAGAAATCCACCAGGCGTGAAATCCATCGGGCCAAGCAACGCTCTTGTGAACGGGAGGGTTGCCGTATGCAGCGGTGTGCATTGATTGCCTGCCAGTTTATTGTATTCATTGCCGAGCACACCTTCCTGTGTGATAAAATTGGGATACGTGCGAGCTAATCCGGTCGGCTTGTATGTCCCGTGGAAATCCACCAGCAGATGATATTTGGCGGCCGTGACCAAAACCTTTTCGCACCATTCAACCGTCTCCTGTGACTGGCTGTTCAGAAAATCAATCTTCACGCCCGCAAACCCTTGTTCCGCCAGGTGCTCGAGCGCCTTTTCAACACCGAAGGTCTCAATGTCAAGTGAATGGGCCCAAATCAACAGCCGAACATTTTTTGAGCGCGCGTATTGAATCAGTTCAGGAACATTGATCTCCGGAACCGGTTTGGTGAAATCGCCTTTGATGGCATTGGGTTGCGAATGAAGGGATTTGTTGTAACTCGTCATGCCCTCGTACCAATACCAGTCCATCAATTGATACGGCCATCCCATTTCCGCTGCGAGGTCAATATACTCTTTAGTGGAGGGCGTGGTGCCGCGAGCTTCGACTCCACGATGCCTGATGTCCGAATCGTAAGGATTGATACCGGTCCACCACGCGTCCCATGCGGCCGCTCCAGGTCGGATCCATGATGTGTCTTTAATGCGGCTGGGTGACGCCAGCGTGGCTATCAAATCGGAATTGGCCAATTCCGCGGCCGTGCGGCCAAACATCAGAACGCGCCACGGACTGACGCGTGGCACGGACGAGACCACCTTGCCGTTGCCATCGGATCGCCGGTCTAGTACGGGTTTTACAGTGGTTGCACCTGCGCTCACGAGCGACATCCCCGCCCAATCCAGCACATCAGATTCCGCCACAGCAAAAAACCCCGCCGGCGTTTCCACCAGGAGCGGCAGCACGCTACGCGAAGGCCGGACTCCGCGTCCAGTGAACAAGGCGCTGAGCCGGGCTTCAGGATACTGAACTTCGGTACTAGCGCTGTCTCGTCCTCCCCAGCAACGATAATCATCGGCAAAATGAAATTCCGTCAGTTCGTCAGTCAGAACAAATTGTCCCAGACCAGATTCTTCTGGCAGGTCATAGCGGAACGCGATGCCGTCGTTGTAAGCACGCACGATCAATCCAAACCTGTGTGGCGAATTTCCGGGCTCCTCCAAAGCGAGCCGCAGTTCTCGCCAATAATCGGAGACCGAGCGCCGATTCCCAAATAGATTTTCCCAAGTGCCTCGATAGCTATCTTTTAAGGTTTTCCTGATTATTGCTCCGGGGCCAAGCCTTATTCCGTTCTTGAATTCCAGGCCCAATGGCGAATTCGTGACGACGAGCTTTCCATTGGCTTCTACGCGAAAACTTAATCCGTCTGCGTCGGAAACCGTTACGATCAGTCGACCGTCCGGCCCTGCAACTTGATGTTCGGCGGCGCGCAATTCACTGGCAGCCAATGGTAACGCCAGCAAAAAAAATATTTTGTGAAAAAAATTACTCACGAGCTTGTTGATGCTGAATCTGAACCGAGAAAGCCACTAGGTGGAACGGTCACCAAATTGAAGAGCAAAGTTAGGAAATTCACAATGGCTCTACTGTAACTCAGTAGTATTCAGTGGATTGGGGTTGTGGTTGTAACTCCAGACGGGAGGACCATTGGCTTTTTGTCGTATCAATTTCGTGTAACTCGCGGAGGTGATTGGCGCAATAATGATAAGCAACTCAATGAATACGACTGATCAGGTGCGCATCCACATCACCGGCTCGCGCCTCGAACCGACACTCTCCGAGATAGGCCTTTTCAAGCAATCCGTTGCGACCTTGCCGCCGACCATTTCCGATCGCAGCACCAACGGCGCGGTCAGCCTCAGCAACCTGGCGGGCAACACCATGCTCTACACGCTGGATGGGAGCGCGCCCACCACCGACTCGGCAAGATATATCTCGCCGATCGCGTTGCCTTTGGATCGCAGCGCCACTGTGCGCGCCGCGAGTTTGCTGCCCAACGGGCAACTTGGAATCGAAGGTGCGCGAACCTTCGCCGGCCTTATGCCGATCGGGTGGAAAGTGGTTGCCGTGGACAGCCAGGAAACTGCCGGTGCCGACAATTCCGCTGCTCGTGCGATCGACGGCGATTCCTCGACTATCTGGCACACGCGTTGGAACGCCGACCAACGACAGCCGCATTCCATCACTGTCGACATGGGGAAGACGAATCGTATTGCCGGGTTCAGCTATCTGCCGCGACAGGACGGATTGCTCAACGGCGTCGTCGAGGGATATCGATTTGAAACCAGTGAGGATGGCACGATTTGGACAACGAACATTGCAAACGGCTCGTTTGCGAACATACAAAACAATCCGTCACTCCAGGAAGTGAACTTTGCTCCCATCAGCGCCCGTTACTTTCGCTTCACTTCGTTGCGCGCCATCTGGGGAAGCGGTTGGACCAGCGCGGCAGAGATTTCTGTACTGCCTGCGGGACGATGATCGCCGCGTTAACATGGCACTCGCCGGGGCAGAAAGATTCCTGATTGAGAAAGCGATCCGAACTGCTTTTGCGTCGCCCAAAAACTTCTGCACGTGATTCAATTGCTGAGATGTCTGCGGTTGGTAGGGGGCAACAGTCAGGCCCTTTATAACCCGCAGAGTGGTCGTCCCGTGTTATCGTGGCCGACAAACGACCCGCCATTCAAACTTTACTACACCACGAATCTCCCTGCTGTGAACTGAATTTCAACCCGGGTTTCATCCGCAGTCGTCAGCGGAAAATACACGATCACGAACGATACGACCGACAGCGCGAGATTCTACCGGTTGAACAAATATAGTAGCAGAAAGAATGACTGTTGACCGTCGCGCTGGTTGGCATCCCCGCCTGCTGGCTACACGGCCTGACGTTTTCGTTGATTAAAGTCATTCACCTCAGGAATCGTAATCTCTTGAGAATTGGCCAACGAACTCTCCAAGGGGGCGACGGTTTTCTCTTAATCTAGTCGGCGTGGCCCCTGATTGTTCGATAATGCGGCGGGATTCACGCATCTGATCAGGAGCTTCAGTGAAACCTTCAGTAAAGGAGCATTGAAAGAGCACGGCGTAGCGTTGAGCGAGCAGCTTGATTTGTTGTCAAAAAGGTGCTAAGAAAAAGATAAATTCGAGCGTAAAACACTCAATTGAAGGGCGGGATCGGTTCAATCCCGGCCAGTGGCTCCATCTATTTATCCAACAGTAACTTACGCTGATTTTTGGACTCTGCCAATGGATGAAAGCCGGCCATTGGTCGCGCTCTAAATTTCAGAGCGGTTCGATTCGACCCTCGCCTCAGCTCTGATTCCACTGCCCGTCGGGGGTTACCTAACACTCAAATACTAGACTAGAATCGACCATCTTTTAGAATTAGAATGATTCGATTCGCAAGCACTGAACTGAGATTTCGTGACTGTGGCTCAGCTTCAAGAGCGTCGCCGCCCATAAAAGCGCCCGCTCGCATTAGCGAACCTGGGCTGAGAGCTGGATAAGTATGGCGTCGACTCGGCCTCGGTTCAAGGGCTGGCGGGGCCAATCCGGTAGAATCGCTGGCTATAGCTCGCCGCGTCGGGATCGTAAATTGTCACCGGTGGATTGGTATTCACAAAATTACTGATGGATGTCCAATTCACGAGGTTAGTCGAAGCCAACAGGACATAACTTTGCCCAGTCACTCCCCATTGACAGTGAGTTGCAAACGGCCGTCGGGCAAAAGTATGCTCGGTCCGATAAGCAACGGGGCGGTTTGAATGGAAGCGGTGGCTTGCGAAACACCTAGGATGGCATTCACTGGATTGGCCAAAATCAAATAAAAGATTTTGGTGGAACCCGAACCAGCGGCCGGATACACCGGAATTGAAAGCGCTTCAGTTGTGACGCCGGCCGGGAATTGGAGAGTACCTGCTTTTCCAAAAAAATCTGTCCCGGACACAGCGTTGCCGTCTCGCGTGAAGTAATCGACACTGGCCGGTGTAGCATTGCTTCCCGATAGGGCTACGAAAAATACAGCGTTGGTGATGCCGCCGGGATTTGCCGTCAGCGAAACATTGGTGGCAGAAAAGCTATAGAAATTGCCATTAACTAACGTACAGGTTCCGGCCGTCACGGGCGCAGACGACGGACGGAGACTCACATTCAGGTAGAACACTACATTGGATTCTACAACGCCATTGTTCTTAATCGTCACCCCCAAACCCGCGGAAGTCGCTCCCGGAGGGATCGTCAGAACGTTGCTGGTTGCCAGATAATCCCCAGGTGCAATCGCTGAACCGTTGGTCGTAGAGTAATACAATGTAAGCGGTAGTGGTCCGGGCGTGGAAAGGGTGATCCGGAAAATTGCCGTAACGCCATTCTGTCGGTAAACGATCGGATTGCTCACGCCCACCGGTGGAGGAGCGTAGATCATTTCGGCGAGCGAGAATTGATTGTTGGATGGATCGAGATCCGGCTCGTTTTTCGAAACGGACGCCTGCAATAGCGCAGGGCCGGCATTCGTCACAGTCGACACCACCGTAATGGTGACCGTAGCCCCTCCTGTTATCGAGCCAACGGTGCATGTGGTTGAGAATGCTTCCAATGAGGTTGTTTTCGATTTTGAAATCGAACCAGTCGTTCTGGAGTTCCCAGTTCGCAATGAGTTGAACACCTCGGCCACCGGGGGAGCCGCCAGGCCAGTATTGGGAAAAAAGCAGGGAATCCGAACCGCCCGGAAGAACAAACATTTCCGTCAAGACATAACCTAGGTCATAAATCGAATCTTCGAACGTGACAGTACTGGTTTGTAAATCCACCAGTTCGAAGGACGCATTAGTTTCGAGATAGACGTAAAGATATCGGCCATCCGGGGCGAGAGCCAACGCGCCGGGCTCGGTCCCGACCGCAATCGGGTTACTGATCTCCAAACTGACCGGATCAATCGCAACCACGCTATTCCCGAAGTTTGTGGAGATGCCAGAGACGCTGGCGTAAAGCTTTCCGTCGGGGGGATTGTAAACCAAGTCATTAACCAGGAGTGGTAATTGAGCTATCTGACCGCCCGATGCCGAATTGGTGACTGTCGTCGACCAAGTGGAATTTTCAGAGGAAGTGTCGAAATCAGCCGTCGTTGTACTGACATTCACCGCATTGGCCAAAATCCCTGCTCCTTGTGGCACGACCGTTAAACTCACAGTCGTTGCGCCATTAGGAGGGATCGTGCCGAGCAAGCCAATCAACTTGCCGCTATTCGTCTCGACGGTCCCTTGACGGGAATTGGCGCTCAAAAAAGTTGTGTTCGCCGGTAATGAATCAAACAGGAGAATATCCGAAGCGGCGATGTTTCCCAAATTGGTCACGTTGATCGTGAAGGTGACGGCTGCCCCAACAGCGGAAAGCGCGGGAACAGTTTGAGACACAGACAACTGAGCTGCCGATACTGGCTGTACTGGTGCGATGTTTGTAATCACGCCCTGGACCAGCGGGAAAAGATAATTTGACGCCGTGATCATCACCAACTGGGTGCCATCGAGAAGCGAATCATTGAAATTCGTCAGCTCAAAGCCCGCAGAAGTGGCACCAGCTGGGATAACCACGACCACTGGCACTCCAATTTTCGTAGGGACACTTGAAGTGAGGCTGAAAGTGAGATCAAAGCCAAGCGCGACAGGAATGCTGATGGATGCCGGTTGTACTCCCGGGGAATTATCCGAGGTTTGCGCCGGCAATAACAATGCGGCGGAGGTGCCGCTGACAACGTTAAACGGGTTGCTGGTACCCGGATTCCCTATTCCATTATCCGCGTGCAGAATGAGATTGGTGCCGGGCGCATCGATCGTAAGCAATCCACTCCAGGCGCCGTTGGTCAGAAAAAGTGATCCAGGTGAAACTCCGATCGCGGTATAATTTCCAGTAAAAGGAAAACCGAGGCTTGGGTTCATAGTTCCAACAGATCGGTTCGTCGCGACCCAATCCAGTGCCTGCCGGTGGTTGAAATTGCCTTGACGCTGATACGTGTAAGCTGGATTTGAATTCAACGGGACCGTGGCACCGTACCAACCACTTGGAATCACCAGGATCGGGCTGTAGATCGAGTAAGGATAGGCGGTGGAGGCGCAAAAGAAATCTTCCAGTCCATTTGTGGGATTCATCATCAACACCGCCACCGCCGGACTGGAAGTCCATTGAAGCGCGGATCCCGTCGAGAACATCGGAAATGCCCCTGGAGCAGCACCTCCCGCTCCTACTACAAAGACTCCTCCTGGGGAACAAACTGTACCTGTCGGAATTGTGAAGATAGTTGTCGGCTGCGGCTATGTTGTTGAATCGTAAAACGCCACCCGCCATCTGGAAACATCAACCGAATTAGTAGAAGGATTCGTGAATTCCACCTGATTTGTGGACCCACTATCCACTTCTGAAATCACCATCTGCGGGGCAGCCACTGTTTCTGTAGATATCGTCACATTTCCAGAGAAATTCGAAACTACATTTCCCCCACTGTCGCTGGCAGTGAGCGCGGCATTGAATGGCGTTCCGGCGGACTGCGGAGATGCAACAATATCCCAGGTAAAATGATCCAGCGAAGCGGCGCACGACGTCTGTGCATACGACAGAAAGCCACTGATCGTTACCGTGAAAAGCAGAAGCGCCAGATTGCGAGTGATGTAAGTTTTTTTCAAATTTCCTTCCTTTCACTGAGCTGTTCTACTTCGGTTGAAACCCATGGCCTTTAGCCTCCTGCCGCGGCATTACACTTATCGCGCCCCGGGGATCGCACGGAAACTTTGGCAGCCCAAGTGCTTAAAGCAAGTTAGTAATAAGTCCGTTGCAATTGTCCATCCACAGGAACAGCCCCCCCAATAAAATCGGGAAAAATCAGCTAACACCGGCGAGGAAAGAAGGTCGATTCCAACCCTCGCCCCCATTCCGTAACCAGCACCATCAAACGGCTTGGAACGAAAGACGGGTTGGACTTCCAGTAAATTGCGCCGTCCGCCACATTTCCGCTTTTGCAGATTTATTTGCTCCACTCGTTGCAAATTCTGGAAAATCGACCTGTTGCCGTTTACTAAATGAAAACGAAAGACTTAATTCGCTTGAATAAACCGGGGGGATACGGCTACTATCCAAATTTGTCGAGTGGTCACTTCGGTGATTGAATCAGAAGTTGGGATTCGGCCGCTTTTTCTCGGCTGCCGAAGTTGAAGTTGTGAGGGCTTCTCGACGGGTACTGACCTAATGACCCATCGACCGCTATGGAGTTTCGGCGCCTTTTTCTCGTGGGCTTCCTGTTGTTCTGTTCCAATCCAGGTTTCGCTGTCCGCGCGCAAGCGAATCCACGGCTGGAGAACTTTGACAAAAGGACAGCTACATCATCTCGGCAAGCGGCGGTGTCACCCGATCGAGAGCTCGCTCTCGGTCAACTCCACGCGCGCCGACGGGGCGCTCGAGTGGAGTTTGACTCCGTCACGGGTTCACCAAAGAGTATCGAAGCCGGTAGCGAATTCTTGAGCGACAGCAACGGGGTGGGTGGATCGATCCCGGCTAGCGCCGCACAGGCATTTGCTCCCGGTGACCGGGACCGCGCCACAAAGGCCTTTCTCGAAGAATATCGCGGCCTCTTCCACTATGGACCTGAAGCGCTCGACTCCGCCCGCGTGATGCGCGATTACACAATGTCTCACAACGGTCTCAGGACCGTGGTCTGGCAGCAACAAGTGGGCGGTATCCCGGTGTTCGATGCTGTCCTAATCTCCCACACTACCCGCCGCGGAGAACTCGTCAACCTTTCGAGCCAGTTTCTGCCCGACGCCGGCGGCGCAGTCCAGCGGGGAGGGCAAAATCGTGCAAACCTGACGCCTTCGCTGCAATTGTCAGCAGCACAGGCGTTGGTGATCGCGAGCAGCGGAATTGGGGATCAATTGTCCGAGCAGGAGGTTGTTCCACAAACAAGTGCGGCGGAGGTGCAAGCCAATCCAGCGCGGAAACAAGTATTTCGGGCGCCCCGGCTCAAGGGTGACGCGACTGTGGCTTTGACATGGTTGCCGATGAATTCGTCCCAAGTCCGACTGTGTTGGGATGTAATCCTCATGAGCCGATCCAGTGGGGAGATGTTTCGCGTGCTGGTGGATTCAGCAACCGGGGAGGCTCTCGTACGCCGCTGTCTGACGTCGGATATCAGCGACGCCACATATCGGGTTTATACAAGTGACAGCCCCACGCCCTTTTCGCCTGGTTATCCGAGTCCCACCAACGCGCAACCGCCGGCGGTGGAGCGCAGTCTCGTCACGTTCCCGGCCCTTGACGTCAATGCTTCTCCGAACGGCTGGATTGACGATGGGGTGAACGAGACGCGCGGCAATAACGTGGATGCCCACACAGATTTGGACGCCGACGACGTGCCCGACCTGCCGCGTCCGCAAGGCTCGCCTTTTCGTGTGTTCGACTTTCCCCTGGACTTGACTACTCAACCGAGCAGTTATCGGGATGCCGCCGTGGTGCAACTATTTTATTGGTGCAACTGGATGCACGACCAGCTTTACGGCCTTGGATTCACGGAGGCGGCGGGGAATTTTCAGAACGATAACTTCAATCGGGGTGGCGTGGGTGGCGATGCCGTGCAAGCCGATGCCCAGGATGGCGGCGGAATGAACAACGCGAACTTTGCGACGCCGCCGGATGGATTGCCTGGCAGGATGCAGATATACATATTCTCGGGTTCCAGCCTGAATCGCGATGCGGATCTTGATGCCGAAATCATCCTGCATGAGTACACCCACGGTCTCAGCAACCGCCGGGTCGGTGGTGGCGTAGGCATCTACGAATTGGAGACAGAAGGAATGGGGGAAGGGTGGTCGGATTTCTACGCGCTGTCTCTTTTGAGCGAGCCGGGCGACGATCTCGATGGCAATTACGCGATGGCAGCGTACTCGACACAGGATTATTACTTCGGCATAAGGCGATATCCTTACAGCACCGATCAAACCAAGAACCCGCTCACGTTCAAAGACATCGATCCCACCCAGGCCAGTTCCCACCCTGGAATTCCGACTCATGCCAACCTCGCGCCCGCCAATGAAGTGCACAACATGGGGGAGGTTTGGTGTGTGACATTGTGGGAGGCGCGGGCCAATCTGATCCGGAAATATGGCTGGGAAGTCGGCAACCGGTTGATTCTCCAACTGGTCACGGACGCCATGGCCCTTTCGCCACCGAACCCCACTTTCCTTGAGGGCCGTGACGCGATTCTACAGGCGGACATGGTGGATACCGGCGGGACAAATCAGATCGAATTATGGGAGGCGTTCGCGAAGCGAGGATTGGGCACCACCGCCACCAGCCCCGACAGCACCACTACAACAGGAGTTCAGGAATCCTTCGATGTGCCCGACGATCTGCAAGTCAGTCCGTTTTCGGCTTGGAATTACTCCTCCCAAAGTGGCAAGGTCTCCGCGCCGGCCTGCCTGACGTACCAATTGAACAATGTCGGGTCGAATGCGCTTCACTGGTCTGCAATTGTGACTGCGCCGTGGATTAGCCTTGATGCGTCCAACGGCGTGATCACCCCGGGAAACTCAAACGAAGTGACACTCTGCCTGAATTCGACAGCAGACAACCTCTTTGGGGGCGACTATTTCGGGTCGGTGGTATTCTCGAATATCGTCAGCGGGTTTACCGAGGTTCGGCTTTTTTCTCTCCACCTGAGTCCTCCGCAGGTGTTTTTTGATTCTCTCGACACCCAGCCCGCATGGAGCTTCAACGGGGAGTGGCAGTTTGGACAGCCGGCTGGCCTCGGCGGAGCACAATACGGCCATCCGGACCCCACAGCCGGCGCCACAGGCACCAACGTCTACGGCATCAATCTCGACGGCGATTATTCCCTCACCGTCGGCAACTCAAATTACCTGGTCGCCGGCCCGTTTGATTTCACCGGCTTTACGGATGTTAGTTTGCACTTCCAGCGCTGGCTGAACTCAGATTTCCAGCCTTACGTCTTCGAAACCATCGAGGTTTCCACTGATGGAACGAATTGGAATCCCGTTTGGGACAATGGCCAGACCGCCGAAATTACCGACAGCAGCTGGACGCCTGTATCGTACGATATTTCCACGTGGGCGGACAATCAGTCCAATGTCTATGTACGCTGGGGTCACCGGGTGGCTTCCCAGCTCGCCTTCCCCTATTCCGGCTGGAATATCGACGATGTCGAATTCTGGGGCAATCCCCCGCCACGACTTTCCGTCAATGTCCCGCCTGCCGTCGATGTCTCCTCCGGCGTCCAGACCGGCACAGTGAGCGTGACTCCGTCTCCACTGACCAACCTGGTGGTCACCTTGGCATCGAGCGACCCTGCCGTGGCCGGCGTACCAGATTCAGTCCTGATCCCGGCTGGCCAGAGCAGCACCGAGTTCAATATTGAACTCACCAACCAACTCTCCGCGCCGCCATCGGCAACGGCGACCATTACGGCAGCGGCCCAGGGTTATCTCACTGGCACCGGCGAAATCGAAGTGGCCGACAGCAACGCGATGACTCTCCATCTCTCGCTTCCGGCTACAGCGGTGGAAGGTGATGGCGCCCTGACGGCTACCGCGACAATTCGCGATCCCCAGACCAACGACGTAACTGTCCAACTCTCTTCGAGCGACCCGTCCGCGTTGCAGGTCCCTGATTCGGTAGTTATCCCACAAGGCCAGACCGACGCCGTCTTTTCAGCAACCATAGTTGATGACAGCGCCATCAACGGTCCACGAAACGTGACAGTCACAGCCAGTTCCTACGGCTGGACCAACGGTGTTGCGACGGTTCTCATTCAGGACAACGAGAGCCTGAACCTTGCGTTGACGGCACCCGCGAACATTTGGGAAAACGCGGGCGTGCAGTCAAACGCCGGAACGATTTCGATTTCCGGTACGCTTGCCACGAATTTGATCGTGTCGTTGACATCGAGCATGCCGGCGAGACTGGCGGTTCCGGATAATGCCACCATTGCCGCCGGGCAAACCTCCGTCAGCTTCGACATCACTCCCATCGACAATGCTGTTTCCGATGGGAACCAAACTGTCAGCATCGACGCTTCCGCGGGCGGTTTCACCAACGGCTCTGTCAGCATTACCGTCCTTGATGACGAGACTCCGACGGCTGCATCAAATCCCTCTCCGTCCGATCTGGCCACGAATGTGGATCCGGTCGTCACTCTGGCGTGGGCCGAGGGCTATCTCCCCGGCCCAATTACGAATGATGTCTACTTTGGCACCAACCCGAGCCCCGGCCCGGCGGAATTAATGGGCAGCACGACCAATCAGACTTGGGTGTTGCCGTTGCTCGCGCCGCAAACCGCCTATTACTGGCAAATTGTCGCGCATCACGTCGGGGTTGCAACGAGCCCGATATGGCAATTTACAACTCGGGGTGTGGACCATTTGACGTGGAATCCGGTTTCGTCGCCGCAGTACGTGAACCAGCCGTTCGCAGTAACGGTTGTCGCCCGGGATGCGCACGATTCGATTGTCAGCAATTTCACCGGAACGGTCCAATTGCAGGGATCGCCCGCTGGTATTTCACCAGCCGTGTCCGGGGCATTTGCCGATGGCATGTGGCAGGGAAATGTGACCGTCGGGCAGAGCGCCTCCGGCGAGAGTCTGACCGCCGACGACGGCGCGAGCCACACCGGCGCCAGCGACCCGTTTGATGTGGTGCTCACGAATGACGTGGCGATCAATATCTCCGCCAGCGCCAATCCGACGCCCGTCGGCGCGACGCTGACCTATATCCTTACGGTTACGAATACCGGCGCTGACATTGCGACGGAAGTTCAGGTCGCGGATTTGCTGCCGCCACGCGTCATCGTTAAGTCGGTCACCGTCTCGCAGGGCAGTTGGAACAAAACTAATGACGTGTTGACGGCCGATCTCGGAACCATCTCTGGCGCCACAAACGCCACCGTGACAATCGAATTAATGCCCGGCACATTCGGTGACGTCCTCACAAATGTGGCCTCGGTCGCCCGGGCCGAGTCGGATGGGTATCCTGACAACAACATTGCCACCAACACGACGACCGTCGGGCTTCCCGCCCTTTCCATCTCCGACACCGCAACTCCCGAAGGGAATAGCGGCACGACCAACGCCCTGTTTGCCGTGAGATTGAGCGCGCCGAGTTCCGATCCGGTCACGGTCGTCTATGCGACCGCAGACGATTCGGCACACGCGGGATCGGATTATGTCGGAACGAACGGAGTTCTCGTGCTGCCGCCGGGTGCCACGAACGCCGTCATCTCGGTGGCGGTAATCGGGAATGTCGTCCCTGAAACCGACAGGGATTTCCAAGTCAACCTTTCGGACTCCACCAATGCCGTTCTCGCCAGCGCGCAGGCGACGGGAACGATTCTTGACGACGACACAGACCCCGGAATCCTGGACCATTTCGATTGGACCGTGATTCCATCGCCGCAACACACGAAAGTGTCATTTGACGTGACAGTGACCGCAATCGATACCAATGGAGAATTGGCGGCCACCTTCGACCGACTCGTTGCATTCAATACATCCATCGCCGATGTCCGGTTCCATCCGGCAGTCTCGGGCACGTTCACGAATGGTGTGTGGGAGGGCCAATTCACCGTGGACGATCCAGCCGCGGGTCTGGTTTTGAAAGCAGACGATTTTGGCAGCCACAGCGGCCTAAGCGCTGCATTCGATGTCGTGCCATATAGCATGCCGCCTGCGATATTGTCTCCGCCGTCCGGCCACATCGTAACCAGCGGCGCTCCCGTCGCCTTTTCGGTTGTCGCAGACGGCACGCCGCCGTTGAGTTACCAGTGGACGATCAACGGCACAAATGTGACCGATGCCACCAACAGCACGCTAATGCTGACCAACGTGCAGATGGCCGATGCGGGCGAGTACGCAGTGCAGGTATTCAACGTCTTCGGTATGGAGCAAAGCTCCAATGCTGTGCTAACCATCGGTGACCCGCCGGTGATCATCGTCCATCCCACCAACCAAGTGGCGACCATAGGCCAGGCTGTCACATTTGACGTGACGGCCACCGGCACGGAACCACTGAGCTATCAGTGGAGCCACGACGGCAGCGACCTGCCCGACGCAACCAATGCCACACTGCTTATCGCAAACACACAAACGAATGACGCGGGCGATTATTCGGTCCGTGTGTTCAACCTATTCGGCTCCCAGACCAGTTCGAACGCGACGCTTTCCGTCGGCCTTGCGGCCAAGGTGACCCTGCAGCCAACGAATCTGATCCTCGCCACAGGCAGCGACGCCACCTTTGCCGTTGAAGCTGACGGCACGGCGCCGCTCACCTTCCAATGGACCTTCAACGGAACAAATATTGTGGACGCCACCAACAGCACGCTGGCGTTAACCAACGTGCAGATGACCGACGCGGGCGAATACGCGGTGCAGGTATTCAACGCCTTCGGCACCGACCAAAGCTCCAACGCTGTGTTGACCGTCGGCGATCCGGCAGTGATCACGGATCAGCCCACCAACCAGACGGTAGTGCTCGGTACCGGTGCATCGTT
>Ga0335085_10003024_pt1 | contig 30038 bp, 27 predicted proteins | sample Lox_Sample_45_FD_206712 | JGI IMG/M metagenome (GOLD analysis project Ga0335085, IMG submission 206712) | Soil microbial communities from Loxahatchee National Wildlife Refuge, Florida, United States - Lox_Sample_4.5 | ecosystem: Environmental > Terrestrial > Soil > Wetlands | place: USA... | reverse complement strand
CTACCCTTGCGGCCTCAAGCCTACCCGGGATCAAATCGCTTCCCTTCGCTTGCAGCGCCATGAAACACTCCCCGAGTGGAACTACACCATCAAACCACAACTGTAAAGTTGTTCTTGCGTGATCCCTTAGATGATATCTTTCAGCCGGAGCAACGCTGCGGAGTGATCGCGTTCAAGAAGACCGGTTTTGCGAGCGCCGAGCGGCTCTCAACGACACACGACTTTTTGTTGTGGTATGCGCGATCTACCGCCGACCTCCGTTTCCGTCCAGTTTACGGTGAGCGAGATCTGACTCCTGACGAATTGGGGTTCTACGACTACGTTGAGCTGCCCGATGGATCGCGCCGCCGTCTCGATGACGAGGAGAAGGCCCTCGGCCCGAGAGTCCGTGAGTTGGGTAGGGTGTTCGCCAGAAATCCTATGGTCTCACCAGGCTGGCAGGAGTCTCTTTCATACAAGGTGCAGTTTGCGGGGCACCAATTCGAACCACCACGCAACAGGCATTGGGCGACACACCATGAAGGGATGGAGCGCATCAGAGATGCGAAACGCTTGGCGGTGAAGGGTAACACATTACGCTTCGTTCGCTATTTCGATGATTTTGCGCTTCAGCCGCTCGGCACGGTCTGGAACGATACTGGCGTTGGAGGGTTCGTCGGGGACGAGCGCCTATACGTCGTACAAACTGATACGAGAGTTGTTCTGCGCTGCATCCTCATGACCACTGACCCCGGCGACCTTGTTGTCGATCCGACCTGCGGCAGCGGCACCACGGCTTATGTGGCCGAGCAGTGGGGACGCCGCTGGATCACGATTGACACCAGCCGCGTGCCCCTTGCTCTCGCCCGCCAACGCGTGCTGACCGCCACTTTCCCGTGGTACGAATTAGACGACGAAGCGCGCGGGCCGGCGGCCGGGTTCGTTTACAGACGCAAGCAAAACAACAAGGGCGAAGAAGTGGGCGGAATTGTGCCGCACGTGACGCTCAAGTCGATCGCCAACAACGAACCGCCCGAAGAAGAAGTGCTGGTGGACCGGCCGGAGAAGGACGATCACATTACGAGGGTGAGCGGGGCGTTTTGCGTGGAGGCGACCGTTCCGACTCCGGTGGAGCTCCTCGAAGCAGATCAGGCTGACACAAATTCTGGATCGGAGAGGACGGATTCCGGAATGACCAGACGGGGTGAGGCGACGACTCCCACCCGCGCTGGCGCGGATTCCGGATCGCAGATAGCGGATTCCGGATCAAGAATTGGCGCGGGTTTAGGGTCGCGAATGGCGGATTCCGGAATGGGGCCGATAGCGGAGTCAACAGGAGATCATGGAACCTTCGTTGACCGAATGTTGGAAATCTTGCGGAAATCGCCGGTGCTGCGCCTTGCGGGCAACAGTACGGTGACGCTGCGCAACATCAAGCTGCCGGCAAAGACGCTTTCGCTTTCGGCGGAAGCTCTGGTGGAAGGGAGCGGGAAGGGCAACGGCGGCGGAAATGGGAAGGGAGACTCAACTTCGCACTCGCCCGCCCCAGGCAGCGCGAGGCGCGCCGCCATTGAGGATTCGCAGATTCGAGATTCCGGATCTACCCCGGGACACGTCGCAATCCGGGATTCCGGAACGACACCGGCGCGCGCGGCAAACGGAAAGATAAGAGCTGACGATAGGGAACCGCAAACCGATGACCGTCAACCGGCAACCGCGCCGGTGGCCCTGGTGTTTGGTCCGGAAAACGGCGCGGTGAGCGAGCGCCTGGTGCAGGAGGCGGCGCGTGAGGCGTATTTGAAGAGCTACACCCACCTTTATGTGATCGGATTCGCCATTCAGCCGCACGCCCGGCAATTGGTGGAAAATTGCGAGGCCGTGATCGGCATTCCCGCCACTTACGTGCAGGCCACGCCCGACCTGATGATGGGCGATCTACTGAAGAATATGCGCAGCAGCCAGATATTTAGTGTTTGTGGGTTGCCGGAGATTAAGGTTCACAGAGTAGGGAAGGGAGATAGTGCGGCTAGCCAGACCGCCGCTGACGCGGGATTGCGAATGGCAGATGGCGGATTCCGGAGCAAAAAAAACCAAACCGATAGCGCGGGATCGGCTCCTTGGGCTGGCCAGGCAGGCGGGGCGGGATCGAGGATCGCAGATTCCGGATTCCAAAGCGCCAAGCAGGTGGATTCCGGACTCCAAACCCCCCAGCAAATAGACTCGGGATTCCAGGGCACTCAGTATCAGGTGGAGTTGCTGGGGGCTGGACGTATTCGATCCCATCACCATGGAAAACGTCCATCGCAACGGGGATGACGTTCCGGCTTGGTTCCTCGACATCGACTACAACGGACTGTGCTTTCACGTCTCGCAGGCGTTTTTCCCGCGCACAGGCGCGTGGGAAAATCTTAAGAAGGCGCTCAAAGGCGAGTACGAAGAGAGCGTTTGGGATCATCTGGCGGGAACCACGAGCGCGCCTTTTGAGGCTGGTGAACAGAGGCAGATCGCGGTGAAGGTGATCGATGACCGGGGGAATGAGTTGATGGTGGTAGAAAAACTGGGCTGAGACCGAACGAAGACTGCCCCATGAATTGAGGGTGGTGGAGAAGCCCGAGTAAGGGTGAGCGGTGACCAGGGGGGAGTTGAGGGTGGTGGAGAAGCTCCCTTGATTCCGGGATTCATGATTCTGGATTCTTGTGGGGCGGCAGGCTTATGAAGTACCAGCGCTTCGATGAACTGCCAGTATGGCGGGCGGCGATTGAGTTGGGCCGCGAGATCTATGGCCTCACTGAACAGGAGGCATTCAAGGGCCGCTACAGCCTGCGCGACCAAATCGAACGGGCGGCGGTTTCCGTTTCCAACAACATTGCGGAAGGGTTTGAGCGAGGGACCAATCAGGAGCTTTTGACGTTTCTTTACATCGCGCGCGGATCGGCGGGAGAAGTGCTGTCCATGCTCTTTCTGATGGAGGGCATGAAGCCATTCCGGAGTCTGGATTCCGAATTCCAGAGGCTGAAGGCTTCCACTGAGAGCATTTCCCGGCAGCTTGGCGCGTGGATTCGATCGGTGAAGGATTCGGATTTGAAAGGTCAACGGTACGTCAGCGAGAAGACAAGGCGGCAGAGCGAACGGGCACGGGAGCGCGAGGAGTTTCTGAAGGAGCTGGAAGAAAACCGGAAGCGGAGATCGACGGAGCCCGGATTCTGAATTCCGGATTCTGAATATCCTGAATTCCGAATTCAGATCGTCGTGGCGAAACCTTCGGAATCCGGAATTCAGAATTCAAAATTCGAAATCGTCGTGAGCTATGAGGAAAGAAGTGCAATGACGGACGAAGTGCAATGACGGACGAAGTGCAATGACAGACGAAGTGCAGACAGACGAAGTGCAATGACAGACGAAGTGCAGTGACAGACGAAGTGCAATGACAGACAAACTGCAATGACAGACGAACTGCAATGACGGACGAAGTGCCATGAGCTACGAAGTATCCGAGCCGATTCTGAATTCACCCTTCGAGAAGCCCGCTGAGTACTGGTATATCCAGGAGGGCGAGGAGCCGCAGCAGCGGACCGGACGGCGGCCGCCCGTGGTGTTTCCGCCGCGCGATCAGAAGGAAGAGTGGACCGAAAGCCCACTCCTGCGGCGCTCCAGGGAATATCCCGCCGGATATGACCTGGCGCTGGTCAGCCTGATTCGCGAGCGCGTGGAAGCCTGGCGCGCAGAGGCCCTGCGCGGCGCCGGCGGTGTGACGCGAACCACCTGGGAACTGCTCAACTATTGGACCCGCGAAGGACGTGAAAAGCGCCTGTTCTATGCGCAACTGGAAGCGGCCCAGACGATCATCTTTCTGAACGAGGCGCGCGCGGATTTCCTACAGGGAATAAACATTCCGCGCGACGAGCCCAGCGATGACCGCAAGAATCAGGGCTACACTGGGTTTCTACGTTACGCCTGCAAAATGGCGACCGGCAGCGGCAAGACAACGGTGATGGGAATGCTGGCGGCCTGGAGCATTCTGAACAAAGTAAACGACCGTAGCGACGGCCGATTTTCCGACGTGGTGCTGGTGGTGTGTCCCAACGTGACCATTCGGGATCGGTTGACCGAGCTTGACCCTGAGCGCGGCGAAGCCAGCATTTATCGCACGCGCGATCTGGTGCCGCCACACTTAATGCCGGTGCTCACGCAGGGCAAGGTGCTGGTGACCAATTGGCATGTGTTTCAGCCGCAGGGCGTGCAGACCGGTGGCGTGAGCGCCAAGGTGAACAGGTCCGGCGTGCCAGTGCGTACGGTGGAGAGCATCACTATATTCGCCAAGACTACTACGGCACGCGGTTCGCGGTACCTGACCCTCGACGACTTTGAGAAGCAGGTGGCGGCGGGCATGCTGACCGTACTCGACGAAGAGCGCGAGAAGGACGGCAGCCTCAAGAAGGTCAAGGTAGAGTCCGTCAAGTACGTGGAGAGCGACACAGCGCTGTTGAACCGCGTGCTTGGGGGTGCTGGTGGCAAGCAGAACATCCTGGTGCTGAATGACGAGGCGCACCACGCTTATCGCATCAAGCGCGAGGAGCCGGACCCCGGCGAGGAAGACGAGGACGAAGATTTCTTCCAGGAAGCCACGGTCTGGATTGAGGGCCTGGATCGGATTCACAAGCTGCGGCGCATCAATTTCTGCGTGGACCTCTCCGCCACGCCGTATTTTCTGGGGCGTGTGGGCCAGGAGACCAATAAGCCGTTTCCTTGGGTGGTGAGCGATTTCGGCTTGGTGGATGCCATCGAAAGCGGACTGGTGAAGATTCCGCAGATGCCGGCGCGCGACCTCACCGGAGAAGAGCGGGCCGCCTACTTCAATATCTGGAACTGGATTCTTCCCAAGCTGACGCCGGCGGAGCGCGGTGCGAAGAGAACAAGTCCGAAGCCGGAAGCGATTTTGAAGTACGCACACCATCCGATCGCGATTCTAGTAATACTAGGTTAAGTTGTTAAGAGCTATTCAACTCGCTAAACCTCATGTGGCACCAAGGACAAAATCCTCTAAGCCTAATCAGAAGGCGCTGCAGTCTCCTCCGCACCTGCGGCAACGTCGCACCAGAAGTTTTTTTTAAGGCGCGCTTGCTCCGAGCGAAGGAAGGCGTAAGCCAGGGTGACCAAAGTCACGTGGTGATGCCATCCCAGCCACTGGCGGCCCTCAAAGTGGTCCAGCCCCAGTTCGTCTTTCAACTCGCGGTAGTCCATCTCGATTCGCCAACGCGCGTGAGCCAGAGTCACCAAGCGACGCAGCCCAGGCCGGCCGTTACCCAGTCGGGCCAGCCAGTATTTGGTGGGCGCCGATTCTTCTTCGGGCCATTCGATCAGCAGCCATTCGGCCACCCGTTCCGGGTGCTCCTGCGCCTTCCAGCCATGCGCCGCCCACACCTGGAGTTGAGCGCAACGCGAGCGCTGAGGGCCCCGCGAGCCGATGCGCCATTTCACCTTTTTCCAAGCCGAAGTCGGCAGCTGCTGGGCGATCGCCTTCAGGTCCCGAGCGGGCGGCAACGAACTCGGAGGCGGGTAGCGCCGAGGACGACCCGTGGGGGCCGAAGGCGGCACCGGCACAGCATTAGGGTCTTCGGTCCAAACCCCCGTCGTGGGCTCCACCGCCAGGACGTAATCGAGCTGGCGTTGACGCAACTGCTCCCGGAAATCAAAGCTGTTGCCGTAAGCCGAGTCGGCCACCAGCGGCAGCCGCGGCACTTCCCAGCTCAACATTTGATCGATCAGCTCCAAGGCCAGTTGGGCCGGAGTCCGATACTTCGTGCCTTCCGGCAGCTTCACCTCTTGAGCCCGCTGCTGATCCTCGATCCAGGCTTGGGGCAAGTACAGCCGCCAACCCAGCGGGCAACTGGCGTCGGCGCTCGACCAGTGCAAGGTGACCGCCACCTGACAATTGGCCACTTTCCCCAAGGCCCCACAGTACTGCCGGGCCACCCCCACCGAGTGCTCGCCCGCCTTGGGAAAAGAGGTCTCATCCAAAATCCAGACCTCAGGGTCGCTGAGCAGGTCGACAACCTTGCGGGCCAGCTGCTGCTGCACGGCATCCACCGCCCAAGGACTCTGTCCTACAAACTGGCGCAGCGCCTGGACATCGGCATCGGGAATGCGGCTGGCGATGGGCTCGATCGATTTGCGCTCACCGTCGAGCAACAATCCTTGAATGTAAACGCGCGCCCAATAGCGTCGCTCCTTGCGGCCCAGCGGGGCCAGCAAATCTTCCAGAAATACGGTCAATCGGCGATCGAGAGCCTGCAACTCCCGTGGCGTCATGTGCGAAGCATAACGCCACCAGAAACGAGAGTCAAGGACAACTTAACCTAGTAATACTAGGTGGCATGTGGGAAGAACTTCTTCAGCAGTGGCAAGCCGCCGGAGACGAGCCGCGCCCACCGGTGTTCATTCTGGTTTGCAAGAACACGCGGATTGCCAAGGTGGTCTGCGAATGGCTGGCTGACGGCAAGAATCCGCTGGACGTTCCCGCTGCCAACATCGAAGGATTCCGCAACCGCGACGAAAGGCTGAACACGATTCGGGTGGACTCCAAGGTGGTACACGAGACGGACACGGACGAGGCCAAGAGCGATGAATCCCGCTGGATGCGATTCACTTTGGACACCGTCGGCAAAACCGGCTGGACTGCTGACCGGCAGGGACGGCCGGTTTATCCCCAAGGCTTCGAGGAACTGGCGAAAAAGCTGGAGCGCCCGCTCCACCCGCCCGGGCGCGACGTGCGCTGCATTGTGAGCGTAGGCATGCTCACCGAGGGCTGGGATTGCACGACCGTTACACACATTATCGGCATCCGGCCGTTCATGTCCCAATTGCTGTGCGAGCAGGTTGTGGGGCGCGGACTGCGGCGCGCGAGCTACGAAGTGGGTGAAGGCGATAAGTTCACCGAAGAAGTGGCGCAGGTGTTCGGCGTGCCCTTCGAAGTGATTCCGTTTAAGGCAAACCCGCAGGGAGCGCGTAAAGTTCGCGAGAAGCGTTACCACGTGCACGCACTGCCGCAGCGGGAGCAGTACGAGATTCGCTTCCCACGGGTGGAAGGGTACACGCAGGCGATTCGTAACCGCGTGGCCATACCGGACTGGGAGAAAGTGCCGCGCCGGGCGCTGGTGCCGGACCGCATACCGCCGGAAGTGGAGATGAAGGGCTTGAACATTTCTGCAACCGGGCGGCCTTCGCTTTCGGGGCCTGGCAGGGCGAATATCGCCGATCTGAAAGAGTTCCGGTCGCGTCACCGTATTCAGGAATTGGTGTTCGAGTTCGCGGCTGCACTTACCAAGAGGTACGTAGGCCAGCCGAGTTGCGAAGCGCCGCCACAGGCGCTGTTTCCTCAGGTCGCCGCAATCGTGCGGCGATATCTGGCGGAGAAGGTGGAGGTGTTCGAGCCCGCGGACCGAAAGGACTTGTTTTTAGCGCCCTATTACGGCTGGGTGATGGAGACTCTGCTGGAAGCCATTCGGCCGGATGCTTCGCAAGGCGAGACACCCGAGGTGCCGCGCTATGAGGCCAGCCGCGGTCCCGGTTCGACGGCCGACGTTGACTACTGGACCAGCCGCGAGCCGCGCGAGATTGTGCGCAGCCACGTGAATTATCTGGTGCCCGACACCTCAAAGTGGGAGCAGTCGGCGGGATATCTTATCGACACGCACCCGTCGGTGGATGCTTTCGTGAAGAACGCCGGCTTGGGTTTTGCGATACCTTACCTTCACAATGGCCAGATGCATGACTACATGCCGGACTTCATCGTGCGGCTGAAGACCGCGCCAAGCGTCCACCTGATTGTGGAAACCAAGGGGTTCGATCCGCTCGAAGAAGTGAAGCGCGCTGCCGCTGAGCGCTGGGTGGCGGCGGTGAACGCGGACGGAACTTATGGCAATTGGAAATATGCCCTCGCCAAGCGGCCCACCGAAGTGCCGAGGCTGATCAGCGACGCGGCGGCGGGTTAGCGTCGTATCGACATCTATTCATAGCTTAGCTCTTTCTCTGCACAGCCAAGAGTTGCTGTGTTACTTGGGGGGAGGTGGTGCGTCACCGAAGTCAGGGACCCAGACGTAGAACGTACCGGCAGGGTCAGGTTCGGCGCCGGGCAGGTTCCTTGAGGGGCTCTTATCTCTGGACATGGCGACCAGCATGTGGCGGGTCCAGCCGTGGCGGGCCAACATCCGGCTGATAGTGGAGGGAGGCACGCGGTGGCCCACGGCTTTCTCGTACGCGGCGTGGACGCGGCCCGAATTGATAACGCAGCTTGGCGCCGCTTCCTCGCGCAAGCGGCGGAGCAGCGCATACTGATCCTCCCTGGTCAGATTCTGGCGCCGGCGTCCACCGCGCCCAGGCTCAGCAAGGACTGCGTCGCCGAGGCGAGCATAACGGGTGTGCAGGTTACAAACGGTCCCCGGATGCCATCCTAGGGCGAGTGCGATCTCTCTGACTGTTAGGCCCACCGCGGCGCGCAGCCAAAGGCACAGGACGCGCTGGTACTGCGCCTTGGTGCGGGCGGCGGCTAGGGTTTAGTGAAGCTTTTCCGGTGTGGGCGTAGCTATCGTTCTCTAAATATCACCGCGTAGGGTGATGCTGATGCGAGCGGAATAAGCTTCCCAGCCTCACACCTTCACCTCTCTCAGATCGATCTTGGCGCGGTCCCACTCGCCCAATCCCAGCGCACCAGCGATTTCGACGTGTTCGGGCTGGCGATGCACGAACGTGCTGAATTGATCTGGCGTGTCTTCCACCAGCTTCTTCTTCCCGACGGAGAGCCGCTTGGCGTCGATCACCTCCCAACCGACATGATCGAGGGCGACTGGGTCCGTGGCGAAGTAGAGAGTATTGTGTTCCCAGATGAATTGAGGCCGCGCGGAAGGTCCGCCGTGGTAAAGGCCTTTGACGCCATCCAGGATGTGAAGCACCGCCTTGCTGCGGACGACCGGAATGGAGACCGATGCCGGAATGAAGGCGTTGCAAGCGTTGAGACTGCTCGAGGAGTGGCTGCGGCAGACGTTGTTCACCAGCCCGTGAGACAGGTTCTTTAAGGCGAGAGTGACGCCGGCTGATTGATGGTCCTTCAGCACAGGAAGGTTGATGAGCTTGCTCACCTCGCGGGTAATGAAGAGGGCGGCGTAGGAGTGGCGGGCCGTGGGATTATCGACGCTATAGCCGGGCAGCGTGAGGGCCATATCCATATAGTGCTCCGGGTCATATCCCTCGATCCCCTGCTGCACGGCGTCGTATTCCTCGGCAGCGTAGCTCGTGCGAACGCCGTCGGGTAGCCACTTGTCGAAGCCCGCATCAAGAAACTCCTTCCGGTAGCGGTCATACACCACGATATCCCGGCGCTTCACACCGGCCGCTTCCAGGCCGCCGATGATTTCACGCACCACCGTCGCGTCGGAGATGACGTAAGGCCGGCCTACCGGATTCACCTTGATGCCCACGACATCTCCCGGCTCCACAAACTGCCGCCAGGCATCGGCCCAGCCATCCGCACCGGTGAGTTCCTGCATGCCGCGGCGCATCATGCGCTGTACCACGTCAGCCTGGTATTGGCCCGACACCAACACACCGGGATTCTGCACGGCCACCACGCGCCCACGGTAGAGTCCTGGCATTCCCAGCGGGCTCCGCTCAGTTTTCGATTCGGTGCGGGCAGCCAGGGCGAGACCCTTCGCGCCTCCGGCCGCAATCGACAGAGCGCCTCCGCCTATAGCGCTTAGACATCCCCGGCGTGTGAAGTACATAAGGCCCTCCTCTTCCACAACCTTTCTACCACCGAAAGGGCGGGCGGACAAACGTGCTGCGGTGGCCTGGTGTCTTGTGGGCAGTCGGCCGGTTTGAGCTTGGCAGGCAGCCTGTTAAACTTCACCGGCCCCGACGCAGCATTCGCCGCGCGGGATGGGGTCGCCGTGAGGGCAGGTGCGGGGATGGTGAAGGAACGTGCAGATCCGTTGAGTGACTTCGGGGCTTAGAACCGGGTCAATTTTGAGTGCGTTTTCGTGCAGGATATCCTCGTGCAGCCCGAACGTCTCGTAGAACAAGCGCTCCGCGAGACGATGGCGCCTCACGGCGTGCCGGGCCCGCTCTTCGCCGCGGGGAGTCAGCTCCACCGCGCCTTCGTTGAAGCGAAGCCAGCCGCGCTCCGCCAGCAGGTTGAAGGTGGCCCGGTTATAGACGAACTCGGGAAGGGCTTCAGACCGCACTTCTCCGCCCTCTGCGCGAGCCTTCCAAACGGACTTGAGGAGCTGGTCAAAGAGGTCCTGATCCTGGTGCACGAAAATGTCGGGCTCCGTTAGGCGGCCGTGGTGAAGCTCGATGCGCCGGTCCGCCATGCGGGCCACTTCCTGGTCATGAGTCACCATCAAGATCGTCCGCCCCTCGCGGTGAAGGTCCGCGAACAGGCTAAGTACAATAGCCTCGTTGACGGCGTCCAGGTTGCCAGTGGGCTCGTCGGCCAGAACGAGGTCCGGCTGATTGATGAGCGCCCGCGCGATGCACACCCGCTGCTGCTCTCCCCCTGAAAGCTGGGCAGGCAGGTGGCTGAGCCGGTCGCCGAGGCCCACGCGGCGCAAGGCGTCCGCGGCCTCCGCTTCGTCCGCGAGGCTATGAAAGTACTGCGCCAGCATTACGTTCTCAACGGCCGTTAGATAAGGCACCAGGTGGTACTGCTGGAAGACGAAGCCGATGCGCTCGGCCCGAAAGCGGGCGCGCTCAGCAGACGTGAGGTTGGTGAGGGATTGCCCGTCCACGCGGACGGCGCCCTCGCTGGGCGTATCGAGGCAACCGATAATGTTCAACAGGGTGCTCTTGCCGGAACCGGAGGGGCCCATGGCCGCCACCCACTCGCCGCGATCGACGGTGAACGAGACGTGGTGCAGCGCCAGCACGTCTGTGCCGTAGCGCTTGGTCAACCCGTTGACTTCGATGAGGGCCACGCCCTTCATTCTCCTTTGAGTGCGTGCGCCGGGTCAATGCCGCGAATCGTGGAAACTGGCAACAGCGCCGGCAGCGCGGCCGCGAGAACTGCGGCCAGGAGCACCGGCAGAACCGCACTCCAATCCGTACTGAGGGGCACGCCAAAAAGATCGACTCCAAGGCGCCGCGCCAGCAAGGCGCCGGCCGCGAATCCTACGAGGCCGCCGGCAATCCCAAGCGCTACAATCTCAGCGAGGAAGAGAACGGCCACGGCGCGGTCCGAGGCGCCGAGGGCCTTCATCACGGCCACTTCCTTGCGGCGGTGAAGCATGATGGTAGTGACCGTCGCCATGACGCACAGCACCACCACACCGAGGATCAGCGCAGCCAGCGCCCACAGTAATGACTGGATGGTGCTCAAAACCTTGCCTTCGGTTTGGACGATCTCGCGCACCGGGCGTACCTCCACAGAGGGAACCCCACGCCTGAGACCGCCGATTGCGCTCTCGACCTCGCTCGCCGTGCCAGGAAGCCGCATCTCCACAAGGCTGACTTTGCCGCCTAATCCCGTGACCTCCTGCAAAGGATCGAGCGGCAGGAACACCTGGTCATCCTCGGACCCGCCACTCGAGACCAGGCCGGCAACGGTGAAAGCTCGCGTCCCGGCCGCTGTGCTGCTGCCCGCCGGGGCGGACCCGCCGGCAGCCGCCTCAAGTTCGAGCGTATCTCCGGCTGTCAACTCGAGACGCGCTGCGGCATGAGAGCCGATCAAGCACCGGTTGGAGCCAAGATTGTCGAACGCAGTATCCGGCGCCAAGCTCAGTTTCCAAGCGGGATTGAGCGCGTAGAGCGCCGCCAGCTCCGCACCCACCGCAACCAGGCTAGTGAGCGGGCCGTGCGGGGCCTTTGGCGAACCCGCCAAAACCACGGCGTAGAGCACCGGCACCGCCACCACAGGGCTGGCCTTGTCGGGCGATGTTGAGTTCGTTCGGAGGTGAGCCTGGACGCGTTCGACAGTGCCGGAGTCAATCAATCCCGCCGGACTGACGGCGGAGCCGTCTGCCACGCCGGAGTTCGCGGGCGCCACCACGACGTTGGGCCCGTCGGAGCGAAATTCACTCTGCATTTTGCGGCGAGCGCCGCCGTAAACATTCAGCAGGAGTGAGGCAACCGTGGCCTCCAACGCCAGAGCGGCGAAGGCCAACAGGGATTGAGGCCGCTTCACGGCCAGCGACCGCAGCCAGGCGCGCCAGAACATGGAGTGATTGGGTGATCGGGTGATCGGGCGATCGGGTGATTGAACGCCTCCATGGAAATGCCTCATGCCTGAACCGTTTGTCACAGTCTCATTCACCCAATCCTTCAATCACTCAATCGCCATTTACCTAATCCCGCAGCGCCACAGCAGCGGGCTCCTGAAGGCCGCGCGCGAGCGGCACGGCGCTTCCGGCCCAAGTTACCAGCAACGCCACCAGCAGAACCGCGGGCAGCAGCGTCCCGTGCAGCGCCGGCGAAGCTCCGAAGACGATCCTGCCCAAATAATGGGCCAGCAGAGTGCCAGCGAGGTATCCGGCCGCTCCTCCGGCCAATCCGAGGGCCGAACCTTCGAGCAGAAAGATAGCTGCCACACGCGCCCGCGTAGCGCCGAGCGATTGGTATAACCCAATTTCGGCGCGCCGTTCGATCACCGAAGCCAACATCATGGAAGCCACCGCAAGGCAAGCGGTGACGAGTGCAATCGCGGCGAAAGCGAGCATCAGGCTCCCAATGCGGCCTAAAATGCGCCCCTGGGTCTCGGTCACAGGAAAAACGGGCCGCGCTGATGATCCCGGAATGGCTTGCTCGATCTGGTAATCGATGGAGCTAACGTAGGGCGAGCAACTCCAGCGCTCGAATTCGTCGGGCGTCATGCTCTTCGGATCTCGCCGCGCAAACCCGTCCTCGGGCTTGGTCAAGGCGCTTACCTCGATGCGGCGTACGCGGCCCGGTTGGCCGGCAAACGCCTGCACGGCACCGAGCGGCGCCATCACCTGCTCGTCTTCGGCTCCGCCGGTCTCCACGACGCCGCTCACGTGGCAAGTGTAGGCCTGCTGCCCGTCGACGCCGACGTCAGGATTAGTCAGGCTAAGCATCGAGCCTGGGTCCAGCCGCGCGGCGCGGGCAAGCGACGCGCCCACGAGGCAGGCGTGCGCATCCGCGTCGTCCGGCCATTGTCCTCGGACGCGCCAGCTAAGGTGCAGATCACGAAGGCCTGTGCGAAACGACTCGGATCGGCCGATCGGGACCGAATGGTTAACCCAGCTCCCGATCAGCACCAGGCGCCGCCCGGCCAGGGACGCCGGAGCATAGAGAAATGGCGCGAAGGCAGTGATGTTGTTGGCCCAATAGATCTTCTTCAGGGAAGGGAGATCGCTCTCGTGCAGAAAGGCGCCTACGGCTGCAGGGCGATAATCAACACCGCCTACTGTGACGGCGGGGCCGTCCGCAGCGGAGACGACCGTGATGTTGGCGCCGAAGGAGCGCAGCTCGCGGCTCACCTGGTCGCCAACGTCAAGCGCCAGCGTTGCCACCACAGTGGCGGCAGTGATCCCGAGCGCGATGGCGGCCAGGCTTAGGGCCTTGCGCCGGCCTCGGCGGACCAAGGAGCGGGTTATGATTCGAGCGAGCATCTCACAAGCAGTGATAAGCGATGAGTGACCAGTGGCGAGACGGGGGTCAGAAGCCACAAGTCAGGAGCAACAGGACCGCAGCGCGGCGGCCGGCGTCAACCGCAAAGCGCATCGCATCCTGTCGTGATGAGAATCGTCTTGCGACGGCAGCAACTCGTTTGTTTTCAGATCGACCCGGCTGTTCTCATCGCACCTGCCTTTTTCCACCGAGTGAAGAAAATTCGGCGTGGCACCCTTAAGGAGTTGTGGAGGGTCTCAAAATCGTCCTTTGTTTTCAATAACATCGTAGGACCCTCCTTCATCTTCATTGTTTTCGATCGCCCCGTCACATTAACTCTATAGTAATGACCTGTCAACACTCCGAGATCGTATTTAGCGCGGCTTGGCATCGCTTCTCACTTCGAGAAGCGCCCCACCGCGCCCTCCAGAGCCGCCTGAGAAATCACGAGCGTGTCGCCGTCCACCTTGTACGGCGGGTCGAATGGGATGGGATTGCAACCTCCACCGTGCCCGATCGTGGGCAAGTTGATGGCGGCACCGCAGTTGCGGCAAATCACGTTCTGGCCCTGCTGGTAGTATCCCTGGGCTCCGCAGATCGCGCAGGCGTCGAGCGCCACGCGTACGGTATCCGAGGCGTCAACGATAGCGATGAGACGTACCGCGTGACCGTTGACTCCAACCACGAAATGGTGCAGGTTATGGTCGGCAAGCTCCGACACAGGAATCCGCAGTTCGTCATTTTCGATCGATACCGATACCGGCGCAGCCGCGGACTGTGCCACGCGGGCATAAACGATCTCGGCGCTGATCAGCACAATGGCCGAGAGTGCGAGAGCCGCTGCCGCAAGCTTCCAGAAACGCTCGCGGCCTCGGGTGGCCAGAAGTTTGCGCCGCTCCGGCGCGCTGAGCTGGCCCGCCTCCAAGCCTACTTGTGCCTGGTTGCGGACGCGCTCGGCCACCACAAGAAACAGGCAAACCGCGATCACCAGGACAATGAAGAGGAGGTCGTTGTTCACGATAGGGCCCACCAGGCTCATCTCCCGAGGACTCGAAGGCAGAACGCCAGCTTCAGAAAGTTCGTGCACGCCGGTTACGAGCAATTGTAGGGAAATCGCGAAGAGCACCAGGGTCGTCAGGTGGAAGAAGCGCGCCAGGTTCACGCGAAGGCTGCCTTTGAAAAAGGCCACACCGAACCCGACGGCGAGCGCCAAACCCACAACCGCCCCGGTGAAATTAAGGAGAGCGCTGGTGGTGCGAAGCGAAACCGCGGCGAGGAAGAGCACGGTCTCGACGCCTTCGCGAAAGACCATGAGAAAGACAAAGCTGAACAGCCCGATCGCTGCGCTACGGCTTGGCCCGGCGGATAAGACTGCGAGCTTCTCCTCAATCTCGCCCCGCATTCTCTTGCCCGTGCGCCACATCCACCAAGCCATTGTGGCCACAAAGAGGGCAGCGACCAGCATCAGCCCGCCTTCGTAGGCGTCGCCGAGTTCGCTCACATTGATACGGTGAAGCAATACGCCGAAAGCGAGGCTCGCCAGAACCGCGATGCCGAGACCGAGATAGACAACCTGCGCCCACGCCGCGCGGCCGGTCTTCCGCAGACAGCTCAGCACGATGCCGACGATCAGGGCGGCTTCAACCCCTTCACGCAAGGTGATGACGAGTGACTCCAACATGCGGGGTACCTGATTGTTGTGATGCGGGCCTGCTTTACTCCGCCGCCTGATGGGCCTGCGCGTCCAAAAACGCCCGAAGCCGCCGGCTGCGCGAGGGGTGGCGCAGCTTGCGCAAGGCCTTGGCCTCAATTTGACGGATACGCTCGCGGGTGACGGCAAAACTCTGGCCAACCTCTTCGAGCGTGTGCTCGCTGCCGTCGTCGAGGCCGAAACGCATCTTGATCACCTTCTCCTCGCGCGGAGTGAGGGTCTTCAGCACGGCTTCCGTCTGCTCTTTCAGGTTGATGTTGATTACGGCTTCGGCCGGCGAGATCACGCCACGGTCCTCGATGAAATCGCCCAGATGGGAGTCTTCTTCCTCGCCGATCGGCGTTTCCAGCGAGATGGGTTCCTGGGCGATCTTCATCACCTTGCGCACCTTCACCACCGGAATATCCATGCGCTTGGCGATCTCTTCCGAGGTCGGTTCGCGTCCGTATTCCTGCACGAGCTGCCGCGAGGTGCGGATGAGCTTGTTGATGGTCTCGATCATGTGGACCGGGATGCGAATCGTACGCGCCTGATCGGCAATAGCCCGGGTGATCGCCTGCCGGATCCACCAGGTGGCGTACGTGGAAAACTTATATCCCCGCCGGTACTCGAACTTGTCGACCGCCTTCATCAAACCGATGTTCCCCTCCTGAATCAAGTCGAGGAACTGAAGGCCGCGGTTGGTGTATTTCTTGGCGATGGAGACCACCAAGCGCAGGTTCGCCTCAATCAGTTCACGCTTCGCCGCCTTGGCTTCCCTCTCTCCGTTCTGAATTGTTTGAACGGTGCGGCGAAGATCGGAAGCCGCCGTCTGATTGCGCTCCTCAATCTCCGAGAGGTGCGCCTTCGCGAGACGCATGTCTTTCTTGATTTCGGCTTCTGCGCCCTGCCGGGCGGTCTTGAGCCTTCTTTCCAGGCGATTCGACTCGCGCTCGATCGCAGCAACCTCATCGGCCGCTTTCTGCACTCTGCGGATGAGCTGCTCGCGCTCGGCGTGGGTGAATTGCAGTGACCGGATAAGCTTCGACACCATGATGCGGTGTCGCGCCTGAGCCAGATGATAGCGGCGGTAATCCCGCGGCCGTTTGGTGCGGGGAATCGCATCACGCCGATCCTGAAGCTGCAGCGCCTTCTTGTGAAGGCGCTCCATTTCGTTGATGGTGGCGATCACTTCCCGCTTCTGCTCGGCGATCCTTTCTTCCGTCAGTTCGTCGTCGTTGAAAACCACCACTTCCTTGGTGGAGCGCTCGCCCGTCTCCAGGTCCTGGCGAATCACAAACATCTCCTGGATCACCAGCGGCGACCGGGAGAGCGCCTTGAGCACCTGGATCTGCCCGCGTTCGATCCGCTTGGCGATTTCCACCTCGCCCTCGCGCGTGAGCAAGGGAACTGTACCCATTTCGCGCAGGTACATCCGCACGGGATCGTTGGTCTTGTCCAACGCACCCGGCGTCAGGTCAACGTCGGACTCTTCGTCCTCGCTCTTCAGTTCGTCGTCTTTGTCGACGCGGTCAAGTTTGGCGCCAGGCGACTCGAGCACGGCAATGCCCTCACTATCAAACATCGAGAGCACATCCTCGAGTTCCTCGGCGGAATGCACGTCGGAAGGCAGGAGGTCATTGACCTCGTCGTAGAGGAGATAACCCTTTTGCTTACCCAGATTGATGAGCTTATTGACCGGATCGAACTTGTCTTCGAAAGCCACGAAAACCCCTCCCTAACCGCCGAGTAACGCGCACAATGTTGCAAGACCGCGAAAAGCCGTCCAGGATCGTGGCACGGAGATTAAGACGAACTTGAACTGCGCGACACACTGAGTCGCCAGGACCGACACCTCAGCTATTTTATTAGATGTTATGCTACACGAGAAAGACTTACTTCTCGAAGAGCTTTTTTCAGGCCGAGCTTCGCTGAGCGATCTGACTCGCTAATTTCGACTTAGTCCTCAGGAGCTCGGCCAGCCGGCCTTGGTCGCCTGCCTGCTCAGCCGCGCGAATAGCAGTCTGGATCTCATCTCGCTCCCGCTCCATCTTCTTGCGGCGAAGGGCGTCACAGCATCGAGCCGCCGCTTCTCGGGAAAGTGGTTCAGCGTCAGCAAATTGGCAGTCGTACGCCAGGCGCTGCTCGGCCGGCGTCAAGGACTCTTCGAGCCGGGGCAGGTCAGGCTTCTCTCCACGGCCTCGTGCCGCCAGGATCACGCCAAAGATATTCGAGGTCGGGAGTCTCTCGATGGCTCCTTCGGCGGCCAGGGCCGGGAGAAACTCATCTGTCAGGGCCTCGCTTTCCAGGCATCCGCGCAAGAGTTCCTTTTCGGCCGGGCTCGCAGCCAGGACTGCCGAAGCTTCCGGAGCCTTCGCCTCGCGGCGGGTGTCGGCTGCACGCCGTACCTCGTCTCGCAAGAGGCGGTCGTCAAGGTGCAAGCGGTCTGCCAGACGATCAATCCATTCACGGCGCAGCAGCGCACTCGGAAGCTTGACGACATGCGGCATCAGCGAGTTGACGGCAGCCACCTTGCCTTGCGGCGAGCGCAGATCGTGGGCTGCCGCCGCACGGTCGGCGAGGTATTCCAGATAGTTCGGGGCCGTCTTCAAGCGCTCGCCATACGCCACGGCGCCCTCGCGGCGGATAAAAGCGTCGGGATCAAGCCCGCCCGGCAGCGCCAGGACGCGGCACTCGAAGCCCTCCTCCAGCAACAGGTCGAGCGAACGCTCGGCGGCGGCGAGGCCGGCCGAGTCCGGGTCATAATTCACCACCACACGGCGGGTGTGCCGCGCCAGGAGCCGCACCTGGTTTGCGGTCAAGCTGGTGCCGCAGGAGGCCGTCACTTGCTCGAAGCCGGCCATGGCCACCGCAATGGCATCCATATATCCCTCAACCAGGATGGCTTCGTCCGCCTCGCGGATGGCCTTCGCAGCGCGGTCGAGGTGAAAGAGAACGCGGCTCTTGGTATATATCGGCGTTTCTGGCGAATTCATGTACTTGGGCTGGTCGTCGCCCAGCGCCCGGCCTCCAAACGCCGCCACTGAGCCGCTTTCGCGAGCGATTGGGAACATCACGCGTCGGCGGAACCGGTCAAGCCGGCGCCGGCCCTCCGACTCGGCCAGCACCAGTCCGCTCTTTTCCAGCAGCTCGTCTTGGAAACCTTCGCCTTCGAGCTTCCGCAGCAGAGCGTGGCCTTCTGAAGGCGCGTATCCGATTCGAAAACGCGCCAGAGCCTCGTCACTGATTCCGCGATCTGCCAGGTACGCCCTTGCGGCGCGGCCCTCGGCCGTGCCGCCAAGCTGCGCGGCAAAGAAGCGCGCTGCCACTTCGTGAATCTTCAGCAAAGTCTCGCGCTCGCGCGCGGAGGCGTCCGAGACGGCGTCGAGGGGGCGCTCCGTCAGTTTCACGCCAGCCTTTTCCGCTACCCTCCGCAACGCCTCGGGGAAGGAAAGGTTCTCAATCAGCATCACGAACTTGAACACGTCGCCGCCCACGCCGCAGCCGAAACAATGGAAGATTTGCTTTACAGGGTGAACTGAGAACGACGGCGTCTTTTCCTGGTGAAAGGGGCAAAGACCCGTCATGTTCACGCCGGACTTGCGCAGTTTCACGTAGTCGCCAACAATTTTGACGATATCCGTCGCGGCTCGGACTTCCTGGGCTTGAGACATAAGAGCAGTGGTTAGTGATCAGTGGTTAGGGGTTAGGGCCATGTGGTGTCAGGCGTAAGGGCACATGGCGGGGCACATGGCCATGTGCCCCTACCCGTCTCTGGTCTTTCACGGAACAATCAGCAGCGGCGCCCCATCCCCCCGCGTTGGCGCCTGCCACTTGACAGTGCTGCGCAGGAAATCGAGGTACGCCCGGCCTTTGGGGCGCCCGTTGGTGCGCATACCTCCCGCCTGAGCCATGAAGATGATCACGTCCCGCACCGTCTCGTCCCGAAGGGACGTCATTCGAGGGCGAGATGCCTCTTCCTTCTTATACGCAGCAATGGTCTTCTTCAAGTGCTCGAGGAGCTCATGCTGAAGCCGATGGTCGATCGGCTTCTCATAGTAAATACCCTTAGTCAGGGTCTGATAGGACTCGCCCAGCGTTTGAAGGGCGCTCATAACATCGCTATCAACCATCTCGCGATGGAGACCTGCAAGGTCGCAGATGCTGTAAGCCAGAGTGTCAATCAGGTTTTCGTGCCCGCGAAAAGCAGATGGCAATATCTTGACCTCCGCAAAAGGTATCTGAGACCAATCAACTTGGTTGCGCTCCTCTTCATACCGGCGGCTGGCTGCCAGATGGGGACACGATGAAGGACAGTCAATGGTCACTTCCCGCTCGGTCGCGCAGCACACCGAACAGATGTTCTGCGACTTCGCCGGGCAGAACCGCGAGGCTTTTCGTTTGTGGCAGATCGGGCAGATCAATGCAGATTCCCTTTTTGGGATCGTGTGGTATCGGCGCTAGGGAAAAACTGGGTTTACAGTCCTTCCCGCGTGAACGGGAATCCAAATGAGTTCACTAACTTGGATTTCGCTTCCTTGAGTTACCAGGCGCCATCGGGTAACCGCCCCTCACATACGATGAATCGCCAGGTTTAGCGGTTGCAGTCTCACGGGCCCGCCGTCTTCATCTTTTCCCGGATCGGCTCATTATCGCAATACACTCGCCACTGCGAGACCTTTCCGTCTCGGACCCTGGCAAGCCACGCGGCGGGTGTCTCCCACCTGTTTTCGGGCCTCAGCTCGGCTCCCTTTGGCACATAGGTTCCGCCGGCCGAGCCAAAAAACGCAGCCACGTCGCCCTCAACCATGGCGCTGTCGATCCTGATCCAGTAGTCGGGCACCATGGCGAAGTAGGCTGCCCATCCGCCCTCGATCGCGGGCCGGACAACCTTGTTCCCCAGCGAGTCGATCAGGGCATGATCGGGTGACATCAGGGCGATAAGTCCCAGCGTGTCGTGTGCGTTGATCCTATCGGCGAAAGCTCGTGCGACCTGGAGGATCATCATCCCGCTCCCCCGTGCCTGGCTGACCCACCCGGCGCTTTGGGGACGTAGGGGCGGCCCTTGTGGCCGCGCAAGCTGACAGCACCCACAAAGGACTGTTCTGCAAATTGGGGGGTCCACTGAGGGCCGCCCCTACGCTGAAAAGCACGTTTACGGGCTGGCGGATGCACTGCCGCCGGACGCCCGCGCCACCTGCGTGCGCTTCGTTTTTGAGGTGTGGCTGGATTGCGTATGCGCCGCAGTTGTGTGCCGCTTGGATGTTGTCCGGTGATGAGAGGGCGCCGGCGCCGGAACGAATACCACCAGTGACCGGCCGGCAGTAAGCTTCGACCCTTTCAGGTGATTCCAGTGGCGGATTTGGTACGGCGTCACATCAAAGCGGTCAGCCACCAGCTCAATCGTGTCGCCGGGCTTCACCCTATATTGGCGCGCCCGCAAGACCTGGCGCTCATGCACCCGCACCAGTGATGCTTCGCTCACCGGGCTGAGCGGCACCAGCACGTGGCTGCCGGCATCGAGTTCCGAGTTATCGGTCACCCGGTTCACGTCCCTCAAACTCACAGTCGATACATGAAACTTGTGCGCGACGCTTGCCAGCGTCTCGCCGGGCTCGACGCGGTACGCCCGCCACCACTCGCGGCGGTCTGGCGGGATAGCAGCAATCGTCTTCTCGAACTGGTCCTTGGTGCCGGCGGGCAGATTGAGTGTGAAGTTGGAGTCATTGGGAGGCGTGATCCAGGTCAACATGCTGGGGTTAAGCCGCACCAATTCTTCCACGGGGTGATCGATAAGCCCGGCCACCAGCCGGATGTCCGTGGGTTCGGACACCACGACTTGATCCGTCTCCATGGCCGGAGTGGAAGGCATCTCGAAGCCGTAAGCTTGCGGGTCTTTAGCAATCAGCGCCGTGGCCAGAAAAATGGGCACGTAGTTTTCCGTTTCCGAAGGAAGCGCCCGAAGCTGCCGGAGCTTCCAATAATCGGCGTAGCCCGTCTTTTCGATGGCCTTCTGAAGCCCATTGGGACTCCAGTCGTAGGCAGCCATCGCCAGGAACCAGTCGCCGTATGTTTTGTAAAGGTCCTTCAAGTGGCGAGCGGCAGCCTGGGTGGACTTCACCGGGTCTTCGCGCTCATCCACCCAGCGATTCCTCTTGAGGCCGTACAGCGCGCCCGTATCCGCCATGAACTGCCAGATGCCCTTGGCGCCCTTGCTCGAGACAGCAAAAGGATCAAATGAACTCTCACCCGCCGCCAGGTAAATGAGATCCTGGGGAAGGCCTGCCTGGCGAAGCGTGTCTTCAATCATCGGTCCGTATAGGGCTTTGCCGGCCAAGACGCGTTGAATGTAGTGGCGGCCATGGTTCTGCAGGAAGGTCAGCACGCCGGCCACATAGTCATTCGAGACCAGCGGCAAGTCTGCCTGCACGGAGCTCAGCTCCTGCTGGGCCCGCTCGCGAACGTTGGGATCAACGGGAAAGGTGAGACCTGCGAAGGATTCAATGGGTGGGGGCTCGTAAGCGTGCGAGCTCATGGGGCCGCCGCGTTGCAAGGCCGCCAGTTCGAGGTTCGAAATGTCTTCAACCAGCCGGTTGAATTCGCTGTTTAACCGGTCATCCGATTGAAGGTCGAGGTTTGACTCCAGCAGCAACGCGACCGCCTGATCGAACTCGTCCTTAGCCTGGTCAAGGTTGCCGGCACTGTAATCCTTCACGCCGGCCTGATAAAGCGCGTCCGCCCGGCTCAGGAGTTTGGAGGCGCTATCGTCGGAAGTGACCGGGGGAGGGGAGGTATGCGCGACGGCGGCGGGTTGCAGCGGCGCGGCAGCCGCAGCCTGCACCTGAGGAGGTGCTGCCTTTTGGGGAGGAGCAAACGCTGAGTTGGGTCCCAGCGCCGCGCGTCTTGGAGCTCCCGCACACGCGCTCAGCGCGAGCGTCAACAGCGGAAGCAAGAGTCTCCAGATTCGTTTCAAGAACATCCCTCGGACTTCAAGATCAGACCGTACGCCGCATCACCAGACTTACCGCGGGCCTGACCAGACTCCGCACCTTGGATGCACGCTGATGAAACCTTCCTGTAACCTCCCCTAAGAGCAGCTTACGCCCTACGGGCAAGCCCGGCAAGCACGAAACTATATACCGGCGATTAACATAACTGGAAGTCTACTGCGAATGTCAATACTAACCCTTGCAATACGAAATTTGACGACGGCGGGGCATTCCGTCGTATGGGGCATTCCGCCGTATAGGGATGGTGCGGCGAAGCCGTGGACGCCTGAGGGGCATAAATAGGGGTCGGCCGCGCAGCAGTGGCCTTGAACCGCAGCCACGAGTACCAATTGGCCCACGCCGCTGGCCTCCGGTGACGGTCGGGATGGCGGTTGGGATCCACCCTCTCCAACCTGTCATTTCGAGCGCCGCGGTGCCTTTCCGCGCCGCGAGAAATCTCGCTCTGGTCTTCTCAGAGGATCGCTGCGGTGCGGGCCAGCGAGCTGGCCTGCAGAAAGCAACAGCAAGCTGCCGCACTCCAAACAACCCACCTCCCCAACGGAGTGCAAAAATTGCAAGAACAAAAAAATCTGTTACAAATAGTAGCGGTCTGAAAAAAATTCGTGTTATATATGGTGGCGATAAAAATACGAAAGGTTATGAGAAATATGATGACAACAAAGATCGAATGTCGAGTATCTGATGGTTTGATGCCAAACGAGAAAGTTGCTCGGATCGAGACTGCTGACGGCAAATCCGAAGAAGTGGCGGTCTACGCTGCGAACATCCAAAACGATAAGCTGGTCGCCTCTGTTATTGGCCGAACCGAAGGCCGGGTACTCGTCGAGCTTCCACAGGAGAGCGCTTCTGGGCGTTGGCGAATCTGGGTAAAGGCTTCTGCCATAGGGGACTGAGGTGGTTCTCACAGACCGCGAGATACAAGCGGCGCTTGATCATGGACACATAAAAATCGAGCCAAAACCTGGGCCAGATGCTTACAGTTCGACGAGCATTGACCTGACCTTGTCGAAACACATTCGCATCTGGAAGGGCGATCCCACAAAAGGCGTCGAGCAGATAATCTGCCCATCTGCCGCCGGTTACAACTACATTGATGTTGCCAAAACACTCTCTGATGGTAAGGAGCTTAACGAAGAGGGCTATGTCTTAAGGCATCAAGAGTTTGTGTTGGGTTGGACGGAAGAAACCATAGAGCTGCACGCCGGACAATTTGTTAATCAGCAAAAAAACTAATCCTCCCAAAGGTTTTCAAACTGAGGGACTACCCCCTCCTCCTCCATCCGAAAAAATAGGAGAATTGAAACAAGCCCACAGCCACCCAACCCACCCGAACGAGGTCAACCTTCGATTCTTCGACTATAATGCTATTTTCCGCTGATTAATGGACGCTGATTCCAAATGATCACCAGGCACGCTTTGACGGAGCCCGCATCATGACGCGCAAAATAGGCATTGTCTTCGGCATGGAGAACACCTTCCCCGGCGCCTTGGTCACCAAGATCAACGATATGAACATCCCGGAAATTACCGCCGAATTCCTCCAGGTGGGCGGGACCAGGATGAACCAGCCGAGCGGCTATCGCGTGATTATTGACCGCATTTCCCACGATATTCCCTTCTACCGCGCCTACCTCAAGAACGCCGTGATGGGCGGCACCATCGTGATCAACAACCCGTTCTGGTGGAGCGCGGACGACAAGTTCTTCAACTACGCCCTCGCGGAACGGATTGGGGTGGCTGTGCCGCGCACTGTCGTCCTGCCGCACAAAGAGCACCCGCCCGGAACCACCGCGCAGTCCATGCGCAACCTCGTTTACCCGCTGAACTGGGACGAAGTTTTCGAATACATCGGGTTTCCCGCCTTTTTGAAGCCCCACAGTGGCGGGGGTTGGAAGCACGTTTATAAGGTGAACTCACGTGAGGACTTCTTTGCCGCCTATGACCAGACAGGCGATCTCTGCATGACGCTGCAGCAGGCCATCGAATTTGACCAGTATTTCCGCTGCTACGTGGTGGGCCAGGAAAAAGTGCATGTGATGCGCTACGAGCCCAGGAACCCGCACCACGAGCGCTACGTGAAAGACCCTCAGCCCTTGGAGCCCGCCTTGAACGATCGCGTGGTGGGCGACGCTTTGAAGCTCTGCCGGGCACTGGGCTATGACCTGAATACGGTCGAGTTCGCCGTCCAGGACGGCGTCCCTTATGCCATCGATTTCCTGAACCCGGCCCCGGACGCGGACTATCAGTCCGTCGGACCCGAGAACTTTTCCTGGATCGTGAAGGCCGTGGCGGATCTTGCCGTTCAAAAGGCCCAGAGCGACGAGCAGCCAACGACCCAGTATCACTGGTCTTATTTCCTGAGCGGCGGAAAGGCGACCGCGCAAGGGGCCTAGCAGGGCTTTCAGCCATCAGCTTTCAGCCGTCAGCAAGTCCGCTGGGAGAGGCTGTGGGCCGCAGTCGCAGGAAAAGAGCGGGGAGAAGCTTAGCGAAATCGACGGCAAGCTGGACGCGCTGATTGACATTGTCGATCAGTCCATTCGGCGCAACGGCGGCAAAAGGAATCACTAATGAGAATGCGGCCTAAATCGAGGAACGAAGCCACTATCTTGTTTAGAATCAGTGGAGGCATTTCGAGGTGTCAAGTGTCAGATGCCGGGTTCCAGGTAAGCCGCCGTCAGGTCCATAAGGGTAAGGGGCGGGGCGTCGAGGAACAGAAAACAGTGCCTAAATCGAGGAACGAAGCCACTATGTTATTTAGAATCAACACTGACTTCGTTGATGCGGGAGTGGGCCTTTGGCCTTCACCGGTTCGTGTGTCAGTGGGTGAACGCCTATGGATCACAGACCGGTGTCTGACGGACGGGAGCGACGTGAGGCGAAAAAAACTTAAATTTTTTTCGGGTATCCTGGAATGTTGTTGAAAACAAAGGATCGAAAATGAGACAAATGAGACAAATGAGAATACCCTGGAATGTTAATGAAAACAAATGAGTTAACAAAATCTATCCTGGAATGTTTATGATAAATAAGGTGGTTAGCTAATTCCCTTGCTTGCGTGGACCGTGAAAGTGGCGTTCAGCCTTCAGCAAGTCCGGAGCTGGGAACGGAGCCCGATTGCCGGAAGCTGACCGCTGGGAGCTGTTTGCCGAAGGCTGATCGCTGGCCGCTCACTTTTTGACCTTCGACTTTCGACCTTTGACTCGAACGTCGCGACCGCCAGCCTGGGGGAGGAAGACACGATGAGCATCTCGCTCACCATCGGGATTGAGGAAGAGTACCAGACAATCGATCCGGAAACTCGCGGGCTCCGCTCTCACGTCCAGACGCACATCCTCGAACAGGGCAACACTTTGCTGGAGGAAGACTTCGTCAAGCCTGAAATGCATCAGTCGGTGGTGGAAGTGGGTACCGGCGTTTGCCGGAACATTAAGGAAGCCAAGGAACATGTGCGCAAACTTCGCCGGCAGATGGTGACCCTGGCGAGGCAGAACGGGTTGAGGCTGGCTGCGGCCGCCACCCATCCCTTTTCGGACTGGCGCGAGCAGGAAATCTATCCCGACGCGCGCTATCACAGCATCGTGGAGGACATGCAACTTGTTGCCCGGGCGAACCTCATCTTCGGGTTACACGTCCACATCGGCGTGGAGGATCGCGAGACCGCCATTCACTTGATGAATGCCGCCCGCTACTTTGTGCCGCACATGCTGGCGCTTTCCACAAACTCGCCCTTCTGGCTGGGCATGAACACCGGCCTGAAGTCGTACCGCTGCAAAGTGTTTGACAAGTTCCCGCGCACCAACCTGCCCGATTATTTCCCAAGTTACGGCGAGTACGAGAATTTCATTCAGCTTCTGGTGAAGACGCACTGCATCGACAATGCGAAGAAGATTTGGTGGGACATCCGGCCCCACCCGTTCTTCAACACCCTGGAGTTCCGGGTGTGCGACCTGCCCATGCGCCTGGATGAGACGGCCGCGCTGGCGGCGCTCATCCAAGCGACGGTGGCGAAGCTCTACAAGCTCTACTCCGCCAACCAGGGCTTTCGCCTTTACCGGCGGGCCTTGCTGATGGAGAACAAGTGGCGGGCTGCGCGATATGGAATCGAAGGCCAGCTCATCGATTTCGGCAAGCAAACGGAAGTTCCGTTCCGCAGCCTCGCCGAAGAATACCTTCAGTTCATCGACGATGTGGTGGATGAGCTCGACTGCCGCGAAGAGACACATTATCTGCGCCGGATTTTGAGCGAAGGCACCGGCGCTGACCGCCAGCTTCGCGTGTTCGAGGAAACACAGGACCTGAAAAAAGTGGTCGACTACATTATTGCAGAGACAGAAGTGGGGCTGTTCGAAACAAGCTCTGCGACCGCTTCGGTGGGTCTATCGAGTTAACCCTGGGAGCGCGGGCGTCTCGCCCGCCTAATGAGTCTACGTCCGTGAAGAGCGGGCGAGACGCCCGCTCTCCCAGGCGACCCGTTTGCTATGATACCAATGCTTCGCGAAGTGACGATGGATCCCGAGCTGACCGTGGGCGCTCGCAACGCCGTGCGCGTTTGCCTGAGGGTGCAGCCTTCAGAGAAGGTCACCCTGATCACGGACCACGCCACGCTTCCGGTCGCAGCCAGCCTCGCTGCGGAAATTGAGTATCTCGGCGCCCCGTACCGCGCCTGGGTGCTGGAGGAAGTTGCGCCTCGGCCCCTCGGCGACATGCCCACGGAGATTCTCGCTGATCTCGAAACCAGCGACGTGAGCATCTTTGCCGCCCAGGCGCAGCCGAACGAGCTGAAGTCCCGCATGCAAATGACGGACGTGGTGAACCGCCGCCGCATTCGCCACGCTCACATGGTGAATATCAATCGCCGGATCATGATGGAAGGCATGCGCGCGGACTTCGCCAAGGTGGATGAAATCAGCGTGCGCGTGCGGGAGATCGCCAGCTCCGCCCGCAAAATTCGTGCCTGCACAGCGGCCGGGACGGATGTGGTGGCGGAATTGAATCCTCAGTACCGGTGGCTGAAAACCAGCGGCATCATCAGCCCGGATAAATGGGGGAACTTGCCAGGCGGAGAAATCTTCACCACTCCCGGCGAAGTGAACGGCACTTTCGTGGTGGATGGCGTGGTGGGCGATTACCTCTGCGCCCGCTTCGGCGATCTCAAGAGCGCGCCGCTTACGATTCGCGTGGCCAGCAACCGTTTGGTAGAAGCCACGAGTCCGAACCGCTCTCTTCAAGACGAGTTCTGGCGCTATACCCACACCGACGAGAACAGCGACCGCGTAGGCGAATTTGCCATCGGCACCAACATCGCGCTCGACCATGTGATCGGCCAGATCCTGCAAGACGAGAAGATTCCCGGCGTCCACATGGCCTTCGGGAATCCCTACGGGGAGCACACGGGCGCGGAATGGTACTCGTCCACGCACATTGACGTGGTGGGAACAGAGTTTGATATCTGGGCGGACGACCGCCAGATCATGCGGCAGGGGAAGTTTACGCTGGATTAGATGAACAAGCAGCACATCTTGAATGAGATTAAGCGTACCGCCGCAGCGAACGGCGGAGCTCCCCTTGGTGCATCGAGATTTTCTCAAGAGACCGGGATAAGAGACTCTGATTGGCGCGCTAAGATTTGGGCTCGATGGAGTGACGCCGTTCGCGAGGCGGGCTTTGAACCCAACCATTTGAAGACAGCTTAACGTGATGGCTTTGTGTGCCCCGATCGCGAAACCGGCTGAGGAGGACGCCGGCACCGAGGGCCAGAGTGAGCCGCAAACGGATTTCGGCTTCGTCTATCTCATGAAATCTGGTCACTATTACAAGATCGGCCGGAGCAATGCAGCGGGCCGCCGCGAGTACGAGCTCGCGATCCAAATGCCAGAGAAGCTGACGACCGTTCACACCATCCGCTCGGATGATCCGGCGGGGATCGAGGAGTACTGGCATCGCCGATTCGCGGCAAAGCGTAAGAACGGTGAGTGGTTCGACTTGAGCAAGGGAGACATTGACGCATTCAAACGACGCAAATTCATGTAATCGACGTATACTGTAGCTGGGGATTATCGAACCCCAGGGTGTCACCCATGGAAGAGAGCTAAGAAATGGACAAACAACTTTGGGCAGGTATTGCTCTCATCTTTGTGACGCAGCTCGCTGGGTTTTTCAGTCTGCGCGCCGAAATGATAGCGCGCTTCGACGCCGTCGACAAACGCTTCGCTGCCGTCGACAAACGCTTCGACGACTTGAAGGATTGGATTCGCGCCGAAACGCGGCGTACCGATGAGCGGATCGACCGGCTCGAGCACCCCATCGTTAGATGAAAGCTTCGCCGGAGGCTCCTAAGCAGCCTAGTCATGTAGGCTCTACAACAGCTAGCCCGGCTGACATGATTCCGTCTCTCCGCAACCGCTTCAACGCTAATTTTACTCCCGAGAAATATCAAGACTTCCTCCAGGGCCTTGACCGCGCGTGCGGCACGCACGTGGCCTTTCGCAACTCGGAGACACCTTGCTTTCTTCCCAGACCACTGGTGGACCGCATGGTGGCCGACGGCCGCGAGATCATCGAGCAGCTCATGGGCAATTCCGAGTACCGCCGCCGCTCGGAAGCTGCTATCCCTGCCGAGTTCCGGGTACCCGGTGAGACAGATCATCCTCTCTTCATACAGGTCGACTTTGGCCTGATTCGCAACACGCGCGGCGAGATCGAGCCGAAGCTGGTAGAGATTCAGGGCTTTCCTTCGTTGTACGCCTATCAGGTGGCGATCGCCCAAGAGTATCAGCGCGCTTACGGCATCGACGCGGAGCTGAGGTACCTTCCGGCAGGCGTCGACGTTGAAGCCTATTACGCCTTGCTGCGCCGCGCCATCCTGGGAGCTCACGACCCTGAAAACGTGGTGCTGCTCGAGATCGATCCTTTGGAGCAGAAAACTTTGCCGGACTTTCTGCTGACGGCGCAAGTTATAGGAATTAGAATTGTAAACGTCTTTGACGTTATTCAAGAACATAATCGCCTGTTCTATAAACATAACGGCAGACAGGTCCCTATTCGCCGCATCTACAATCGCGTCATCTTCGATGAGCTCGCTCGTAAAGGCAGGCCGCTCCCGTTCAATCTGACGGATGAGATCGACGTCGAGTGGGCCGATCATCCAAGCTGGTTCTTCCGCATCAGCAAGTTCTCGATTCCGTTTCTGCATCATCGCTCAGTGCCGGAGACCCACTTTCTGAACGAGACTGACCCACTGCCGGACCATCCGGAGCGGTACGTCTTGAAGCCGCTCTTCTCATTCGCGGGTCGCGGCGTGGTGATTGGACCGACGCGCCAAGACTTGGCGGCGATTCCGCTTGAAGAGCGCCGGCAATACGTTTTGCAGGAACGGTTGGAGTTCGAGCCGGTGATCGAAACGCCGTGCGGCCCCACCAAAGTGGAAGTGCGGGTGATGTTCATATGGCTGGATAAACTTCAGCACGGCGCCATCCTGCTGCGCATGGGTCGAGGCGCGATGATGAACGTGAGCTACAATCGCGATATGGAGTGGGTGGGTTCGTCTGCCGCGTTCTTTCCCTCGGAATGACGACGTGCACGTCCCCGAACCGATTCGGATTTCTGACGAGTTTTTCTCGAAGGGCGGGGTTTCAACCCAATACTGTTCACTTTAGTATTCTGATGCATTGCGCGACCTCAACCCGAACCTTACTCAGTTTCTGGCGCCGACGCGTGGGGAACTTACTCTGTTGTCGCCGCACCCC
>Ga0335085_10003023_pt1 | contig 30048 bp, 21 predicted proteins | sample Lox_Sample_45_FD_206712 | JGI IMG/M metagenome (GOLD analysis project Ga0335085, IMG submission 206712) | Soil microbial communities from Loxahatchee National Wildlife Refuge, Florida, United States - Lox_Sample_4.5 | ecosystem: Environmental > Terrestrial > Soil > Wetlands | place: USA... | reverse complement strand
AAACGAGCCACACAGTTCTCAGGAGAGAGCTTTGCTGTCGGTCAGGCTTGCTCATGTCTGTTGCCAATCATAAACAAAAAGGTTATTATTTGTCGAGGGAATAATGGGTAAAAGAAAGAAGTTAGGCCAGCATTTTCTGATCGACAAGAATATCGCCCGAAAGATCGTTCAGCTTGCAGAGATCAAACCGGATGAGACGGTTGTGGAGATCGGTCCCGGGCGCGGGATCCTGACGCGGCTTCTGATCCAAGAGGCAAAGCGGGTCATTGCAATCGAGCTGGACCGTGATCTCTATCAAACGCTTCAAGTAGAGCTTCGTGAGACACCCACGCTGTCTCTGATTCAAGGAGATGCCCTAGACTATTCATACAAATCGATTGATGGAGTCTTCAAGATTGTAGCCAATCTTCCCTACTCCATCACCACACCGCTCTTATTCCGTATGTTCGAACTAAAAGAGAAGATTCCCAGTATGACCCTGATGGTCCAGAAAGAGGTGGCGGATCGGATAATCGCCAACCCCTCATCCAAGGTTTACGGACCGCTGTCGGTTGCGGTCCAGCTCTATGCCGATTCAAAAACCTGTTTTTTAGTTCGGCCGACCTGTTTTCTGCCGAGGCCAAGAGTGGCCTCCGCCGTTATCCAGATTCATCGTCTTCCCTCGCTCCGAGTACCGGTGCAAGAACGCTTTTTTCTGCGGATTGTGAAGGCCGCCTTCGGGCATCGTCGGAAAACGCTAAAAAATTCGCTTCGGGATGCAGGCTTGAAAGAAGAGACGGTCCGGCATGCTCTACAGCTATCCCAGATTATCGGAACACGCCGAGCCGAGACTCTTAGCATCGAGGAATTCGGCCGTCTCTCCAATATTTTGTTTGAGTTAGGTGTTCAGATATGATAAAATTCCCCTCGAAAATGACAGTTTCTAACCTGACCAACTCGTCCGGTGAGCAGCCGCTTCGCATCATCCCGCTCGGCGGAATCGGCGAGATCGGCCTGAACATGACGATTCTTGAATGGGGGGAGGACCTCATCGTCATTGATGCCGGTCTCATGTTTCCTGAGGAGGATACGCCGGGTATAGAGATCATCGTTCCGGACCTCACCTACCTTAAGAGACAGCGACACAAAATTCGCGCGGTCATCCTGACCCACGGACACGAAGACCATATTGGTGCGCTTCCGTTTCTGCTCCGAGAAATTCAAGTGCCGATCTACGGCACGCCCCTCACGCTCGGCTTTGTGGCTGAGAAACTGAAAGAGTATGATCTTTTATCGGAAACGGTCCTTATGACCGTGAAACCCAGGCAGGTCGTGAGGCTCGGAGTGTTTGAAGTTGAATTCCTCCGGGTCACTCACAGCATCGTGGACGGAGTGGGCCTCGGCATCACGACGCCTGTCGGTCGCGTGGTGCATACCGGCGACTTCAAAGTGGATCAGACGCCGGTGGACGGACAGCTCATGGACCTTCAGAAATTTGGAGAGTATGGGGATCGCGGAACCATGGTTTTGATGTCGGACAGCACCAACTCCGAACGGGAGGGATACACCCCTTCGGAACGGGAGGTCGGCAAAGCGTTTGAAGAGATCTTTCATCAGGCCCCGGGACGGATTATTATCGCGACATTCGCATCCCATATCCACCGAGTTCAACAGGTAGTAGACGTCGCCGTAAAAACTGGCAAGCGGGTAATCATCAATGGTAAAAGCATGCTGGATAACACCCGTATCGCAATCGAGCTGGGGTATCTTACAATTCCATCTCGGGCGCTTGCAAAGACCGAAGAGCTTGCGGATCTCTCCCCTGCAAAAACGGTGATCATCACCACGGGCAGTCAAGGGGAACCAGCGTCTTCGCTCTATCGCATGGCCACGGATCAGCACAAACAGATCCAAATTCAGCCGGGGGATACCGTGATTCTTTCCTCCCGTGTCATCCCAGGTAATGAACTGCATATTGGCCGCCTAATCAATCAACTTTTCCGCCTCGGCGCCCGGGTGATTTATGAACAGGTATCGGAGGTGCATGTTTCGGGTCACGCGAGCCAAGAGGAGCAAAAGATGATGCTGAACTTGGTGAGGCCGACCTATTTTATCCCCGTGCACGGCGAGTATCGTCATTTGGTATGCCACGCTCAGCTTGCTCAACGGGTAGGAATTCCGAAGGAGAACACTTTCATCCTGGACGATGGCGATGTGGTCGAGTTTTTCACGGATCGAGCGGCCAAGGCAGACCGGGTCCCGTCCGGGAGGATTTTCATTGATCAAAATCGCGTGAGCGAGGTGAACGAGGAGATCCTTCAGGACCGGCGCCGACTCGGTGCCAACGGGTTGATGCTGATCATCTTGAAGGTAAAAAAGGAGACCGGCCGGCTGGTTCAACCGCCTGATCTGGTTACGAGAGGCCTCGGGGCCGATATCATACTGGAAGAAGTCAAGGGCCAGATTCATGAAATTCTCGAAAAGCATGCGGAATCCCAAAGAGATTGGGAAGTGATTCAGGATCAGATAAAAAAAAGGCTTCGGCGGTTTTTATTCAAAAAACTCGAACGAAGTCCGGTGGTTCTTCCAGTCCTCATTGAGGTGTAAGGTGGCTCCTACGGTTTCAAAAGAAAGTTCCCGACATGAGGTTATTGGGGTCCTGCTTCTTTCCTTGGGACTTCTCTTGCTCATCAGCCAGATTTCCTATGATCCGCTCGATCCCTCCTTTACCACCTTGGGTTCAGGGAAGGCGGTCCATAATCTAGCCGGACGTGCCGGCGCATACCTGACCGATGCATTGCTGCAGCTCCTGGGAGCAAGCGCATACCTGATCACGCTCTTTTTTCTCCTGACGGGTTGGAGATCGCTCTTGGGGCGTTCCGTCCCGATCTATGGAGGGGTCTGGAGAATCGGGGGAGTCCTCCTTCTCATGTTTTCCTTCTCGGCCTTTTCCGCACTCTGGTTTTGGGCCCTTCCAACGATTCATGCCGGTCCGACCCTCATCGGAAAGGCAGGCGGTCTCGTGGGACATCTCATCACAGCCTTGACGCTCAAATACTTTGCGGTGTGGGGAACGCATATCTTGGTTACAGCCTGCCTCATCGCATCCGTCATAATGACAACATCGCTTTCACCGATTGAGGCCTGGGACAAGGCCCAATCTCTCCTGCTGTTATTGAAGGAGAAGATCTTCACAGCAGTGCTCATCTACCGAGAGAAGAGCCGCCGATGGAAACATCAGCCGCAACTCGCGTCGAGACCGGATCGGCCCCGTCCCAAAATCAGCGAGGCGTCCCCGCCCGCTCCTGCGCCGCCTAAACAAGAACTGTTTGAGTTTGTTCAACCCGCAGGAAGCGAGTCCGTACTGCCCGGGGGAAAAGGCCGATATCAACTCCCTCCCTTAAGCCTGCTCAACGATCCCGTCGTCTCGACTAAGAAAGCCTCAAAAGACGAGCTCTTGGCGAATTCCCAACTTCTAGAGAAAAAACTTTTAGACTACGGGATTGAAGGAAAGGTCACTCAAGTCCATCCCGGCCCCGTGGTCACACTCTACGAGTTTGAGCCGGCCGCAGGCGTTAAGGTCAATCGAATCGTGAATCTGTCGGACGATCTTGCTCTGGCCATGCGGGCGATGCGTGTCCGAATCGTGGCGCCGATTCCCGGAAAGTCGACAGTGGGTGTTGAGATCCCCAACCACAGCCGCGAAGATGTCTCGCTCAAGGAAATTTTAAGTTCTAAAATCTTTGCGGAGGCAGGAACAAAGTTAACCCTGGCCTTAGGCAAGGATATCTCCGGTCAACCGGTCGTGGCGGACCTGGCGACCATGCCTCACCTCCTCGTCGCGGGGGCAACCGGCTCCGGCAAGAGCGTAGCGCTCAACACCATGATCTTGAGCATCCTCTGTGCAAACCGTCCACAAGAGGTCAAGTTCCTGATGATTGACCCAAAGATGCTTGAGCTTTTGGCATACGATGGCATCCCTCACCTCCTCTGCCCCGTAGTCGTTCGACCCAAGGTTGCGGCTGAGATCCTCCATCAGATGGTTGCCGAGATGCAGCAACGCTACCGCCTCCTGGCCGAGGCAGGCGTCCGAAACATCGAGGGATATAACAAGAACCTGGCGCTAAGAAAAAAAGAACCGGCATCGCAGGCCGAACCTGCCTCTCCCAAGGATGCCGAACCCCTCCCCTATCTCGTGATCGTGATTGATGAGTTGGCGGACCTTATGATGGCCGTGGCACGCGATGTGGAGGATTCGATCGCACGGCTGGCCCAGATGGCCCGCGCAGCAGGCATTCATCTCATCGTCGCCACTCAACGACCTTCGGTGGATGTCCTCACCGGAATCATCAAGGCCAACTTCTCGGCCCGGATCTCGTTTCAGGTCTCATCCAAGGTCGACTCCCGCACCATCCTGGATGTCAACGGAGCCGAGCAGCTTCTGGGACGCGGCGACCTGCTGTATCTTGCCCCGGGTACCGGTGGAATTACAAGGATCCATGGTTCCTACGTCTCAGAAAGCGAAATCAAAAAGGTGGTGGATTTTATCAAAGCACAGGGAAGCCCTTCCTACCAGCCGCATCTTCTGGCGAAAACGACTGCTGGCAGCGGATCGGAAACACCGTCGGACTCTTCTGAAGAGCGAGATGAGCTTTATGAGAAGGCGATCCATCTGGTACTTTCCACCGGCCAGGCCTCAGCCTCTTTCATCCAACGTCGCCTCCGAGTAGGTTACCCACGGGCTGCCAGGATGATCGAGATCATGGAAGAAGATGGGATATTGGGACCTTCCCATGGGGGACGTCCTCGGGAGATCAGGGCTAAACAATCTCCCTTTCAAGAGAGCCCGCCCTCCTGAAGCAATGACAAGGACCACGACGATGATGAAAGCGGCTTTGCTCCTCCTGATCGGTCTGCGTTGGATGGCCTCTGACACTTCTGCCTATGCCCTCGATCCGGCTCCGGCCATATCCAAAATCGTCAAGAAGATTCAAGACCAGTACCAGGCCACGCAAAGTCTGGAAGCGGATTTTATCCAGGTGAATCATTATGAGGGCTTCACCAACACCTTTGCCTCAAAAGGCCGTCTCTACATAAAGCGTCCGGGCAAGCTCCGGTGGGACTATCTTGAGCCGATCAAAGAGCAGGTCTTCGTAAATGAAAACAAGGTCTGGGTCTATGTTCCCGAGCATAAACAGGTCGTCTTAAGCCGCTTGGCACAGGAGAACGATTCCCAACTCCCAATCCATCTACTGTCATGGGTGGCTCAGCTTGAACAGGAGTTTGATATTCACCCGGAAAAGGAAACAGCCTCGGAGAAGGAACTGGAAACCGCATCCACTTTGATCCTGATCCCAAAAGAAGGCAGAGGCGGCCCGAAAAAGGTCACGCTTGAAATTGACCCCAAGACCAGTCTGATTCATAAGATCACTCTACACGAGGCCGAGGGGAATACTGCCACTTTTACATTCTCGCAAATTAAGACAAACCATGACCTAAAAGATAGTTGGTTTGTATTTACACCGCCTAACGACGTGGAGGTGGTGCAGCCTCCTCCGTTATCGCGGTGATGCGCCCAAATTAGTAATCCGGAGGGAAGACCATGCCAGACCAAAGCTCTTTTGATATCGTGTCACAAATCAACCTTCAAGAGGTCAAGAATGCGGTGGATCAGGCAATGAAGGAGATCCAGCAGCGTTTTGACTTCAAAGACAGCAAGAGTGAGATCACACTCGAAAATCAGGATCTGATTGTACTGGCGGATGACGAGTATAAACTAAAAAGTGTACTGGACATCCTTCAGTCCAAACTTGTCAAGCGGGGCGTCTCTCTGAAAGCCATCAGCTATGGTACGCCAGAGCACGCACTGGGCGGGTTGACCCGCCAAAAACTCACACTGCAACAAGGCATCCCTCAGGAAAAGGCCAAGGAGATCGTGAAGGCCATCCGAGATGCAAAGTTCAAGGTCCAGCCCCAAATTCAAGGAGACCAGATTCGGGTTTCAAGTAAAAGCAAAGATGAACTTCAAACAGTGATCGCTTTTCTCCGTCAGAAAGATTTCGCCCTTCCCCTCCAGTTCGCCAATTATCGCTGAGAGATTACTTGGAAGAGTTAAAACACCAGCAGGAGATACAGGTCATTGACGTTTGTATGCGTGTGACCGGTGATGATCTGATTACCGAGAGTTTTTAAAAAAGAATAGCTGTCGTTATTGGCAAGCATGGCTTGCGGATCGAGCCCGATAGCCCTGGCACGCGCCCATGTCGTATCATCCACAAACGCCCCGGCGACCGAGGGCGGGTACTTCTTGTGCGTGTGCCGCGGCTGTATTCCATCGATGCCGTCCGTGCCGAATGCCAAGACCACGGTATGGGCTAGATCGGCGATCCCTTCGGCAGCCGCAAGTGCAAACTCCTGGCATCGTCCACCCCTGCCCGATCCTCTGACCGTCACAGTCGTTTCGCCGGCTGCGATAATGCAGGCCGGTTTTAAAACCGGGGCACCAGATCGATGAATTTTCCGAGCAAGTTTTACAAACCTCTTTGCAGCTTCTCTTGCCTCGCCCTCGATGAACTCCGGCCATATCCAAACATGAAAACCGCATCGCCTGGCTTCACCGGCCACGGCTCGCACCGCCAGACGGTTATCCCCAATAATCAGGTTCTGCACATGGGATAAGTTTTGCTTACCGGGTTTCGGTGTTTCCAAAATGTCTCCATGGGCTCCACATTCAAGGTGTGTTCTGATCCCTTTGGGTGTTTTATCCCACAGGCCATACCGTTTTAAAATATTAATGGCTTGACCGTAGGTAGTTTGATCCGGTGCTGTCGGTCCGGATGCAATGACGTCCAGACGATTGTCCTTCACATCCGATAAAATCAAGCTGATGACTTGACGGGGAGCCAAACTCTGCCCAAGCTGTCCTCCCTTGATCCGCGAGAGATGTTTTCTAACGGTATTGATCTCCTCAATCGTCGCCCCTGATCTCAACAGGAACCTGGTCAACCTTTTCTTTTCCTCCAGGCTTACTCCTCTCACCGGCGCCGGCAGAAGGGCCGAAGCGCCGCCCGACCATAAGGCAATGATCAGGTCTTTGGTTGAGGTCTTCATCATCCACCGCAGCATCTTCTGTCCCGCGATGAATCCCGCCCGATCCGGAAGGGGATGCCCCGCCTCATGAACATGGATCCATCTGAGTTTCGATCCATATCCATACGGGGAGACCACCATACCGCCTTGAATCCTTTTGCCTAAGATCTTTTCCAGGGCCGCAGCCATTGAGACCGAGGCCTTTCCAGCACCGACAACGTAAACCGCACGATCCTTCTTCAGATCATACCTCGCCCGACCGATTAAAAGAACATCCTTCTTAATTCTGACATACCGCTCCAGCAGTCTCCCAGGACACACGGACCTTAAGGCAGCATCAATGAAGCTGTTCCATTGTGATAACAACTTTTCCATCTAGATCATCCAACGATACGCATTGATTCTCATCTCTGGTTTTCCCGTCCCTTCAGCAAGAGGAGTATAGAATTGCGGGGAGAGTTTTATAAAACGATGCAGACAGCGGGTGTCTGGGGCAAAAAACAGTTGCTTTCCTCCTGACCCTTTTTCTTAGGGATTCTTCAATCTCGGGGGGCTTGGAGGTGATTGTAGTTATTATGCGGCGCTCAATGGCGTAATACGTTCGATTTTCCTCTTAACGCTCCGAGCCGTTTCCCAGAGATCCACAGCCCTCTGAGCATTCAACCAGAACTCCGGAGTATTGCCAAACAAACGTGATAGCCTCAATGCCATTTCGGAACTGACTGACCGGCGCTCCCGGAGCAGTTCGTTGACGGTCTGACGTGATACACCCAACGCCTTGGCAAAACTCGACAAAGTAAGTCCATAATCAGGTAAAAAATCCTCCCTGAGCATTTCGCCAGGATGGGTCGGGCGAACCTTTCTCTCTCTCGTATTGGGAATGCTCATCGTAACCCCCTTTTAGTGATAATCCGTGAGTTCCACATCGTAAACATCGCCGTCGATAAAACGAAAACAAATACGCCATTGATCGTTAACCGAGATGGAGTACTGCCCCTTCCGGTCCCGTTCCAGTTCATGCAACCGATTACTGGGCGGAACCTTCAAGTCATCCAATCCGGTCGCCAGGTCCAGATATTCCAACTTCCGCAATGCCCGCTTTTGAATCTCCGTCGGACATCGCTTTGACTTTCCCGTCTCGTACAACTCCCGCGTATGCCGATCGGCGAACGTCTTGATCACGTCTCAAGTGTAACGTATCACGTGACTGTTGTCAATCAGTATATAATTCTTGGAAATTACACATCTCTGCAAACAAATGTCTGTGGATTTAAAAGATCGATAACAAGTTCTCAATTTTCAAGGCCTGCCCCCCCGCAGAATACAAGAGATTGGGCACACAATAAAAAAACCCGTCCCCACGATGCGCTCGCTGAGGAAGGGACTTGAAAATTCAACCTGGCCCAAACTATAATGGAACCAGGCCTCCTTGATCGCGTTGGTCGGTCGCGGGGGCGTAGATACCCCCGCGCTTGCGCGGGGGTATCTACAGACGGCAGGATAATTTTTTTTACTCGGAAATGAGGGTGAGAAGGAAGAGATAAGTTCCAATGAACTCGTTACAGCGTATCCGAAAAGATACACTTCATGTCTTTATTCTCTATAGCGAGGGGCCTTTTCTTTATTCAGTCTTCTCTGACAGCTTGGACTTCTTGAACTGTTTTGCGCACTGCGGGCTGCAAAAAAAGTAGGTCTCGCCCTGGATCCTTTCGTTCAATGCGTTTTCTTTTGGGACATAGCTTCCACAAACCGGATCCTGGACCATCTCGGTCCCCTGGGATGGGTTATGCCTCCGCCTTTGGCGCTGGACGGCTGTGATGGTTTGGATCAAGCTGCGGATCAAGAAATAGGCGGTGAAGCCAAGAAGGATTAGGACAATCAAACGCATCGGAGAATTTTAACCAGCCTCTTTAAGCTCCTGGATCTTTTTCCGAAGCGCATCGTACTTGGGATCCGTTGGATCTTTGTTGACCAAGATATCCCAAGTCTTCAATGCCCCTTGGGTATCCTTCTTGTCTTTGAGGAGTATGATACCGAGGTTGTACAAGGCGTTTTCATGTAGCGGATCAATGGCCAGGACTTGCTTAAGCTCTTTCACGGCCTGCTCCACTTTTCCGGTGTTTCGGTAACAGGTTGCCAGATCCGTGCGTACCCGAATATTTTTTGGATCTAAGACAAGCGCTTGCTCGTAATACTCAGCCGCCTTTTCACATCGTTGGATATCGTAATTCGCGTTTCCGAGGAAAATGAGAGCCTCAATATCTTTCGGGTTTTTCTCTAATCTCTGTCGGTATCCTTGAATTCGTTCCATGACGCCCACGCCTTGATCGCTAGCACCCATCGCTGTAATCGGAGGCGGCTGAGGCTGGCTCGCACCGCTTTGGGACGGAGCATTGGCAATCTGGGCCGACTCATCATTTTTACCGCACCCTCCCACACCCACTAGGATGAGCAGGCACCCGACCATTATTGATGACCGAATAGTGACCCTCTTGTATGAAGTCGTCATAGATCGTCTCATCGAGCGCATCATAGCGAATTATTGATTATGCTGTCAAGGCATAATCCATTGTTCTTACCCTCATAACCAGCAAGTAATGGTCGCTCTTAAAATAGAAAATCCAGATCAAACAGCCTGTGGATCAGGACTTTTTATCGAGGCGCAGCTCCCCTTTTGAGACAGATAAGCTTCGCTCAGCCGGGGGGAGGAAAGAAGCCAGAGGACGAAACGAAACCAGGCCATTGTCCGGTTCCTTCCGGTAATTCTCCGAAGTTGCATGAGGTCATCTCCGGAAAGATTGGTTCCTTTAAAGGTTGTAACAGCCCCGGTAACCGCAGGAAACGGCCGTTTTCTGAGCACGTGAATCGCATATGCCTATGGCCACGCCAAATAGCGGCATTGCTTTTGAAGTTTCCTTTTCGATCTCCACCTTAGAGAGGGAAAGGTCTTGCATATCAAAATACCGAGATCATCAACATTGCGGGCAACTGGGGTATCAGGGCGGCATACGATTTGTACCTTGTGCCCGCATTGCATCAGGACCGTCGAAAGACGAAACACCCATTCCTCTTGTCCGCCAAAGCCACGGTCGGATCCTTTTTTTTCTTGACCCTAATCTCTTAAACAGACGATGCGATCTCACCTACCGTTTTTCTCTCTTCATCTCCATCCGGTGCTGTCGTCGGATGCGCCTTACGATCCTCGAACATAAGATAGAGCGTTGGCAGAACAATCAACGTCAGTAGGGTTGCCGAAATAAGTCCGCCGATAATCACCACGGCTAGCGGTTTTTGAACCTCTGAACCGATTTCCTTCGATAGCGCCATCGGAAGTAGACCCAGCATGGCCAGGAGCGCGGTCATCAGTATCGTACGCAGTCGAACCAATGCGCCTTGTAAGACCGCATCGAATCGGTTTATACCAGACTCCTGGAGTTGATTAAAATAGCTGACCATTACAACACCGTTTAACACCGCTTGGCCGAAAAGTGCGATAAAACCGATCGCCGCCGATACACTCAATGGTATTCCGGTAATGAACAGGGCCAATATCCCGCCGATCAAAGCAAAGGGGATATTCAACAAAATGAGCAATGCGTTCTTGACCGATTGGAAGGCATCGAAAAGCAGGACAAAGATCAGGAAGATGCTGACCGGAACCACAACCCGCAGGCGCGCCATGGCCCGCTGCTGACTTTCAAATTCTCCGCCCCAGTTAATGAAGTAGCCCGGAGGGAGCGGCACATGGGCCTTCACACGTTGTTGCATCTCTTCTACAACGCTGCCCATATCCCGGCCTCGGATGAAGATGCCGATGGCCTCCACACGTATTCCGGACTCACGGCTGATATTCATGCTTCCGCCGCCGACTGCAATGGTCGCTACCTGTTGCAGCGGTATGCGCAGTCCGTTGGGCGTATCGATGAGGCTGTTTTTTATCATCGAGATGTCCCGCCGCTCCTGTTCGCGCAAACGGACCACGACACCAAAATGCTTCTCGCCTTCCCAAATCTCCGTCGCAACTTTACCGCCAAGCGTTGTTTCTATAAAATCCTGGACATCCGAGATATTGAGGCCATATCGTGCTGCACGCCGGCGGTCGATCTGTATTTGCAACTGCGGAGCGACGCCTGCCCGATCGATAAAAGCACGCGCAACCCCCCCCACCTCTGAAACAGTACGGAGCACTTCTTCCGCCTTCTCCTTCAACACAGCGGCGTCCTCGCCGAATACCTTGATAATGATCTGGCCGTCGATTTGCGAAATGCTTTCCAAAACATTGTCACGGATCGGCTGTGAGAAGCTCGCGTCGATACCAGGAATCGCATCCAAAGCACCGTCCATCTGTTCGATGAGATGCTCTTTTGTAATCTTTCGTTTCCACTCGGAACGCGGTTTTAGATCCACAAAGAACTCCGCCATATTGATCATCTTCGGATCGGTGCCGTCTTCAGGACGTCCGGACTTCGATACAACGGTGTTGACTTCGGGAAACTGGCGGAGGACTTTCCGAATGTCCGCGCACATTTTCGACGCCTCGCTCACCGAAATGCTGGGAGGCAAGAAAACATTGACCCACAGGGTTCCTTCGTTCAGTTCAGGGAGGAACTCACTCCCCAGACGAGGAACGAGCAAAAGGCTCGCGATGAGCGTCGCCAGCGCAGTAAAGATCACCACTCGGCGGTGAGAAAGTGCTGCAACAAGCGCCGGACGATATAGACGTTTGCAGACCGCCATGAGCCGATTATCCTTCTCTGCCAGCCTTCCTCTCAGCAGGTAGAAACAGAGTAACGGCACAAGCGTCAATGAGAAAAGGAGCGAGCCGACAAGCGCCGAAATGACGGTGTAGGCCATGGGTGCGAAGATGCGTCCTTCTTGACGCTGCAATGCGAAGACCGGAATGTGAGCGATGATGATGATGAGCATTGAAAAGAAGGTTGGCCGTCCGACCTGCACGGTAGCTTCCAGAATGGTTGCCCGCAGAGAATGACGGTCTCGAGTTGAACTCTGCTCGGAGAGTTTTCGAAAGACATTTTCAACCACGATGACCGCACCGTCCACAATGATGCCGAAATCCATGGCGCCGAGCGAGAGCAAGTTGGCCGGAATGCCGCGTAGCTTTAGACCGATGAACGTGGCCAAAAGCGATAGCGGGATGATCGCGGCCACGATTCCTGCGGGTTTTATGCGGCCGAGAAAAATAAAAAGAACCACGGCAACCAGCAGCGCCCCTTCAAGAAGGTTTTTGAAAACCGTTTTGAGCGTGGTGTGTATGAGCCACGTGCGGTCATAGAAAGGAACGATCTGAACACCTTTAGGTAGAACCGATTTGTTGAGCGCTGCGACTTTTTCTTTGACAGCGGTAAGCACCTCCGAGGGGTTCTCCCCTTTTCGCATCAGAACGATCCCAGAAACTACCTCGTCTTCATCATCTTGGCCAACAATTCCCTGACGCGGCACCGACCCGACGCTCACCTTAGCGATGTCATCGATCAAAATCGGCGTGCCCCCACGCTCAGCAACAACGACGTTCCCGATGTCATCGCTCGAACGGAGAAGACCGATACCCCGGATGAGGTACTGTTGTTCGCCTTGTTCAATATAGCTGCCGCCCGCGTTGGCGTTGCCGCGGCTGAGCGCTGTCAAGACCTGCTGGATCGAGATGTTGTAAGACTTCAAGCGCAGCAGATCCAGGTCCACTTCATACTGCTTGATAAATCCGCCCAAGCTGACTACATCAGCTACGCCGGGCATCATCTTTAAGTAACGGGAAATAACCCAGTCCTGAATCGTCCTCAGGTCCGTCGGACTCAAATTTTCACCCTTCACACGGTAACGATAGATTTCGCCGATGGGAGTTGAAAGAGGAGCCAGACCGGGTTGAACATTCTCCGGAAGGTCGACTCCCTGCAATCGCTCAAGAACCTGCTGCCGGGCAAAATAGTCGTTGACCGCATCGTCAAACGTGAGGATGAGATAGGAAAGTCCAAACTGTGTGTGCGAGAACATTCTGACGGAATGCGGCAGACCGGAGAGGGCAATCTCCAGCGGAATGGTCACCTGCTTCTCCACCTCTTCCGGCGCGTGCCCCGGAAAAAGAGTGATCACGGTGACCTGCACGTCCGTGACATCCGGAAACGCTTCAATAGGCAGAGAATTAAAAGCGGCTATTCCAGCAGCAATGAAAAGAACAGTCAGCATGATTAAAAAGAGAGGCTGGCGCAATGCGAAGGAAATGATCTGTTTGACCATAACGACCGGGCCGGCTTTAAGTCGGGTTACTGAGTAGATTTTCCAGGAGGATTCCTCCTTCGGTGACCACCTTTTCACCGGCTTTAAGGCCTTCCCGGATCACCGCCATCTGGCCCACGCTTGCTTCGGCTAGAACGCTCCTGCGGGAAAATTGGTTTTGGCCGGTTTGGACAAAGAGAAAGTCATGCTCTCCCTCGTGCAGTAAAGATGAACGCGGGACCATCGGCAAGGGCAAACCACTACCCTTGATAGAGAGTGCAACACGGACAAACATTTCCGGTTTAAGACGCATCCCGCGGTTTTCGATACGGCAACGGAGTTTAATGGTCCGCGTGTTGGGATCTACAAGGTCGCTGATGTGAGTGATTCGACCGGTGAACTTGAAATTCGGATAGGCATCCGCAGCCACCTCTGCTTTTTGACCGGTCGAAACACGGACCATGTCATTTTCGGCCAGGTCGGCGATTGCAATGACGCTGGAGAGGTCTCCAACGGTGAAAAGCGTCTGTGCCGGGTCATTCCCAACTGTCTGTCCGAGGATCGCGTTTCGTTCAATCACCATCCCGGAAATGGGTGAACGGAGAAAAAAAGTAGATTGGATGCGCTGTTGATCAAGAGGCTTGTCCAGTTCTTCCTCGGGAACATGAAGATTGAGGAGGCGTTCCTGAGTCCGGATGAACTCTGCTTGCGCCTTCTGCGCATCATTTTCAGCCTGCTGCAGATCTTTGCGAGGCAGGGCCTTTCCTGCAAAGAGATCCCTGGCTAATTCCAAAAAATGCCGCGTCATGGTAAGGTCTGAATTGGCCTTAACATAGTCGGCGTAGGCAGCACCGATCTCTGGGCTCTCGATCACCACAAGCGGATCTCCGACAGCAATCCGGTCTCCCAGTCTAGCCCGGATTTCCACAATCCGACCAACTACCGGAGAAGAGATTTTGCTATAGAGGTCATCGTCGTACACAATCTTCCCGGGAAGCAGGAGTTCCAACTGGTCCGCTTGAAGTTTCACCTGCTCTACACGAAGAGCGGAAGCCGCCTGCGCGTTAAGTTGGATCTCGCCGGGTCCGAGAACTTTCACGGCGGGGGACGATTCAGCCATCCCTTCAGAGGCTTTTGTACAGGCCGCAAACATGATCAGGAGCAAGAAGAGTGCGCAGAAGGTCAGAACGATGATGATGCTGTCCCGCTTCATTGAAGTTCCTTACCTACAGCTCCTTCTAAGTTCATGACTCCCCTTTGGGTATCGAACAGGGCCTGAGCATAGCTGAGGCGAGTGGTGTTAAAGGTTCTCTCGGCATCCAAAAGGTCCAAGATTGTGGTTCCACCTTTCTGGTAGGCGTTCTCGGCAATCTCTCGGACCTCTTGGGCATCTTTGAGCAATCCGTTCTCAAACGCCATAACGAGCGATAAGTTTTGTGTCGATTCATAGTAGGCACGCGCTACCTCCAGCAATATCTGTTGACGAAGCTGATCAAGCAGTGCTTGAGATGCACTAATTAGCTGATTCGCTTTCTGGATCTCTCCCTGATTTCGGTTAAAGAGTGGAATGGGAATACTAATCCCCCCTCCCACGGCAGGATGGTAATCCGGTGCAAGGGTGTCATACTCCGCTCCAACGGTAACATCGGGTACCCGCTGCGCTTTGGCCAACTTCAGTTGGCTTTCGTTCTGACGGAGCTGTTCCTGTTGAGATAGGAAATCGGGACGATAGATTAGGGCTTGTTCTTGAAGGTTCTTCAAAGATGGGAGCTCCGGTCGTTGGCTTAAGCTTCCGATAGTCTCGATCTCCTGGGAAGGTGAAAGCGCCAGAAGCCCCTGGAGGTGGTTCTTTGCGCTCTGTATTTCCAGAGTGGCCGCGATCACATCGTTCTCGAAGTCGAGCTTCTGAAGTCTGGTCTTAATCAACTCCGCCTCAGAGATCCCGCCCCGCTCAAAACGAAGTGTGTTCACGCGAAGGATTTCCTCAAACCGCTTTAGATTTTCTTGGGCAAGGTTGAGGTGCTCCTGCGCCAATACAATCTCATAAAACGTCTCTTTGACCTCCTTCACCAACTGACGGGTGACATCTAAAAATCGCTCCTCGGCGGCACGAACTCCGGCCTCCGCACCTTCGCGTCGAAACTTTCGCTTTCCCGCGGTTTCAATTAAAAAATCCAGGCGGGCCGCAAACTGTGATCCCGCTAACTCCGGCGAACGGGGATCAATGAAGGTTCCGTTCATCGAGAGCTGAGGATTTGGAAAGAGCTTTGCGGTGAGGACATCCGCCCGACTGGCCTCTACCTGAAATCGCTCGGCGACCAATAGAAGGTTCTGTCGTCGAAAGAGTTCGAGCGCGCTTTGAAGTGTCAGCTTAAGCGGTGTCTCTTCGGCTAAAGAAAGAGATCCCAGCAAGGGTGTCAGTACAGCCGCAACGAAAACCATCTTAAAACCTCCATAATGTAAACTTGCATACTTCAACAGTTTGAATCCCTCCGAAGCAACATTGAATCTCTTGATGCTAGGCAAATACGGTGCTAAACACAGAGACCCCTAGGTCTTTTGAGTCGGCGCCCTCGCTTCTGAAACTGTGGAAAATGGGCCGATAGTCGGCTACGGTTGGAAATCACTACCAAGTCAATCAGATTCCCACAGTTGAGACAACGGGACATAGAGGTTCCCCCTTCTTTTCTGGTAGCGATCCATTCCTCCACCATAAATCCTTGGCATCGTAAACATCTCATCGAATTTCTCCCGAGGCTATTGGACAAAATACAGCATTTCAGCAGTCCAAAAATCTGGCTTACGTAAACACGGACACCACCACCCCAGAGGACCGAATCGTAGATCCTGTGGGGTGGTGGCGCTCAGCGTTCCTAGGGTCGATAAGCATCCATCACCCGGTCCCCCCTATCCAGGACCAGGATGATTCTTCCTTCTTGGACCCCATTCAATTTTGTGGCCGCGGCATCCCTCAGTTCAAAACTCCGACTCCCTCCGACGGTCTTGACCGTAATATTCTTGTCTAAGGTGTCGACGGTTTGAACCGTTCCGACGATCTCACCGGCAAACAACACCCCCCTGTTGTCCCCCGATTCGATTTCGAGAATCGAATTTCCCTGATCCAGAATCAGGGTCACCTGATCGCCTGGCTTGATCGATGTCATTTCGCTTCGATCAAGCGATTTCACCGAGCTGGTCCGGATGGTTCTCTCCGCCGTTTTGAAAAAGATCGTGTCGCTAACGACCTTCAGAACGGTTGCGCCAATACTCCGATACGAAGCAGGCCCCTCCGCCAGATTCGCTCCGAGGGTTATCTCCCCTCCGTAAACCGCTGAAAACGATGTTGCGAAGAGCCAAAAGCCTAAAATAAGGATTATCCGTTTACTCATGGCACACCTCCTTCTCTGATTTATGTTTGAAACTCTGTTCGACTTGCGATGCCCATGGTTAATGCAGTAACCGTGCCACGGAGGAGTTTACTGTAAGCATTGCACGCGTGGCGAAGAAATCCTCATTAAAAATAGGCACTATCAAGTTTAGCCAGTCCCGTGCCCGCAGAAACTTGAAGATGCTTCAGAGAAGATGTGGTTAGGGCAGGTAGACCCGAGTTAGGGTGTCGAGTCCCCACCCGGGGTAAGATTGTACCGATGGATCTTGAGTCGGAGAGTCTTGTAATCAATCCCGAGTTCCTTAGCCGCTTTTACTCGGTTCCAGTTGGTTCTTCGAAGGGTTTCTAAAAGGAGAGCACGCTCAGCCTCCTCTGCTGCCAGGCGACCGATCTCTTTGAGAGAACCCGTCTTTGCGGTTAGAGGAGCGGCAGGGACAGAAACAGCAGGGATCGTGGGGGAAGGAGCATCCATAGAAAAAAGATGGAGTTCTCGTGGGGTGATGATCTTTCCATCTGAGAGAACGATCGCTCGCTCGAGGAGGTTCTCGAGCTCTCGGACGTTGCCCGGGTAATTGTACTGTAATAGAGCGTTCAATGCTTCCGGAGAAACCTGCACTTTCCGTTTTCCCTCCAGATGAAATTTCTTCAGGATGCATTCAACCAGAAGTGGGATGTCTTCCTTCCGCTCCCGGAGAGGAGGAACCGTTATCGGCACGACATTGAGGCGATAGAAAAGATCTTCTCGAAACCTTCCGGCGCGTACTTCTTCCTGGAGGATTTTATTGCTTGCGGCAATGACCCGGACATTGACCTGTTGGGTTCGTGTTCCTCCGACTCGTTCAAACTCCCTCGTCTGAAGCACTCGAAGCAGCTTACCCTGAAGATCAGCATTCATTTCGGCCACTTCGTCTAGGAAGAGCGTTCCCCGATTGGCTAGCTCAAAACGCCCAGGCTTGGCCGTTGTCGCACCGGTAAAGGCTCCCTTCTCGTGCCCGAAAAATTCGCTTTCCATTAATCCCGCCGGGATCGCGGCGCAGTTCACTACAATAAAGGGGGCATCCTTTCGGAGGCTCATCTGATGAACAGATCGGGCAACGAGTTCCTTCCCTGTTCCGGTCTCACCTTGAATGAGAACCGTGGCCTTATCGTCCTGCGCGATCCTGGCGATCATCCGGTGAATATTCTGTATGGCCTCGCTTTTCCCGATAATCGAAACGGAAATCTGATCCAGGCCCAGCTTCTCTTTGAGGTAAACGTTTTCGCGGAGGATTTCAAGATTTTTGATGGCCCGATGAACCGTGATGAGCAGTTCCTCTTTTGAAAAGGGTTTAGTCACGTAATCAAAGGCCCCTTGTCGCATCGCCTTCACCGCGGTTTCGATGGTTCCGTAGGCGGTCATAATAATGACAAGTAGATCGGGATGAATTTTGCGAAGCCGCTGCAGGAGCTCTATCCCATCGATCTTCGGCATCATCAAGTCAGTCACAATCAGGTCAAAGGACTGCTGTTGGGCCAGCGTCACCGCTTGTCCCGGATCGGTCAGTGTGGTTACATCAAATCCCTCATGGGTCAAAATTTCTCCAAGAATGCCCGCTTCGATTTTTTCATCATCCACGATGAGAATGCTATGCATGCTGCCCTCCTACAACTGCCGGCAGGGACAGGGTGAAGGTGGCCCCTTTTCCTAACTCACTGTTGACCTCAACTCTGCCCCCGTGCTCTTGAACGACCCGCTCGACGATTGAAAGCCCCAGTCCAAACCCATTGGCTTTGGTAGTAAAGTAGGGATCGAACAGCTTCGTGAGGTTCTCGGGTGGTACTCCACAACCGGTGTCGCGAATAGAGACCACGACTTCACCCTCCCCGTCTGCCGAACGGACGGACCCGTGTCCACGCATCAAGGTGGAGAGGTGTAGTTCTCCGCCCGCAGGCATGGCCTGCAGGGCGTTGAGCAGCAGATTGAGAAGCGCTTGCCGCAGGGATTGATAATCGGCCGGGATCTTGGGAATTGCCGGATCAAGATGCCGATGCATCTGAACCCCTTGATGGATTGCCACGGGGGTCATGAAGGCTACCGTTTCATCAATCAGATCGTTTAGGTTCATCGGCTGACGTGAGAAAGAGCTGGGCCTGGCAAATCTTAAGAAGCCTTCAACAATTTCATTTAGTCTCTCAACTTCCTGTTTCATATTCTTGGATAACTCTAAGAATGTTTTGGCATCCGTTTTATCCATTGGGGTAAACCGGTCTTGCAAGTGGTCAATAATCAGGCCGATGCTGTTCAAAGGATTCTTAATCTCATGGGCTACTCGTGCACCAAGCTGACTTGTGATCTCAAGCTTTTCGACCCGTTTCTGTGTCTCTTCCAGCTTGAGGATCCCTTCCGCCATTTGGTTGAAAGCGACTTTCAGAACGCCGATCTCGTCTTTTCTGGATTCATCAAGACGCTGGGTCAGATCGCCCTGGCCGATCCGGATAGCCGCCTGGGCCAGCTCTCCGATCGGTTTGGTAACGCTCTTCGCAATATAGGTGGTAAAGAGAAGCCCGATGAGAAAAAGGAACCATGCAGTGATTAAACTCCAGAGCTTAATTTGATCCAAAAGCGCCACGGCGGAATTCATAGACATCTCGATTCTTCCGAAACCCAAGAGCCGTTCCTCCTGAAACAGAGGAAAGGTGAGAAAAAGGATTGTATCCTTGCCGCGCCAGCGCATCTGTGTATCAATCTCGTTCCGCTCGAGTCTAGCCAAAGTGCTTTTGTCTATTCTCTCCACCACCGGGAGGATTCGTCCCTCATTTTGCGCAGGGTAATCAATGATGACCTGGCTGTTGGCATCGATGAAAAAAAGGTCATGGAGTCCACTGTAGATATCGATCGGCCTCGCCTCTTCACCGAATTGCTGAATAAATTCTCGAATCTGCTCCTTTTCATTCTCAGGAATATTCGCAAGATCTTTATGACTTGATTTTAGGATGAGTTGTGATAGATTGAGCTGTAATGTCTTGCCCATGAGCAAGGCGCGTTGGCGGATCTGATCAGTCAAAATCTGTTTTTCGATCTGGTAGTTTAGGATGAAGAATGCACCGGTGGTCGCAAACAGAAGCAAAAGCATCATCCAGGTCAGACGCTGACGAAATGATCCGGCAAGTTTCATAGATTCTATTCTATTATACGCGCGGATTAAGACGCAAGCGCTTGCGATCACCTAGGCGGATCTTAAGGGACATTTTTCGGAGATTCTTTACCCAGGAAATCGTCGGGGATATAGATTTCCATGAGCGGTTGTTTAGGTGGAAGGGTGAATTCAATCGCGCTTCGTGCCCGAGAACCGATCCTCCCCGGCTTATTCTCTGAGAGGGTTTCGGAGTATTCTACCTCGACATGGAGAGTCCCTTCTGTTGGAACAAACGACTTATAACAATACTGTCCCCGTTTATTAGTCCTGAACATGGCCTCCGACCGTTCATAAAGCCTTCCATCCCAAAAAACCTCATTGACCGCCTCCGGAGTCCCCGCCGGTCCTAAGAATATCGGGAACCAGACCAACATGGGGCATATTTTTTCCGGCAGTCCTAATTCATGACACTGGGGGAGATCGCAGGGGAGATAATTGAAGAAGGGCTTCCACCCTTGGGTTGCTCCAAGATAGAAGATGTTCAGGAGCGGTCGGTCTTGATCTTGACGGATCCCCTGGAGATAGATGGGACGGTTTCCCCGATTGATGATCCGAAATTTAACCGGCATCGGTTTCGCCTCATTCGGATTTGTGCTGGAATGTGGCAGAATAAGACTGGCGCCGAAAAGCCCGATGGTTGGCAAGATGAGGCAGGATGCCAGAGCTGTTGCGATGAGGCGCGTGAAAAAGAACCGCGGATGAAAAAAGCGGTACGCCAGAGATACCTCCTCCTTGTTACGCCGATGCTGGAAAGTGTCTTTTCATCGCCGCTAACTGTGCAGCGCCTGATGAAGCGCCTCGCCGAGTTTTTTATTCATGCGAGGCGCGTCGCAAAGCTCTTGAAGCGAGGCCGCTTTGATCCCGTCGAGGCCTCCGAATCGAATCAGGAGATCTCGTTTTCGTGCCTTCCCAATGCCGGGAACCTCATCCAGGACAGACGTCACCATCTTTTTTCCTCGGAGCTTCCGGTGATGCATAATCGCAAACCGGTGCGACTCGTCACGGACCCGCTGTAGAAGATGGGTGGCGGGTGAAGTCGGCGGAAGGGGGATGGACTCCGAATATCCCGGGAGGAAGACGCGTTCGTCTTTCTCGCCGCGGGCCTTGGCCAGCCCGATCAGATCGATCTCCGAAAGACCCAGGCCTTGCAAAATCTCCTGCACCGCACGGAGCTGCCCCTTGCCGCCGTCGATTACGATCAGATCGGGAAAAGTGCGGCCTTCGGCCTTCACGCGTGTGTAGTGACGGCTCACAACCTCCTGAAGCATCGCAAAGTCGTTGGCCCCCTGAACCGTCCGAATTTTAAAGTGTCGGTAGTCCGACTTCTTGGGCCGCCTGCCTTCCCACACCACCATGGAGCCCACCGCCTGGTCGCCTCCGATGTTCGAGATGTCAAAGCACTCAATCCGCTGCGGAACTTTCTTCAATCCCAAAAGCCCCTGAAGCAGAACCGCCTCGGTCAACTTTGCCTTCTGTTCCTGGAGATGCTCGCTCAATCCGAGACGCGCATTCTCCTGTGCAAGCCCAATGAGCCGGCTATCCTTTCCACGCATCGGCGTTCGGAGATGAACCTTCTCTCCCTTGCGTTTACTTAACCACGATTCCAGTATTTCCAAATCGTTCTCTTGAAGCTTCAGGGGAAGCAATATCTCTTTGGGGACAAGAACATCCTGGTCATAGAACTGCTGAATGAACGACACCAATAGCTCACCCTCCGATGTCTCCCCGATGTCGGCCCAGAAAAAGTCCTTTCGGCCCACCAGCATTCCGCCGCGGATGAAAAGGGTCTGAAGATCCACCGCGGTCGCTTCTTTTGCAAGCGCGATCACATCCTGATCTACAAGCTCTGTGGTGGTAATCCGCTGCTTTTCGAGAACACGTTCGATGTTGGCGATCTGATCCCGCAGTCTGGCCGCCTCTTCAAAGTTCAACTGTTCCGACTCGATCGCCATCCGGTTCCTCAGGCTTTTGAGTAGCTCGGTATCCTTGCCTTCCAAGAAAAGACGCACTTGACGCATCATAGTTTGATACTCTTCTTTCGACTGCTGTCCGGTGCAGGGAGCGAGGCAGCGTTTGATCTCAAACTCGATACAGGCCCGCTCCGCAGTCCCGTCAATCACGATATGGCAGTTGGGCAAGGGGAATATCTTCCGCAGGAGACGGAGCGTCTCACGCAGCGCATGTGTTGGTACATAAGGCCCATAGTAGAGCGCGCCGTCCGGCTTGACTCGTCGGACGATCTCCAAGCGTGGGTAGTCGTCTTTAAGCGGTAGTCTCAAGAAAGGATAGTTTTTGTCGTCCCGGAGGACGACGTTATAACGAGGCCGGTATTTCTTTACCAGGTTGTTCTCCAGGATCAGGGCCTCCAGCTCGGACTGGGTGACGAAGACATCCAGATCGGCCGCGTGCTGAATCATCGTCTGGATTCGGGGGGTCAGCACCGAGGAGCGCTGGAAATAAGATCGCACCCGGTCGGCCAGGACCTTGGCCTTGCCGATGTAGATCACTTGGCTGCGGGCGTTCTTCATCAGATAGACGCCGGGAGAGGTGGGCAGCGTTTTTATTTTTTGCTCTAAGTCCATCGTGTTTTTTTACGCACGATTATTATACCAACAAAAAGCCCCGCCCGCCAAACATGGCGAACGGGGCTGGTAAACAGAAGCTTAATAACGATTAGAACGTAAACGTCAATGCCACCTCTATCTTCTGCACGTTTTTCTCTTGCTGTGCCTGTGTTGATCCAAAAGCGACAAGCGCAGGACCGCTGAAGGCATCGCCCGGATTGAAAAAGCCGTAGCCGGCCGTGAGCTTCAGGTTGTCATCCAGCTTATACGCAGCATTCAGGTCAAACTCGAATCCGACATTCTGGCCGCAACCACCCCCAGTCCCAATAAAACCGCAATTGCCGGTAGGTCCGCCATCCTTAATCGCAAAGACATAAGGGAGAACGGCGACCTCTAGATTGGTCTTGTCCGTCGGTTTCATCCCAGCATACACCTTGAACGCTTGAATATTGTGATTCAGGCTCGTGTTCTGTGCCGAGCAATTGGGTAAAGGACCTACAGGAGAGACTGCTGCAAACGTATTGGGGTTACACCCTATATTGCCTTCCGCAAATTGGCTGTTGATATCCACACCATCGTAGTTATTGGTCGAATCGGAAAAGAGGATATTTGCGAACTTGAAGTCGCCTCTCAGACTGTTGACCCCGACCTTTCCATTGTTACCTGGCGTTGGGCCCTGGATTCGGAGAAAGGCCAGTCCAACCGAGGCAGTGCCGGCACCCGGGAGGTTTACATCCGCCCCCACGTCACCGTAGAAGTTATAGCCCAGTATCCCGCGGCCATCATAATTGGTCCCGCTGAAATTGTCGAACTCGGCCGCATATCGGAGCGCCCCCATCCCGGCCACAGCCACTTTTCCATCCGCCGTCACACCAAACATCAGCTCAGTGAGGTCATGAATAGCTCCGGGGGAGAAAGCAGTTGCTCCCTGAGGCATAAATGTTGAATCAGCACCGATACAACCAGGTGCCGCCGCGACCGTCACCGTCGTACAACCCTCCAGTCGTTGCCCGCCATAGAAGACATACGCTCCGAAGGAGTTGTCTGAATTTGGTTTCATCGAAAGTGTCATTGCATAGAAATCAAGATCCAGGTCTTTCGTATGACCCGTCGTGAAGGAATCTTGCTCGTTTAGTTTCCCATAGGCCACCTGAACCTCAGTCAGGATATTCGGTACCGGAAGCTGGGTTCCAACGCCGATTAGATCCACGGTGTCTTTTAAGACAATGCCGTGACCCAGGGTCACCTCCGGCCGACCGGCATACAGCCGTGCTACAGGGAAGTTCACCACAAGATAGGCCTGGCGGACACCGACGTTATTGGACTCCATTCCGAAGTTCGAATAATTCTGGCCAAATTCCCGGTTCCCAAGGTTCGTGTTCGGGAAGCCGCCATTCACATTGAGAAAGTCTAACTGAACGACGCCGGTAGTCATCCCTGCCGTGATCCGGCTGGTGAGCCGAAACCGCTGGTCGAGGAAATTGGCGGTTTGAGCTGCATTACCAAGGGGCGGTACAATGGTGGGGTCAGCCGGCTTGGTGGCGTATAGCGAGTCAAAATAGAAGCCCCGAACCCGATAATCGCCGCTGAACTGGACGTCCAGGGCAAAGAGCGGTAGGGCGGTGAAAGTGACAACGAGTAATGCTAAGGCAACAACTAGTCCTTTCTTCATTCCTAATCCTCCTTAAATATAGTGTGGCCTCGGGATCATCGACGTGCGTTGTTTGAATACCAACTCTTTTACCGTTACCGTCTCTTTTATTTTCGAACCCAAGGGGTTTGGACAGACTTCTCGAAATGATGCAAAGACTATCCTCGTTACCTGCCTTACTCCTCACCTCCTCCCAAGAGAAAACCCAGCCCGCCCTTGCCATATTTTCTAAGTAAAATCAGGCGAGACCGCACAAACTTTTCAAAATATAACACCGGATGTCAAACCTGTCAAGTTGAGCCACTAATACTTACAGCGAGATCTGAATAAATGAATTGACAGCATGGTGATCAGGAAAAGGCGGTTAAATCAGGAAAAGGAAGTTACAAACTGCTTTCAAACTAACGAATGGGCAGAATCGCGGTCTGGGCGTAATCGATCAAAGGGCCGGGGAAGATGCCGATCAACACCACAACGGCCACCGCTACGAGAAGCGCAATGGAGAGAGCGGGTGAGGTGGCAAGCACTGTCTCGCCTGCCGGCTCTTTCATATACATCACCATTACGATGCGGAGATAAAAATAGGCCGAGATCGCAGAGAAGACCACTCCGAGCACCGCGAGCCAGGCGAGATGGGCATTGACCGCCGCCATAAAGACATTGAACTTTGCCACAAATCCGGCAGTGGGCGGCAGCCCCGCCAGTGAGAACATGAAGACCATCATGAGTAAAGCGTAGAGCGGATGTTTTTTTGCAAGGCCGGTGAAATCACTGATAGCTTCTCCGGATATTCCCCCTCGCTGAAGCAGAATCACGATGCCGAAGGCGCCTAGGTTCATGAACGTATAGATCATCAAATAGAGCATCAGGCTGTAGATACCGAGCTTGTCGCCGACGACAAGACCGATCATCGCATAGCCTGCATGGGCGATGCTGGAGTAGGCCAGCATCCGTTTGATGTTCTCCTGAGCGATCGCTACGAGATTCCCTAATCCCATCGTGACCACGGACAGCACGATCAGGATTGCCTGCCAATCCTGCTGAACGCCGCCGAAGACCGAGAGAAAAACGCGGAGGAAGACAGCGAAACTGGCTGCCTTGGAGCTGACCGAGAGAAAGGCCGTGATTGGCGTCGGCGCCCCTTCGTATACATCCGGCGTCCACATATGAAACGGGACTGCCGCCACCTTGAAACCGAAACCCACTGTGAGTAGGACCATTGCAACTGTCAGGGCTCCTCCGAAAGATGGAATAGCCGCGCTGTTCGTGGAAGAGGCGGCGAAGAAGGCGGACAGCTCTTTTAGGTTGGTCGTTCCAGCCAAGCCGTACAGAATCGAGATCCCGTAAAGCAGTATCCCCGATGAAAAGGATCCTAGGATAAAATATTTTGCAGAGGCCTCGGTAGACCGTTCTTCGTATCGCTTGAAACCGGCCAGAACATAGAAACAGATCGAATTGAGCTCCAATCCAAGATAGATCGTGATGAGATCACCGCCCGACACCATCACCATCATCCCGGCTGTGGCGATCAGCAAAAAGGCATAGTACTCGCCGATGTTGATCTTCTCGATCTTGATATAGTTCATCGAAAGTAGAACGACAAAGGCCGAAGCGATATAAAGAAGAAACTTAAAGAAGGTTGAATAAGGATCCAGGAGATACATCCCAGAGAAAACAGCGTAATCGAGATGGATCAGACGGAAGCTTGTAAAACCGGCCAGGGCCAGAGCCGCCAAGCTGAAATAGGCCAGAATCGCCTTCTGCGACGACGGTACAAACGGCTCCAACAACAGAATGGCACAGGCATATAGCACCAGTAGAATCTCGGGCAGGATCAGCCAGATGTCGGCCATCGGAAACATTATAAGAGTCCCTTTAAGTAATTCCCGAGGGGGCCGGTCACTCGATCAGCCAACTGCTCCGTCAGTGATGGAGGCGCTACCGCAGTCACCTGTTCTAAAAGATGGCCGACCGTGGCATGGAGAAAATTCAACAACAGCATCGGATAAAACCCAACCCAGAAGACCAGCACGACCAGCGGCACCAGCGCCGCCATCTCGCGCATCCCGAGATCGGCCAGCCCCGCGTTCTCAGGCTTCGTGACGGGCCCGAACAGGACGCGCTGGACCATCCAGAGAACATAGACCGCGGCCAGGATCACGCCCAGCGTCGCGATCACGGCCGTTCCCCGATGCGTCATGAATGTCCCCAGCAGAACGAGGAACTCGCCCACGAAGCTGTTGGTCCCCGGAAGCCCGAGCGAGGAAAAGGCGAAGATCGTCAACATCGCTCCGTATCTGGGCATCGGTCGCGCGATCCCGCCGTAGTCTGCGATCATGCGGCTGTGCGTGCGGTCGTACGCCATTCCGACCAGAAGGAAGAGCGCCCCCGTCGTGATACCGTGGTTGATCATCTGGAGCAGCGCGCCCTCGATACCCTGGACGTTCATCACAAAGATCCCGAGCGTGACGAACCCCATGTGCGAGACGGAAGAATAGGCGATAAGTTTCTTGAGATCGCTCTGCGCCAGGGCCATATAGGCACCGTAGACAATCGCGATCACCGAAAACGCGAGGATAAGCGGAGTGAAGGTGAGCGTAGCGTGGGGTAGGACAGGAAGGCAGAAACGCAGAAAACCGTAAGCACCCATTTTGAGGAGGACACTGGCCAGTATGACGCTCCCCGCGGTCGGCGCCTCGACATGAGCATCCGGCAGCCATGTGTGGAACGGAAACATCGGCACCTTGATCGCAAAGGCCATAAAAAAAGCCAAAAAGATCCAGAACTGGAAGGCCGGAGGATAATGCCCGTTCATCAGAGTAACAATATCGAAAGTCTTGCCACCGGCGAAGTAGAGAGCGATCATCGCCACAAGCAGAAGGAGGCTTCCGGCCAGGGTGTAGAGGAAAAACTTGACCGCGGCATAGATCCGGTTCGGACCTCCCCAAATGCCGATGATCAGATACATCGGAATCAGCATTGCCTCCCAGAAGACATAGAACAGGACAAAATCCAGAGCCACGAATACCCCGATCATCCCTGTTTCCATGATCAACAGAGCCGACATGAATCCCTTTACCTTCTTATCGATTGCTCTCCAGGAACAGAGGATGCAGATCGGCGTGAGCAGCGTGGTCAAGAGCACCATCAAAAGACTGATCCCGTCCACACCCACCGTGTAGTGGATGTTTAAGGTAGCGATCCAGGGATAGGGTCCTTCAACGAACTGCATCTTGTAGGTACTGGGATCAAAATAGAAGAAAAGCGGCAACGAAGCGACAAGGTTCACCAAGGAGGTAACCATCGCCACCACACGAATCTTTTCCCGATCCCTCAAGAAGGCTAAAAACATCGTTCCGATCAAGGGGATCACCAACAACAGCGTCAGTTGCGGATAGCCTAGATCGTTCAATATAAAATTTTCCATAATCGTTTAGTTCAAAATAATGAACGAAAGAATATCTCTCATTAGAGCTACCTCAAAAGGTACACCGTTAGCATGATAAAGGCGCCCAAGGCCATCACCAGCGCATAATGTTGGAGCTGTCCGCTTTGAATCCGCCGCATCGCGCCTGCCCAGGCCAGCGCGGACCAGCCGACGCCGTTCACAACCCCATCGATCATCCTGACATCCACCTCCCGCCAGAGCCCGTTCGCCATCCGGATTGTCGGACGGACAAAGATTCGATCGTATAGTTCATCCACATACCATTTATTCAGCGAGAGCCGATAGAGCGCTGCAACCCGCTCCGCCAGGCGTTTCGGCAGCTCCGGCTGAGTCAGATAGAAATACCGTGCCGTCATCCATCCGGCCACGGCCACAACAATCGAAACGAGCATCAGAGGCACCAGCAGTGCTGAGGGAGATTCGGTCTGTTCCTGAGGCGCCAGTACCGGCCCCAACACCGCTTCGATCCCGTTGAAGCCGTGAATCGGCAGCCCCGTCCATCCTACCGTCACGGACAAAAACGCCAGCACGATGAGCGGAACGGTCATCACGGCCGGCGATTCGTGCAGGTGCTTCATCGCCTTTGGCTCCACCTTTGACGGACCGTGGAAGACGGTGTAGATCAGCCGGAAACTGTAGAAGGCGGTCAGGAAAGCCGTCACGATCCCCACACCCCAGAAAAAAATCCCCGCCCCGCCAGAGACAAATGCCCGGAACAGTATCTCATCCTTACTGAAAAATCCGGCCAGCGGCGGGACCCCGGCCAGGGCCAGCGCGCCGATATAAAAGGTCCGGTAGGTCACGGGCAGATGCGATTTCAGGCCACCCATCTTTCTCAAATCCTGCTCGCCCGACAGCGCATGGATTACGCTTCCGCAGCAAAGGAAAAGAAGCGCCTTGAATGCCCCGTGTGTGAGGAGATGGAAGATTCCGGCTACCGATGCTCCGAGGCCGCAGGCCATGACCATATAGCCCAACTGGCTTACGGTAGAGTAAGCCACAACGCGCTTGATGTCGTTTTGGGTCACCGCGATCGTGGCCGCAAACAGCGCTGTGGCGGCTCCAATCACGGCCGCCACCCCCATCGCAGCGGGTGACAGATTGAAGATCGGGACCAGACGCGCCATCATGAAAACGCCGGCGGTCACCATCGTCGCGGCATGGATCAGCGCCGAGATGGGCGTGGGGCCTTCCATCGCATCGGGCAGCCAGACATGTAGCGGAAACTGTGCCGATTTCCCCATGGCGCCCGTGAAGAGCAACAACGAGATCAGCGTGACGACGCCGATCTCCACACCGGCGACAGAGATCGTCTCCCCTACGTGCTTCGGAAGTTCGGCAAAAACTTTGTCGTAATCCAGCGAGCCCACCAGTGTAAAGATAAGAAAGATCCCGAGCGAGAAGCCGAAGTCGCCCACCCGGTTCACGATAAAGGCCTTGCTCGCGGCCGCTGCGGCCGAAGGCCGTTCGTACCAATGCGAGATCAGCAGATAAGAGCAGAGACCGACCGCCTCCCAGAAGATGTACAATTGAAGCAGATTGCTGGCCATCACGAGCATCAGCATCGAAAAGGTGAAAAGACCGATATACGCGAAAAATCGAGCATACCCCCGGTCCCCGTGCATGTAGCCGATGGTGTAAATCTGCACTGCACTGCTCACGATCGTGACGAGCAGAAGCATCACGGCCGTGAGCGCGTCAATATGGATCCCGATCGAGGCCTGAAATGTTCCGGAGATGGCCCAGTTGAAAAAGGTAAGGTCGCGGGGGCCGCCGGAAAGGACGGAACCGAAAGCGACGAACGAGAAGACGAGCGAGCCGAGAACAGCCGGCACCGCGATCCAATGGGCGCGTTCATGCAGCCCACGGCCGGAAAGCTCGAACAAGCCAATGATCACGAAGGCGGCAAAGGGAAGCAGCGGGATGAGCGCGTCCATCAGCATCACCATTTCATCCTGTTGATTTCTTCCACATTCAAGCTTGCTTTCTTTCGGTAGAGGGCGATGATGATTGCGAGTCCAATGGCCACCTCGGCTGCGGCCACAGTCAGGGTAAAGAAGACGAAGACCTGGCCTGTGATGGCGTGAAGATAATGTGAGAAAGCGACAAAATTAATGTTGGTGGCGTTTAGCATCAACTCGATTGAGAGCAATATGATAATGATGTTCCGACGGATGAGAACACCGGTCACACCGATGATAAAAAGAACCGCGCTCAGCATCACATAGTAGGACAGCGGAATCATTGTTTCTCGATGACACCCTTCTTCGCCAACACAATCGCACCCACCATGGCCACCAACAAAATCAGAGAGGCAACTTCGAAGGGAAACAGATAGGTGGTGTACATCGTCTTGCCGATCGCCTGCGTGTTGCCCATCTCTTTGAGTTTCTCGATCGTAAAGTTCCCCTGCGGAGCGGAAAACTTGGTTTGAGCAAAAGCCAGGATCATCTCGACGAAGATCACCAGTCCCAGAAAGACTCCGAGCGCAAAGTGCCGATGGTAACGCTCCTCCTGCCGAA
>Ga0335085_10003022_pt1 | contig 30049 bp, 25 predicted proteins | sample Lox_Sample_45_FD_206712 | JGI IMG/M metagenome (GOLD analysis project Ga0335085, IMG submission 206712) | Soil microbial communities from Loxahatchee National Wildlife Refuge, Florida, United States - Lox_Sample_4.5 | ecosystem: Environmental > Terrestrial > Soil > Wetlands | place: USA... | reverse complement strand
GACCGAGGCCAACAGCCGCCGCGCATTTGCGGGGCTTCGCAGCAGGTGAGCCGTCTCCATCAAGCCATCGAACTCTTCCTCAGACATGACGACAACGGTCCCGCCCCTCTGCCGCGTCACGTGAAGCGGTGCGCTGCTGTCCCGGGTCTGGTCCATGTAAGCGGCGAGCCGCTCACGGAAATCAGTGTAAGTCACGTGACTTTTCCGGAGCTTTTCTTTCGCCTTCGGTCTTAATCGAACGCTTGCCTTCGGCATAGCTCACCCTCTTAATTTCTCTAAGTACATAAACCTGTACATTAACGAATAGGCCCAGTCAAAGCCCGCTCCGGCCGCGGTCGCTGGACTTCAATTTATGAGAATGAGAAATTGGAGCGGGCGATGGGAATCGAACCCACGACATACAGCTTGGGAAGCTGTCGTTCTACCACTGAACTACGCCCGCATTCCGAGCCACCAGTTTAGAAAGCGCGACAGGCCCGGGCAAGCGCAACAAAAGCGCGCGACGCGGCAATCGACTTTGATCGAAGTCCGAGCTCCGCGGCGATCTATCGCCTGACCGACGCGGGTGCTTCGCGCAAGCGTTTCCGCCCAACGAGGCGGGCGTCACCATGGGGCATTGGCATCTCAACTCGCGCGACGTCGAGGCCAACAAGAAGATTTTCGTCGCGCTCGGCGGCACCGCGGTGAAGATGGAGGGCTCGCCGCTTGAATATGTGCGCTTCCCGGGCGTCATCGTCATCTTGAACCTGCCCCCGGGCGCGCCGCCCGCGTCGGGCCCGACTGGAGGCACCGTGGTCAATCACGTCGGCTTCCTGGTGCCGAACGTGCAGGATGCGGTCGCCAAGTGGAAGGCTGCCGGCGTCGCGGTCGAACCAGGCCGCAACGGCCGCACCACTCAAGCCTGCGTGGTGACGCCCGACGGCCTGCGCATCGAAATCCTCGAGGACAAGGATCAGAAGGTTCCGATCCGGCATCACCACATCCATTTCTTCGTGCCGCAGGCGGCGATCCCCGACATCCAGGCCTGGTACGCGAAAAACTTTGGCGCCAAGCCCGGCATGCGCGGCGATAATCAGGCCGACGACATTCCGGGCGCCAATCTGACCTTCTCGAAAACCGACGCGCCGACCGTGACCACCAAGGGACGCGTTCTCGATCACATCGGCTTTGATGTGACCAGCCTTGACGCGACCGCAAAACGGCTCGCCGCGAACGGCATCAAGCCCGACCGCGGCCCTGAAGCGCTGTCCAACGGCACCAAGCTGATGTTCGTTCACGATCCGTGGGGTACCTATATCGAACTGAATGAGCGTCCGCACCCGCTCTAACGAGCGTGCGGAACAAAGGTGCTCGCTGTGCCGTTTCGATGGCGCGGCGGCGCAAGGGAGATTGCCGATGGCCCGAACCGCAGCGCGCCGAAACACAAGACGGCGCAAACCGCGGCGCCGCAAGGCAACGCGATACTGGTCCGCCAGCGTCACCAAAAAAAGCAATGCGCTCGACCTTCAGGGCGGGGTCTTCGCGCAAAAGAGCCCGAAGCGCATCGCCGCCTCGCTGAAGCGCTCCGCCGAGCGCAGCCGGCGGCGCAAGTCGAGCCCCTATCGCTCCGCGCTGTCCATGCTGACGTTCTACATCAACCGCGCCGGCAAGAAACTTCCGGCGGGACAGCGCGAGACACTGGAGCGGGCGAAGGTCGAATTGCGAAAGCAATTCGGGCGCGAATAGCAATCCTCTCGTGTCCGGTGCTTCGCCCGCGAAGATCCCGAAGAGGAGGAGCCCGCTAGATTGGAAGCTTGGTCAGAGCCGGCGGCACCCATTGTCGCGGCTGCGGCTCCGGCGCGGCGGAGGTTTTGCCGCCGGACGCGAAACGCGACGCGTTGGGCGCCCCTTGTTGCCCACGGTCCGCCGGACGCGCGCGGTTGGGATTGAACGGGATCACAATCGCACCGATGCCGAAATCGAACCCCATGCCGGTCGCCTGCGCGGTCGCGCGCAGCGGCAGAACAGTCATTGCGGGTGGCACCCAAGATCGCATATTTTGACTCCGGCGGTTCGGCGTGACGTTGCGTTGTTATTCATAGCATTACCGATTGGCGGACTCCACCCAACGCAGGAACTTGGCGCCTGCCACACCGCGCGATAACGCGAAGTGATATTCCGCGATGATTTCCTTGCGGTCCCAGCCGCCGCTGGGCCAGCTTTGGATGGCGCGTTCGAGCCGCTCGAGATCGATGGCGCGGCGCGCCAACGGCGACGCCGCAAGCTCGGTAATCTCCCGCGCCAGCGTCTCGCGCCGCCGTTCCAACTTTTCGTACCAATCCGGCGATTGCAGACCGCTCATCCGGTTGGTCAATACGCTTTCCGGAAGCAGGCCCCACATGGCGCGGCGGATCAACGAGCGGTCGATGTCTTCGACGAGGTACTGCTGGGGTGGAACGCCGAAGCAGTAAGACAGGACGTCGATGTCGGCGGTCGGGTCGCGCACTTCGACGCCGGTGGCGGCTTTCTGTGCCGCATGCCAATCGCCCACATAGTCGATCTGGGCAAGCCCTTTGATGCGCTCGTCCCGCCGCACGCGGTAGAGAAAGTCGTGGCCAAGGTTCTTGGCCCGCGCGTCAACCGCCATGGCCGCGGCAAAGTCGGGACGAATGGCGGCGTGATCCTGCCAAGCCGCGATACGTTCCGGATGGCGGCGGCGGTCGACCCAGTCGCCGAGTCTTTCCGGCGCCAGCGGCTCGACGATGAGCCTGCGAAACGCCGTCCAGCGCGAATACGGCGAGCGACGATAATATTGCCGCCATTGCCGCAGTACCGTGAGCCATCGGCCGCGTAGGACGTGCGCCGCCGCTTGCGACCAGCCGTTCCAACTGATGGTGAAGTTGCCGTAGAGGCCACCGAGCAGCACCCGACAGCCTTGAGCGCGCGCAAAACGCGGGATCGCCAGCATCCAGCCAAGATTGGTCGGATTGCGGATTGGCGCTTCGAGCGCGACGAAAAAACGCTCGAGCTCGGCGAAGTCGTCGCAGGCATCGTTGTGGACATAAGTGACATCGATATTGCCGGCCGCCTTGCGGATGGCTTCCACGTAAGGCGTTTCGTCCGCGTAGCGGCCGTCCGGAACCGGGCCGTCAAAGCCCTTGCGCGGCACGTGCGTGAAGGCGGCGAGACGGCTGTGGCGCTCGCAGAGAGCGCGCGCCGCGAGCGCCGCGACGGACGCTGAATCAAGCCCACCGCTGAGATAGCAGCCGACCGGATGGGCGCACCGCATCTGCCTGCGCACCGCGCGATCGAGGCACGCGCGCAGGCCGTCGGCGTAAGCCTCATCGGTCGGCAGCCTGACCGGCTTGATGTCGAACGGCGACCAATAGCGGTGCTGCCGCACCGAACCATGCGCCCGCACCGTCATGATATGCGCCGGCGGCACCCGGAAGATATCCCGATACACGGTCGTGGCGTGATCGGCGTGATTGAGCACCAAAAAGTCGGCGAGTTTTTCCTCGCTCAGCTCGCGCGGCACGCCGGCGAACACGAACAGGCCGTTCGGCATCGTGGCAAAGGCGAAGAACCGTTCGCTTTTGTGCCACATCACGACATTGAGCCCGAGATGGTCACGCGCCAACGTCAGGGCGCGGCTACGCGAATCCCAAATCGCGGCTGCGAACGGGCCGCGCAGCATCGGCCAAACGTCGTCGCCGAACTTTTCCCAGGCCGCGAGCAGCACGCGTGAATCGGGCCAAGCCATTGCATCGTGCGGCGCAGTCCCGATGCTGGCCAACAGATCGTCGCGATTGTCGAGCCGCACATCCGCGGTGATCAGCGCGCCACTTGCTCCGCGCCACGGCTGACGATCGAACTGATCCTCCGGCGTCACGCGCATCAGGACATGCACAAGGCCGACGCTGCCGCTCGCGAAGATGTCGGATCGATCAGGACCGTGCCGAGAAAGCGCACTCGCGGCGCGTTCGAGCTCGTGCCGCGCTACGCCTTGGCGATCGAACCGTAGCGAGCCGGCGATTGCGCTCATCGCACGCGCACGCGGCTCACCGGTGCACTCCGCCAAATTCCGCGACGCGCGTGAATGCGCCGGCCTCGACCGCGCCGACAATCTGATCTTCGCCGACCTCCACCCAGGCATGCGCAGCAACGTTGCCTCCTTGACGGGCAACGCCAAGGCAAAGCCGGCTGACTATACCGCGCCGGCGCAGCATCGCATGGGCTGCGAGCGCGCGCGGCAGACACAACGCATTCATCCAAGGCCGTGCGCCGACATCTTCCACGGCCCACGCAATCCAGCTCACGTCTTCACCCGCGAACCGGCAGATGCGGCGAGGCGGCCGGCTGGCCCACGCAAAGACGCGCGAGGGCGGCAGACAGCGCACGGCGAGGCGCGCAAGGACAAGCATCACACCCGCCTCGCGCAAATAAGACCGGCGCATGGTTGCGGCTTTCATGGCGCTTCATCAGGGCCGAGCACGCGCACCAGACGATTTTCGACGAGGCTTTGCAGAAACGGCGTCACGTCGTGGGCAAGGGTTGCCGCATCGACGCTGTGGCGCTCCGACAGTGAATCGAAAATCAGTCCAATGCGGCACGGTTCGGCGAGCATGGTCCAGATTTCGGTCGCGACCTCATTGAAACCGAAATACGAGCCGGCGCGAACGCTGAGCACGACAACGCCGCCTTCAAGGTTAGCCGTATTCGGCTCGCTGTCCCGAACGAGAATGCTGTCGACGGTGAGGCTCGAGGCGCTCACTGGCACTTTTTTCCAGCCTAGTCGTTGCCGATTCACGCGGAAAGCGGAAACGCCCATTCCAGGGAGAACCCGAGTTTCGTCGAAGGCGCGGCAGGTGGTTTCGGCGAGCTCGCTTGATTGGAGCTTGCGACTCCCAACATCGTAGTGCCTTTGTGCGCCGATTTTGTTTCAGCGCCGATCGGCAATATCGTCAGCACCGGAGGCACCCAGGCCATTGGCGATCCAGAAGCGGGCTCGCGCGAATTCGTCGGTCGCATTGTCGATCTCCGGATCAATCATGCTTGCACGCTTCTAGGAGATCGGGTCAGGGCTGGCAATATGTCGCGCATTGTCTGCGCCGCACTTGGCGATTGCTCGGGAGACATTTCTCGTCGCAAAGGACGCTTGCACGACGCTGCGCTGACACGACGCGGATTACCGTGTCAGGCTGATTCCGCTGCTGTTGCCAACGCTTGGCAGGCCCTACCCGCCATGTTAGGGTTTCTGATCTTTAACAGCTCCCGTGGATTGAGCCGAGCATCTTCCCGATGGCTCGATCGAGTGATGAGCCCAGCCGGGGATGACGAGAAAGGATCCGCTATGGCCGAGAAACCGACTGCGTCCGTGAGCCCTGATACAGCCGACGCAACCTCGTCGGAAGCGCCGGCGGCCGAGCGCGAAGAGCTGGCATCGAAGCTGGTCGACCGTTTCGCCGTCTGGTCGGGTGTCGCCGGACTTGTGCCGCTTCCGATCGTCGATGTCGTTGCGGTCGGCGGCCTGCAGCTCCAGATGCTGCGTCGCATTTCGCAGATTTACGGAATCGATTTCTCGGAGAACCGCGGCAAGGCCCTCATCGCGAGTTTGGCGGGCTCGATGATCCCGGCCACCAGCGGCATGGGCGCCGCCAGCGCCATGAAATTCGTACCGGTCCTTGGCACACTCACGTCCGTGTTCGTGATGCCCGTGCTGTCCGCCGGCGCCACCTATGCCATCGGCAAGGCATTCATTCAGCACTTCGAATCCGGCGGCACCCTGCTCGATTTCAATCCCCCCGACTATCGCGAGTTCGTCAAGTCCCAGAAGGAGATGTGGGACCGCTCGACGGGCTCCCGAAGCAAAGCGAGCACCGGGGCGACGGCGTCCGGCTCTTGACACATAGCGGCCTATGCCAGCCTATCGGGGAGCGGGGTTTATCGCACTTAAGTGCGACGGAAGTCGTCCGACGAGAGCGAGCCTCATGCTCGAATTCATCGTCTGCATGATCTTCTGCTTTCTCACGGGACTTTGCGGTATCAATCGCCGCACAGGCTTCCTCGGAGCGTTTGTGATCGCGCTCTTAACGACCCCGCTGGTCGTGCTGCCTGTGCTGTTCCTCACCGGCCCGTCGCGCCGCGTCGAATGGCGCCAGAGAATTTAGCGCCAGCATTGCATCGGGGGCGCCACGCGCTCCCCCGCTGAGCCGGCGGCGGTATGTTGTGTCATTGTAGACGGACGACAGCGCACTAATGTCCTTTATCCAGCTCGTTCGCCGCGAAATGCACGGCTCGCTGCCGAAGCTGGTGTTCATGTCCGGCCTCGGCGGTATCAGCAACGCCTCGATCCTCGCCGCCATCAATACCGGCGTGCAGGAGGCAGGCAGCGGACAGAAACCAGGACTTTGGGCGGCCTCCCTTTTTTTGGTCGCGCTGTTTCTGTTCATGAAGACGCAGCAGTACGTGACCATCACCGCAACGGCCGAGATTGAGGCCATCATCCATAAGCTCCGTCTTCGCCTCATGGATTGCATCAGGCGGTCTGAGCTGCTGGAGGTCGAGGAGATCGGCCGCGCGCGCATCGTTGCGGCCATCACCAGCGACACCGCCATACTGACCCAAGCCAGCAACATGCTCTGCTTCACGGTGCAGGGCGCGGTTCTCATTTGCTTCGTGGGGATTTACGTCGCCTATCTATCGATCGTGGCGTTTGCGCTGACGGTCGTGATTGTTGTCGGTGCCGCAACCATGTTCCATCTGAAGAACCGGCGCCTCAGCGCGCAGAAGGCGGAATCGGCGGCCTGGGAACGCCGATTGTTTGATCGGCTCACCGACTTCCTCGACGGCTTCAAGGAGGTCAGGCTCAACCGCGCACGAAGCGCCGATTTGTTCGACGACGCGGCCGACGTATCGAAGACCGCGGCCAATATTAAAATCCGCACCCAGGCCGAGACGTTCAGGATGATCGTCTCTTCGCAGATCTCCATGTACGTGCTGCTCGGCGCCGTCGTCTTCATCGCTCCTAATCTGAGCGATTCGCTCGGCGGCCCGTCGATCTCAAAGACTACGACGGCGCTGCTGTTCGTCGTCGGCGCTTGTTTCGGTCTCGTACAGTCGATCCCGATCCTGCTCAACGCCAACGCCGCTGCTAGCCGTATCGATCAGCTCGAACGGACTCTCCAGGCGACTGCCTCTCCGGCGAGACTCGACGTGGCGCCAGAGCCGAAACGGTTCGAAAAAATCGAAATTCGTAACTTGATGTTCAGCTACGTCGACAGGCTCGCCGACATCGCCTTCAAAATAGGGCCGATCAATTTCACCTTGAACGCCGGCGAGCTCGTTTTCATCACCGGCGGCAATGGATCGGGCAAATCGACTTTCCTGCGTGTGCTTGCCGGACTGTATCCACCCGATTCCGGCGACTTCCTGCTCGACGGACGGCAGGTCACCGACGAAACCCGCGATGAGTATCGCGCGTTGATGTCGGCGATTTTCTTCGACTATCATCTGTTTCAACGGCTTTACGGCATACCGGAGCCGCAGCCGGGCGAGCTTGACCGGCTGCTGGCGAAATTCCGGTTGAGCGACAAGACTGGCTTGACGAACGGGGAATTCCGCACGCTCGATCTTTCCGGCGGCCAGCGTCGGCGTCTCGCGCTCATCGTCAGCATGCTGGAGAAACGCCCGATCATGTTGCTGGACGAATGGACGGCGGAGCAGGATCCCGAATTCCGGCGTAAATTTTATGACGAGCTCTTGCCCGAAATGCTGCATGCCGGCGCCACCATCGTAGTGATCACGCACGATGACCGCTATCTCGAGGAGCTTCACCTGCCGGCACGAAAGATCCGGTTTGACGAGGGCCGGATTGTTGAAGAGCGTTCATTACCGAGCGGCGGATGACGGCGCTCGATGGAGAACACCTGATGGCACGTTATCCGGATTTGCTCGACGAAATGCCGCCGCCGCGCAAGCGGGGATTCTGGCGTTTCCTAGGGCGTCATCTGCCGGGCTTCGCTGTCAGCCTTATGGTGTCGCTGCTCGCGATCATCATGCTGTGGCCGTACATCGTCATCAACGTTCCGAGCGGCCAAGTCGGCGTGCTGTGGAAGCGATTCAATGGCATCGATTTTTATTGCTGGTGCGCAGTCGGCCGCGGCACCGTTCTCGATCCCCGCGAACTTCGCGAAGAGGGCCTCCACCTGGTTTGGCCGTGGGATCGACTGTTCCTGTATGACCTCAGGCTGCAATCGACCACCCAGACTTACAATGCCATTTCCAAGGACGGCGTCAGCGTCACCACGCAGATTAGCGTGCGGTATCAGTTGCTGCATAATTCGGTTGCGGTGCTGCACAAGTTCATCGGCCCCGACTATCTCGCCTCTGTTGTCAGCCCGGAGATCGGCAGCCAGGCGCGACAGGTGATCTCGCAATACACGGCCCAGGAGGTCTACACATCGCGCGAGCAGATCCAGAAAGCGATCCGCGACAACGCGCAAAAGAGCCTGGAGTCGAACCTCAACAAGCTGGTGCAGCCGGAAGCAATGGAGCAACCGGACCCCAAGCACTACAACGACTTCTTGCAGGATTCGATCCAAATCCTGGACACGCTGGTCTTGAGCATTGAATTGCCGCCCGACATCGTCGCTGCGATCAACCGCCAGACCGAGCAGTATTACATGATTCAGGAATACAAGTTCCGCGTGGAACGCGAGGCCGAAGAATCCAAGCGCAAGCAGATCGAGGCCGACGGCATCGCCGCCTTCCAGAAGACGGTCAGTCAGGGCATTTCCGAGTCGTATCTGCGTTGGCGCGGCATCGAGGCGACGGTTCAGCTTGCCCAGTCGCCGAATGCGAAAATCGTCGTCATTGGAACCGGCAAGGATGGGCTGCCGATCATCCTCGGTAACGTCGACACGCCGCCGACGGCGGGCGTAAAAAAGCCGCCTGGAGCATCAGGATCGATGCCGCCCGTTGAAGCCGTCCCGGTACCGGCTCCCACCGGCAAAACGCCGCCGGAAGGTTCATCATCAACGACCCCCGCGGCGCCCGACAACGGCCAATCCGGCTCGAAGCCTTCAGGGAAATCGTCAAGTGGCGCACCGGTGCCGGATAAATCATCGGCGGCCCAATCGGCTGCGCCTGCCGCGAGCCCGGATAAATCAGCCGGCACCACAAGCGCACTCGATCTCACCGATCTTGATTCCGTCCTCTCTCGAATCTCCACGGCGCTACGCCCGGCGCCGCCGGACTCCGGTACGGCGTCGGGAGCGAAGACGAAATAATCGGCACACGGTTCGCCAGGCCGTTGAGAGCAACCGCGAAGGAATTGCCAAGTGACCGACAGGACGCAAGCAAACCGCACGGTTCGAACGAGCCCCATCCTGTATCGCGTGACAAGGACAAGCGGAGGCCGCCTTCTGGTCGTCTGCATCGGCATCGTCATTGCGCTAGCGATTGGTATCGGCAGCTATGCTGTTGGCCGCAGTTCCGCTTCGGCCGATCTAGCGGCCGCCAACACGCTGAACCAGCAGCTTCAGGCCGAAGGCCAGAAATACAAACGCGAAGTCGCCGACCAAGGCGCCAAGATCAATGCCATGCAGGCCAAGATCACCAGCATTCAGGCCACGCTGGACACGATCATGCCGACGCAGAATACCTACAACGTCAGCCCCAATCAGTCGTTGATCGTCGGCGATGGCCATTTGACCATAGCGCTGATCGGTTCGCCTTCTAATGAGGGCGTGACCATCAGCATCAACGGCAAGCAGCAATCGGCATCCGCCGGACAGATCATCAGCGTCGCGGTCAATCCCTCGATGACGTGCCTGGTCGGAATTCAGTCGTTTGACATGTTCAGGGCGATATTGACTGCGTCTTGCCCGCAGTCGAAAACGAAATAGCCGGTCTATTCCCAGATCAAGACGTTGGGAAGAGACGCGTCGATTTGCCGAAGCAAGGTGTAGCCGACGCCGGCAAGACCGCGAAACAGGCCGAGATTGAATCGCCGGTTGCCGCTGTTCCAGCGATAATCCCCCGCAGACGAGGCCCGCTCCAGAACCGTCACCAGGCGTTGCGCCGCAAGCCGGCGAAGATCGTCGCGCCTGAGCACATTTGCGGCCTCACAGAGAAATTCGATGCCACCGAGCGTCCCGCAACACAACGTGTCGACCGGCGTCGCCTTACCCTGCTCCACGCCCTCGACCGCGCGATCGACATCTGCCGCCAGAAGTTTTTCGTGTGCCGCTCCGCGCTTGCGCATGCCGAGACGGGCAAGGCCGATGCCCGGCGCACCGTGGCACCATTGGCACAGCCAATGCGGTTCGCCGTCACCCCGCAAATCGGGCCAGTTGCGGCGATCCGCGTCATAAGATGAGTTCTCGAAAGCGATGCATTCCGACGCCGCCTGCGCAAAATCTTCACGCCCCGCCGCGGCCGACAACGCGGAGAGCGCGTAGGCATAGCCCGCGGCGCCGTGCGACATGCCGTTAAGCCCGCGCACGCCAAAGCCTTGCCCAATCCAGATGCGGCGGCCCTCTGGGCCACGCCGCGGCTGCGCCAGCAAGTGCTCTCCGCACTTCGTCGCGCGCGCAAGCACGTCGGACGATTTGGTATCGCGATAAAGCCGAAGCAGCGCCAGGATCGCGCCGGCGCTACCGCCGATGACGTCGAGCTGCTTGTCCGCGGCGATCAGTTCGTCGGTGAAAAGCTTGCTCGCGTGCACCGCGTCCGTCAGGAATTCTTCGTCGTGCAGACATTTGGACATGACCGTCAAAGCGTAGACGATCGAGCCAAGACCGATGGCGCCACCGACGCCCAGCGATCGGGCCATTCGCGGCGCGTTGCGGTCTTTCAGCTTCCTGCGCAAAAGTGCGACGGCGGCGCGCGCGAGTTCATCCGACGCCTTCGCGCCAGCCACCGCAGCGTGTGCGGCAAGGAAAACCGCAATTCCGGAAACGCCGTTGTAAAGCTCGGGGCCGAGACACACGAGCTGAAAGACTTCGGCGTCGCCCAGCCAATCGAGGCCGATCCAGGCCGCGCTCGACCCGCGCCGGACTGCATAACCTGACAGTTCTGCGGCGATCTTATCAGCTTCAGCGGCAAAAATATCGCATGTGGGTGCAATAGGCGGAGCTGACGCCAGTGCGACCATCACCTCGTGACTGCTTCTCGAGGCGTTCGCGTTGGTATTCTCTCTGATGACGTCTACCTGCCACGCAATATCACTTTCATCGAACGTGCGAAGCCGAGCCACGGCGCGGTCCATGCCCGGCTGCGCTGTGGTCGTGGTCGAAGCACCGACCACATCGTGTATCTGGTTGCCGTCGCTAGGCGAAACGAAGTGTGGAACGTTCAGCGTGGCAAGCGCAGACCGCTCCGCACGCAGCAACGGCCAAACCGGATCGGAATCCTTTTCCCAGTCGGCCAGCCTGGCAATGAAATCGGCTTGCGCTGACCATATCGCACCGTCTTCCATGGAACGATGATTTTTCAACCGCTGCAGCAGCATGTAGTAGAAACGCGTGGGACGAACGATTCTGCGGACCGGAAGACCCGCAAAGCCATCAAAAAACGAAACAGATTTCTGGCCTTTGGTCAGACGCAGTAGAAATCTCGCGTAATCCTCAAAACCCGCAATGAAATCGCCGGCATGGTCGCCGAGTCTGGCGTAGCGTCCGCCGACATGCGGCAAGTTTGGATTCGTCGAGCCCTCTTCCTTCGTCTTGGCAGGCCGCATCCGATCCGAATTGACATCGTTCCAGGTCAGCGTCGTTCGAGTGGTCCAATCCGACGCCATTCCGCCCATCGTAAAGACCTTGTTGTCGATGGACCGGCCGTAGGCGGGCAGCAGCCCGACCATCATCACCGAGTTGGCGATGATCTCCATCGCGGCGTCGAAGGCTTCCCCTTCGGGGTCCCGGTTTTTGTATTCCTCCGCCGTAGCCTGAAGGATCATCTCGAGATCGACCGGCACCGGATATTCGCCGGATGCGATCATATTTTCCTGGTGCATGTCGACGGCGACAAACAAGTGAAACAGCGCAAGCCATGCGCCGGCACGCCGGAAGAATCGTTCGCAGCCATCTTCGTCGGCGCATCCGGTGTGCTCGATAAATTCCGTCCAGCCATAACCATCACGCGCTACCGCTCGCACTGCCTTCAGATCAACCGGAGGCGCGGCCGCGTTCAGTCGTTCGACCAGCGCGCGCCACGCGACGTCGATCCTCAGGTCTTTCGGCTTGTAGACGACGCGCGAGCCGTCTTCGAAGCTGACGATCTTGACCGAGCGCCCGCCGTTGTGCGGATCGGAGAGGCCATCTTCGATCTTGCCGACCCGGCTCGGAGCGCCGGAACGCAGGACATCGTAGCGAATCAGCGCGAGGTCGGAACCGAGACGCTCGATGAATTCGCGCGTGGTGTCGATCCACTGCCGCGTCAGCACCGCAATCAGGCGCAGCAGCACCGGCTTGTCTTCGAACAACCGCCGAAAGCCACCGGCTTTCATCTCCGCAGCAAATCGGTCGTAGAGCGGCCGGCCGGGTGCCATCGCTAGCGGCGCGGAAGCGTCATCCTTCCGCATGATTGAGAAGCGTTCATAGATTGCCGGCGCGCAGAGATCGCAAACATCGCGAAGGAGCGAGCGGCGAAGACACGCGCGGGCCGTGTCGGTCAGGTTATCGCGACGTCGAACGTCGATATCCGACCACATTGAGGAGTCGGCATGTTCAACGATCGGTCTAAACAGGTCCGCGAATGGTGGCGGCGCTTCAACGTCGGGCCGAGCGGACGACTTCGCTGCACTCTGTAGCGTCGTGTCAATCCAGATCGCGTCGCTTACCCAGGCGGGGGCCGCGGCCGTCGCACTGCGGCGGACCGTCGCAAGACGTTCCAGAACCTGGACGATGGACCATCCGTCTCGCTCGAGCCGTCTGGCAAACAGAGACCAGTCGCCGCTCGCGGACGCCTGGCACCAAGCCGCAAGGCGCCGGGCTGCCAGATCGGAAGCGTCCTTTTGGCCAGGCAGCGGCTCGAACGCATCGGACAACAGTTCGTCGATGGTCGCAGCGCGCAAGATCAGACGCTCGTAAAACGCATCCACCAGCGCCTCTTCGATCAAGCTTGCGGTTGAAATATCGGGCTCACAATCACACCGTTGCGAGCAGCCTTATATCATTGCGCAACGAATGTTTTGGGCCGAAAACGCGGGCCTCCCGGGGCGATTTGGCCAACCGAAGCAGACGGGCGACCCAACCAGTTTAGCCTCGCAAATCAGTAACCTACCGGCCACCAGTACAGCGTGCGAACGCATCCCAGCATACTTTACACTGTACCCAGCGGATGGTTTAATGCGGCTCTGGGAGGGGCTACCGGAATTCTACCTCCTGCCTGCTGACTGCCGGCGCCGCTGGCGAACGAAAGGAACGACGCTATGAACGACACCACCAAGGGACTCGACCTGACTGAAGAAGAGATCCTGACCTACGAAGTCTCCGACGAGGCTCTGGAGACGGCGGCAGGCAAGGAGACGGCGGGAGCTTTCACGCTCGCGTTCTGCTCGGGTCTGGACACCTGCCCGACTTGATCGGTCATCAGACCGGTCCTGACGCTCGCGTTTATTTTCGAACTTTTCAGTGTGACGAAGTCTCCGACGATGCGCCGGAGACTTCGTTGCTTTTTAAGCTGCCCGATCCCGGGACTTGCCGCATATCGGGTTGAACGACCGATCGCGAGACGCTGCACTTTTCATTCAGCGGCGATTGCGTGAACCGGCTGCGACGATAGTTCCGCCAAGCACTTCGATAGTGCTCCTCCCTCGGGATCGAGTAACGCTGCGGTCCGAGCGCTGGCGACCGCATCCACGGCCTGTCCGGCCGACATCTTGCCCGCGAGCGCGGGCTCGATCAGCTGCGACACAATCGTATGGTAGTTCGCGGTGCCGCGCTTGTGGGTATCGCCATAGCCTTTGATCAGGCGCGCACATTCGGCAATCTCGATAGCGAATTCGGTCGAAATTGAAGCGGCTTGGACAATGAGCCGCAGCCACGTTTCGATCTCGCGCTGCTCCTCCTGGAATCGCCAAGTGCTCGGGCGGAAACGGCGCAGCTTTGCCAAAACGGCGAAACGCAGAAAACCAAAGATCGATGTAGTGTTGATCTCCATGCCCCAATGTACTTGAGCGAGCAAGGAGCGGCGCTCAGCGAATGCGAGGATTCGCCGCGCCAACCATGGCGGCAGAATCGAACACATTTCCTCGATACCGGGCTTGAGGAATTCTTTCACGGTGAACGGTTGTCCGGATTTGACGCCCATTTGCACCGCGATGCGCCCAAAGCGCGCCGGATCGATTTTTGCCTGCGCCACGCGGATCACATCCTCGTACGACATGCGCACCGCAAGGTGCCGCGCAGTCTCGGCGAGCAACCGGCCAGCAGAGTCGGACCGCGCATCAGCGTCGCGGATCGGCACCAAGCGATCGAGATAGAGACGCGCGTAGGCGAGGTCCTGATAGGCGGCGAGCCTGCGGACACCCTCCGTCAGGAAGGGCCGCGCCGGCTCCGGCAAGTACTCGATTTCCCGCTCGAAATCGGCAAGCGAGCCCGAAGCTTCCTGATGTCGCTTGAGCGGGTCGGACCCGACCTGTTCGCCGCGCTGCGCAGCGTCAAAGCCGGCGCGAAAACCGCGCAAATTGGAATCGACGGCCTTGCCGTCGGCGCGGATCGCAGCCTCAAAGACGTCCGCCGGAATCGGCAACGCGCCGGCGCCCGCGATGACGCCCAGCATCACGGCGCTGATCATCGCGCCGCTGCGGCGCGCTATCGCTTCGAGATCGAGAAGAAGCGTCTTTTGCGAATTCTTCTCGATTGCCCGAAGCAAGCGCTGCTGATCGTAGCGGCCGTCGCCCATCGCCATCTTCTCCACCACAAGATAGGAGCGGCTGGTCGAGGCGATGGTCGTGGTCCGATCGGGCGTAACGTAACCGCCGGCAATCGCACGGCCGGCTTCCATCAGTTCGCTGGCGATAACAAGGTCAACGTCGCCGATGCCCGGCGCCAACGCCAGAATGGGCCTGCGCTGTTCGGATGCGGCCAACGGCGCCGGAACCATCTCGATGTGATAGGTCGTGGCGCCGGTACGCTGCGCAACGCCCGGAATCGACGTCGATTGCACGGGAAAGTTCTGGCTCGCCGCCGCGGCAACGATCCAGTCAGTGAGCACGCCACCGCCCTCGCCGCCGAGCGCGGCGATGAGGATCGTCATCGGACGGACGGCAGTGGCCTCGGACTTGTCGGGGTGGGCGTCTGCGAGCCATTGAGGAGCGGCTTGCGGCACCGGGGTTGGAGGAAGCGACCGACCCTGTTCCTGCCCGGGAGAGGGTGAGGCGCCGCCGAGCCAGCCGATAACCGCGCCGCGCACCCTGTGCAGCGCCCGGTCCCACCACGTCGGATTGCTGATGACATCGGCGCGATAAAACGACGGGCAGAGCACAGCGGCGTGCGCGACCTCGCCGCACAGTCCGCAGCCGACGCAGCTCTCCACCACAGTCGCCACCGGATCGGTGCGCAGCGGGTCCGGATTGGGCTTGACGGTCAGCGACGGACACCCGGAAAGCCGGATACACGAATGGTCGCCGGTACAAATGTCATCGTCGACGCCGTAGCGCGTCTTGACTACGCGTTCGCCGCGTTTGAGCTTTTCCGCATCTTCGGCGCGAATCCGGCGCTGGCGCGCCAGCATGCATTCACCGTCGGCGATGATCACCTTGAGCCCGCGCTCCGCGGTGCGCATCGCCTCCTTCAAGGTGGCGACCATCTTGCCGACGCTGTATGTACGCACCGTGCGCAGCCAAGTGACCCCCAGCGACCGCACCGTGTTTTCAATGCTGATACCGGTTGGCGTACCGCTGCGGTTGGCGGCGCTGGACGGTAGATATTGCTGGCCGGTCGCCGAGGCGTAGCCGTTCTGCATCACGATCAGGACGCCGTCGCCCTTGTTGAACATATTGGATGCGACGCCGGTGATGAGGCCGTTATGCCAGAAACCGCCATCGCCCATCACCGCGATCGGACGCTTTTCCATATTCGGTCCGACAGCGGCCGCGCTGGCGAGCGACATGCCGTAGCCAAGGATCGAATTACCGAGCGAGAACGGCGCGAAGGTCGCGAAGGAATGGCAACCGATATCCGCGCTGATGTGTGTCGGACCGATTTCGCGCTGTGTAAGCTTGATGGCGGCAAAGACCGGACGCTCCGGACAGCCGGTGCAGAAATTCGGCGGCCGCGGCGGGATATCGCCGACGGCCTCGGCCACGCGCGGCTTGTGCGCGAGCATTCTGCTCACACGCGCTGAAATGTCGTCGGCATCGATGCCGGATGGATGGGTCTCGGCCAGGAACGCCGCAACGCCCCGCAGGAATACTTCGGATGAGTAATCGCCGCTGCGGGGCAAGCAGCCCTTGCCGAGGACGTGTGTCGAACTATCGGCATGGCGCAGGATCATGTTGACCTGCTGCTCGACATATTCGGGCGAGCCTTCCTCGACCACGAGGACAGCGCGCTTGCCGAGGCAGAAGTCCTTCACTTCCTCGGGCACCAGCGGATAAGCGACGTTGAGCACATAGATCGGGATGCGCGAGACCCCGTAGAGATCGGCGAGATCAAGCCGCGCCAACGCGCGTAGCAAGCCGTTTGTCAGGCCGCCGAGAACGATAATTCCGATCTCCGCGACCTCGCCAGGGATCACTTCGTTCAATTTCTGCTCGCGGACAAATTTCTGTGCTGCCGGCAATCGTTGCTCGATCTTGAGCCGTTCCTGGGTGAAAATGACCGGCGGATGGGCGAGGCGGCCGTATTCAAAGCGCGGCGGCCCGGTGAGGCGATGGCGGCCGCTGAAAGAACCGCGCTTGTTGTCCTTGGCGGTGAACTCGCCGGTGACGTGGCAGGCACGAACCCGCAGATCGAGCATCACCGGCGCGTGGCTCGTTTCCGAAAGCTCAAAGCCTTTCTCGACCATGTTGACGATGGTTGACAGGTCGGGCCGCGGATCGATCAGCCAGATCGAGGATTTCATCGCATAAGCGTAGGAGCGCTCCTGGATCACGCTCGCGCCCTCGCCGTAGTCTTCGCCGAGCACGATTAGTGCCCCGCCGATGACGCCCGGCGAGGCGAGATTCGACAGCGCATCGGCGGCCACATTGGTGCCGACGATCGATTTCCAGGTTACCGCGCCGCGCAGCGGGTAATTGATCGAGGCGCCCAACATGGCTGCGGCGGCAGCTTCGTTGGTGCAGGTCTCGACATGCACGCCGAGATCGGCCAGCAAATCTTCGGCATCCACCATGACATCGAGCAGGTGCGACACCGGGGCGCCCTGATAGCCGCCCACATAGCTCACGCCGGACTGCAATAACGCCTTGGTGACCGCGAGAATGCCCTCGCCTCGAAATACCTCGCCAGCGCCGAGCCGTAGAGCGTCCACTTCCTTTTTGAATGAGCGTTCCATCGCGGGTTCCGGCCGATCGTTTGCATCTCAACATATATCCGGTTTTCCGGGAGCCACCAAAGAGCCGTGGAGGACCTCGCGGCGCATGAGCCCGCCGTACCCGACGCTATTGGTACTGCAAGCGAGGCCGGTTAGGGTGCCGGGCCGCCGGTGCTGGGAGGAGTGCCGGGCTTGCGTGGGGAACGATGTCCGGCAATGCGCAAATCGTCATTGAGGGGGTGAATCACACCTATCGCCCGCCACGCGGGCGCGCGGTGCTCGCCCTTGCCGACGTGTCGCTTGAAGTGCGCCCGCGGGAATTCCTCGCTCTGCTCGGACCCTCGGGCTGCGGCAAATCCACCCTTCTATATCTGGTCGGTGGCTTCCTGCCGACCGAGGTCGGCCGCATCCTGGTCGAAAACAAGCCGGTTGCGGCGCCCGGACCGGACCGTGGCATCGTGTTCCAGCATTTCGCCCTGTTCCCCTGGAAAACGGTACGGGCCAACATTCTCTATGGTCTCGAACGTCAGGGAATGCCGCGCGTTGAGCGCGAAAAGCGAGCTCAGAGCTTCATCAACCTCGTCGGCCTGAAAGGGTTCGAGGACAGCTATCCCTCGCAGCTTTCCGGCGGCATGAAGCAGCGCACCGCGATTGCGCGCACGCTCGCCATCGATCCCAGCATCCTGTTGATGGACGAGCCGTTCGGCGCGCTCGATGCGCAGACGCGCTCGCTGATGCAAACCGAACTGCTCGGCATCTGGCAGCGCACGCCGAAGACAGTGATCTTCGTGACTCACGACGTCCAGGAAGCGGTCTATCTCGCCGACCGCATCGCGGTGATGTCGGCACGGCCGGGACGCATCAAGACGATCGTCGACAACAAGTTCGGCAAGCGCGATGCGAGTATTCTGCGCAGCAAGGAATTCGTCGAAAAGGTCGATGAAGTCTGGAACCTCGTTCGCGACGAAGCCCTCAAGGCACAGGAAAGCAATACACCGTGACACGAGCCGTGTACCGCTATCTTCCGCTGCTGCTGCTCGCAATCGCCTGGGAGGCCGCAGCACGACTCGATATCGTCTCGACACTCGCTCTGCCGCCGCTGAGCAAGATCGCGACGGCATGGGTCGATCTGATACGCGACGGCGAACTGATCGACAACGGCGAGGCCTCACTTTATCGCGGCTCCGTGGGACTCCTGCTCGCCATCGTGGTCGGCGGCGGACTGGGCATGGCGATGGCGCGGTGGCGGCTTTTCGATCTCTTCATCAATCCGCTCGTGGAGCTGTTCTATCCGTTGCCGAAATCGGCGCTGATTCCGGTGACCGTGTTGTGGCTCGGCTTCGGCGACGGCTCGAAGATTTTGCTGATCTTCCTCGGCTGTATGATCCCGGTGACCATCGGAGCCTACAACGGCGCGCGCGGCAGCGATCACGCGCTGGTTTGGTCGGCGCGCAGCATGGGCGCAAGCCGCGTGCGCATGATGTGGGACGTGGTGATGCCGAGTGCGCTGCCGGAATTGCTCAATGGTATCCGCACGGCGCTAGCGCTGGCCTTTATTCTGCTGGTGAGCTCCGAGCTCATCGTTTCCCAAAAAGGGTTCGGCTATCTGATCGGCTACCTGGGCTCGACCGGAGCGTATGAGAGCATGTACGCGGTGGTACTCACGGTCGCCTTTCTGGGCTTTGCCGCCGACCGGCTCTATCAATCCCTCATGCAATGGCTGCTGCGATGGCGCGAGTAGAAAATCACGCGGCACTCGCCGCGGCACCGGACGTCAGCGAAGCGCCGGACAGCCGTTTCGACCTCGCCTTCCGGATCGGTGCCCGGTCTGTTGCGATCCTGGTGCTGCTGGTCGCGTGGGAAGCGTTTGCCCGCAGCGGCAAGGTGACGCCGTTCATGCTGCCGGCATTCAGCGCCGTCGTCGAGCGCATCTACGCGGACGCCCTGTCGGGCGTGCTTTGGATCAACCTCGGATTGACGATCTATCGCGCGATGGCGGGCTTCTGCATCGCCGCGATCGGCGGCATCGCCCTCGGAACCGCAATGTCGCGTTCGAAGATCGCCTACTGGTTCTTCGACCCGATCATCTCGGTCGGCTTTCCAATGCCGAAAATCGCCTTCCTCCCGATCATCATGCTCTGGCTCGGCCTGTTCGACGTCTCAAAGATTTCCATGGTGGTATTCGACGCGATCTTTCCCGTGGTGACCGCAACGCTCGCCGGCATCGCGTCGGTGGACAAGGAGCTGTTGTGGTCGGCGCGCAGCATGGGTGCGAGCGAGCGCGAGCTGATGTGGCAGGTGTCGCTGCCCGCGGCGCTGCCGCAGATCCTCACCGGTTTGCAGGTCGCACTGCCGATCTCGCTCATCGTCGCTATCATCGCCGAGATGGCGATGGGCGGTTACGGCCTCGGTGGCGCCATGATGACGGCATCCCGCTTCGCCGACTCACGCGGCGTTTTTGCCGGTATCGTCGAAATTGCCGTTGTCGGCTACGCGTTGATCAAGGCCATGGCGTTCCTGCGCCGCCGCCTGCTGGTCTGGCACCAGGAAGCGAGCGAATTGACCACCGCGTAAAGGCCCCGCCGGTGCGGCAAGCCGCACGCTTGCGAAGCGCGGCCCTTTCCGCCCACAATCGCCCATCGCCGGAGAAAATGGCGCAAGCAAGCGTCGCAGGCGTGAGGGATTCTGGGAGGGTGTAATGCGCATGAGAACCGGATTGCTGGGCCTTGCCCTGCTTGCGCTTGGCGTAGGCTCGGCCGTCGCCGACCCGGTGAAGATTCGCGTGGCCTGGGTGGCTCCGGTGTCGAACTGGATTTCGATTTGGCTCGACAAGAAGGACCTCGCCCAGCATTTCGGCAAGTCCTACGTATTCGAGGCAGTGCATTTCGCAGGCACCCCGCCCATGGTTACGGCAATCGCCAACAACGAAGTTGAAATCGGCGATCTCGCCTATTCCACTCTGCCGATCGCGATCAAAAATGCTGGTATGGAAGACATCCGTGTGATTTCCGATGACTTCCAAGACGGCGTTGACGGTTACTACACCAACGAATTCAAGGTGCTCGCCGATGGCCCGATCAAGAAAATCGAGGACCTCAAGGGCAAAGTTGTCGCCACCAACGCGGCCGGCAGCGCCGTCGATATCGCCATGCGGGCCATGCTGCACAAGCACGGCCTCGAAGCTAACCGCGATTATACCGTCATCGAAGCGCCATTCCCCGCCATGAAGGCGATGCTGGCGGAGAAAAAGGCGGACCTGATTACCGCGGTGCTGCCGTTTGCGCTCGATCCGGAACTGAAGAAGATGTCGACCACGCTCTTCACCAGCAAGGACGCCATCGGCCTATCGCAGTTCGTCATGTTCAATGCGCGCAAGCCGTTCATCGACAAGAACCGCGCTGCGATCGTCGACTGGCTCGAGGATTCGTTGCGCATCCTGCACTGGTACTCGGACCCGAAGAACCACGATGAAACGGCGCAGATCGCCGGCCGCCTGGTGAAAGCGCCGCCGGAGCGCTTCGGCTGGGTCTTCACCAAGAACGACGAGTACCGCGATCCGAATATGATGCCGAATCTCGGCGCATTGCAGAAGAACGTGGACATGACCAAAGAGCTCGGCTTCGCCAACGCAACGTTCGACGTCAAGGCCTATTCCGACCTGAGCATGGTCGAGGAAGCAGCAAAGCGACTGAAATGAGCGCCGCGAACTGAACGAGCGCCGCTGGCAGCGCTCATGCACATCGGGAGGGAGATCATGCGTACCGTAAAGTTGGCAATGCTATGCCTTTGCGCTGTTGCGATTGCGGGCTCGGCCAATGCCGAGCCGATAAAAATTCGCAATTCCTGGGTGGCACCGGTCACCAACTGGGCGTCGATCTGGCTGGAAAAGAAGGACTTGGCCAAGCACTTCGGGCAGTCCTACGTGATGGAGCCGGTCCATTTCGCCGGTACCCCGCCGATGATTACGGCACTCGCCAACAACGAACTCGAAATCTCCAATCTCGCTTATTCGACGCTCGGCATCGCCATCGGCAATGCCGGCCTTAGCGACCTGCGCATCATCGCCGATGAATTCCAGGACGGTGTCGACGGCTATTACTCACAAGAATACATGGTGCTCAAAGATGGCCCGATCAAGAAAATCGAGGACTTGAAGGGCAAGGTGGTTGCAACCAATGCGGCCGGAAGCGCGGTCGACGTCGCCATGAAGGCGATGCTGCACCAGCACGGCCTCGAGGCCAATCGCGATTATACCGTCATCGAAGCACCGTTCCCGGCGATGAGGGCCATGCTCGCCGAAAAAAAGGTGGACCTCATTCCGGCAGTGGTGCCGTTTTCCTACAATCCGGAGCTGCGCAGCATAGCCCGCGACCTCTTTATCCAGCGCGACGCCATCGGTGTCGCCGATATGATCGTGTGGACTGCACGCAAACCGTTCATCGACAAGAACCGCGCCGCACTCGTCGATTTCATGGAAGATACGCTCCGTATCACGCATTGGTATCTTGATCCAAAGAACCACGCGGAGGCGATGCAGATCGCCGGACGCGTGACGAAATTGCCGCCAGTGGCCTTCGATTGGCTGTTCACCAAGCAGGACTGTTACCACGATCCCAACATGCTGCCGAACCTCCCGGCGCTGCAAAAGAACGTCGACCTGACGAAGAGCCTTGGCTTCGTCAACACCAGCTTCGATGTGAAAGCCTATTCAGACCTGAGCATCGTCGAAGAGGCGGCAAAGCGGTTGAAGTGATCGAGATAACGCCGCCATCAATGCATCGACTTGCCCCCGTCGACATTGATGGTTTGACCGGTCATGAAATCGCTCGCCGCGGACGACAGGAACATCACCGCACCCACGAGGTCGGCCGGAATCTGCACGCGTTCGATGGCGCGACCGGCTACGCGAGAGGCGAGGTAGTTCCCCGAAGAGGACGCCACCTGCGTCTCGCTCTGCGTCATGCCGGGCGTAATGGCATTGACGGTGATGCCGAACTCGGCGACCTCGCGCGAGAGAGCGCGCGTGAAGCCGATAACGCCGGCTTTGGACGTAGTGTAGTGCAGGCGGTTCGGCGCACCCTCCCACACCCGCGAGGAGGAGATGTTGACGATCTTGCCGCGCTTCTGCGCCTTCATCGCCGGGAACGCGGCGCGGCACGCGAGAAACATGCCGCGCAGGTTCACGGCCATGACCCGGTCCCATTCCTCGACCGGAATTTCGAGCCAGGAACGGCGCGCTAACACGCTCATGAGCGACGCATTGTTGATGAGCACGTCCACGGCGCCGAACTGGTCGAGCACCGCCTGCACCATCGCATTGGTCGCCTCCTCGCTGGCAATATCGACGCCGAGCCCAAACGCCGGAAAGCCGGCGGCGCGCAGCGTTTCCGCGACGGCCTTGGCCGCTTCGACGTCGATATCGGCGGCGGTCACGCGGGCGCCGGCCTTGGCGAACTCCTGGGCATAGACTTTGCCGATCCCTTTGCCGCCGCCGGTGATGACGACGCTGCGTCCCGACAAATCGAATCGCTCGTTCACAGCCATTGCATTTGCCCCTATGGTTTTTCCGCTCCCTCAGGATGGCGGAATTTAATCCATGATGCACCCGGCCTACGAGCGGCTTCTGATCGGCGGCGGCACGCTCGTGGTTTTTCTCCTGGCTTGGGAAATCTGCGCCGACAGCGGCGCCATAGACCCGCTGTTCATTTCCTCACCCTCGCGGGTGGCGCGCGCCGGCGCCGTGCTCGCGGCTGATCCGGATTTCTGGAACGACGTGCGGGTGAGCGCGAGCGAGTTCATCATCGGATACGGCGCAGCGGCGGCCGTCGGCATTCCGCTCGGTCTGACGATGGGTTGGTCGCGCCGCATATCGTATGTCCTGGGCCCCTTTGTCGACACGCTTAACGCGGTCCCGCGCGTCACCCTGCTGCCGCTGCTTATCATCTGGTTCGGCATTGGCATCTGGTCCAAGGTCGCGGTCGTGTTCCTCGGCGCGGTTATTCCCATCGTCATCAGCGCGCTGTCGGGGGTAAAGACCAACGAAGCGCGGTTCCTCACCATGGCGCGGAGCTTTTCCGCCTCGCGCCCAAAGATATTCGTCAGCATCATTCTGCCGGGTACCGTGCCGTTCCTGTTCACCGGCTTGAAATATGCCTCCGGCCGCGCCCTGCTCGGCGTCGTGGTCGGCGAACTCTATGCCGCCACCTCCGGCGTCGGCCACATGATCGCGGATGCCGGCAACATGTTCCAGACCGACACGCTGTTTTTCGGCGTGTTCGTTTTCACCGCGACTGGCCTCAGCGTCGTCGCACTGCTGGGCATGGTTGAGCGGCGATTCGAGCGTTGGCGTCCCAAGGTTGGAGCCGCCACGTGAAGTCCGCAATCCGGATGCCGGCGTTGAAGCAGCGCTACGGGGCGCACGAACGTGCGATTCTCGGTTTCATCGTCGTCACCCTTTTCCTGCTGCTATGGGAGGGTCTTGAGCGCGGTTGGTGGGCGGACCTGCTGCGACCGCTCCTCGGGGCACAGGCGGCGCGGTTCGCGCTCAAGCCCATCTTCATTTCATCGCCGCCGCGCATTGCCGAGACTGCCTATCGGATGTTCCTGATCACGGGCGAAATCTGGAAGGACATCGGCTGGAGTGGCCTTGAATTCGTGCTGGGCCTTGCCATTGCGTTTGCAATCGGCATTCCGCTTGGTCTCGCCGCCGGCTGGTATCGCCGGTTCTCCTACGCGGTCGAGCCTTTCCTTGCGGCTCTCAACGCCACGCCGCAGGTCGCGCTTCTGCCGCTTCTCATTCTCTGGCTCGGCACCGGCCTCGCCTCGCGCGTGCTCATTATCGTGCTGCTCGCGGTTTTGCCGATTGCCATCAGCGCGCTCGGCGCAGTGCGAACCGCCGACACAAGGCTCATCCGCGTCGCCAGAAGCTTTAGCGCCGGCGATTGGCGGCTGTTCCGCACCATCATCCTGCCGAGCGCCGTGCCATTCCTTCTCGCCGGCACACGGCTTGCGGTGGGCCGCGGCATGATCGGCATCGTGGTTGGTGAAATTTACGGCTCCGCGGCCGGCATCGGCATGATGATCAATCAGGCCGGCTCGCGTTTCGAGACCGACAAGGTGTTCGTCGGCGTGCTGACGATCGCCGTAGCAGGCGTCGCGCTTGTCGAACTTGTCCGCGTCATCGAACGCCGGGTCGAAGTCTGGCGCCCGCCGGTTGCGACATGACGATCCAGCCCAAGCTCGAAGCGCAGGGCATCCGTCTCGCCTACGCCCAGCCGCGTTCCAAAACCGAACTGGTCGCCCTCGATAGTGTCAGCCTTCAGGTGATGGACGGCGAGTTCGTCGCAATTGTCGGCCCGTCGGGATGCGGCAAGACCACGTTTCTATCGGTGGTTGACGGCCTGATCGCGGCGACTGGCGGCCGCGTGCTGGTCGATGGCGAAGTCGTCACGAGACCGGGACCGGATCGCGCCGTCGTATTCCAGGATGCGTCGCTGCTGCCATGGCGCACCGTGCTCGACAATGTCCGCTACGGCCTCGAATGTCTCGGCGTCGGTGCTCGCGCATCCAGGGAGCGGGCGCAAAAGCTCATCGGGCTCGTCGGCCTTCTCGGCTTCGAGCATCATTATCCGCACGAGCTGTCCGGCGGCATGCAGCAGCGGGTGAACCTAGCCCGGGCGCTGGTCGTCGATCCGAAAATTCTGCTGATGGACGAGCCGTTCGCCGCGCTCGATGCGCAAACCCGCGAGCTGATGCAGGAGGAATTGACGCGCATCTGGGCGGAAGCGAGAAAGACCGTGCTCTTCATCACCCACCAGATCGACGAGGCGATCTATCTTGCCGATCGCGTCGTGGTGTTTTCGGGCCGGCCGGGCAAGGTCAAGGCCAGCATCGCCGTCGATATCGAGCGCCCACGTCCCATCGGGGTGAAGCGCCAAGCCCGCTTTCACGCGATCGAGGACCATATCTGGGGATTGATCGAGGAGGATGTGAAGAAGCACACGGCAGACAACCATTCGTAGTCGTCATGCGCAGACTTGACCCGGGCCACCATCCTGCGCTTGACCATTGCGCTGATGCCCATGAATTGCCAACGAAGCCCCGCAACAACGCAACAGGGAGGATCATCGTGCGCCGTTTCATCGCCTTGGCCGCAATCTTGCTCATTACGCTGCCCGCCCGCGCCGCCGACCTGACGCCATTCAAGATCGGCATTTCGGCGCCGGTGGTGACGATCTTTCCGGTCTGGATGGCGCAGGCGGCAGGCCTCGATGCCAAGGAGGGCCTCAAGGTCGAATCCATCAGCATGGAAGGCGGCAGCCGCGGCGTGCAGGTGCTGCTGTCCGGAGAAATCCAGGGGATGCATGTCGGCCTTGCGCCGGTGGTGCAGGCCAACAAGCAGGGCGCCGATCTGCGGCTCATCACCTCGACCGCCAATACCATACCCATCACCATCTTCACGGCGCCCGCGATCAAGACTGCACAGGACCTCAAGGGTAAGACCATCGGCATAAGCACCTTCGGCTCGGAGACCGACGTTGCCGTCAGCATTGCGCTGCAACGGCTGGGCCTGTCGCGGCAGGACGTCACGGTGTCGCAGATCGGCGGCAGCTCGCAGCGCTATGGTGCGCTGCTCGCCGGACGCATCCAGGCCGCGCCGCTGCTCGAACCCACCATCACGGCCGCGAAGGAGAAGGGCTTCAATCCGCTCCTCGATCTCGCCGCCGCCAACACGCCGTGGATTTTCGACGGTGTCGTGGCGACCAACGGCGACCTCAAGGAGCATCGCGATACACTCACCCATTTCGTTAGGGCGTATATCGCGGGGGCTTATCTGGCGTTATCCGATGTGGCGAAGGCGAAGGAGTTGATCGGACAGAAATATAAGACCAGCGACCCGACCGTCATCGACGCGACCTACGGCGATTTCAAGCGGCTGATGCCGCTTGACGCAGCGCCGTCGATCGCCGGCGCCAAAAATGTGATCGCGCAGCTTCAGGCAATCGGTATCGAGGTCGGCAGCAAAGAGGTCGGTGACTACGTCGATACCGGCATCATTCAGAGCCTCAAGAAAGACGGCTATTTGGACGCGATGGCGAAGGCGTATCCGATAAAGCAATGAACGCCATCGATCTTGAAGTCATCTATCAGTCGACCCTGCAGATCGCGCGCGAGCTCACGCTCAATATGCTGCGCACCGGCTACTCCACCATCATCAAGGAGAGCCAGGATTTCACTTTTGCGATCTTCGATGCGCAAGGCCGTATGGTGGCGCAGGGCATTCCACAGCCGCTGCATATCGGACCGCTCGCCGCGCAGGTGAACGAAATCCGCCGCCGCTTTGCCGATGCCGAACCGGGCGACGCTTTCATCGTCAACCATCCCTATCAGGCCTGTCAGAACCACTCGACCGACGTCACGATCATCACGCCGATGTTCGAGGACCACCGCATCGTCGGATTTATTGGCAACACCGCGCACAAGCCCGATCTCGGCGGCAAGGTGCCGGGCACCAATGCGGGCGACGCCACCGATCTGTTCCAGGAAGGCCTGCTGATCCCTCCGCTCAAGATTCTTCACCGTGGCGAGCTGATCGAAGACTTCAAGACGGTGATCTGCGCCAACACGCGCACGCCTGAAGTCACATGGGGCGACATCGGCGCACAGATCAACACCAACACCTACGGTCTCACGCGCTTTGCCGAGCTGTTCGCGAAGTACGGCACTGAGAAAGTGCTTGCTTGCTGGCAAAGCTGGATGGACATCTGCGAGCGCGAGCTGCGCAAGGAAATCGCCAAGGTGCCGGACGGGCTCTATGGTCCGGAAAGCGATTACCTGGACGACGACGGCATCGATCTGAAAAAGTCCTATCGCGTTTCCGCCTCGCTTGAAGTCAAGGGCGACACGCTGCATTTCATTCTCGACAGCGACCGGCAGGCGACCGGACCGATCAATCTGCGGCCCTGCGTATCGCGAAATTTCATCCAATGCCTGGTGAAGATGGTGTTCATCCCGCGGCTGCCGGTAAACGACGGCCTGTCGCGGCCGGTGCAGGTGTCCTATCCGCCGGAAGGCTCGCTGCTCAATCCGCGCTTTCCCGCGCCGGTGAACATGTATGTGCGGCCGAGCCAAGTCACGACGTCGGTTGCGATCCGTGCGCTGGCCCGCGCCGTTCCGGGCCGCGTGCCGGCGCCGGGCAGCGCCGCCGGCGGCTCGATCTCCAGCGCCGGGCGGCACCCACAATCCGGCCGTTGGTATTCACAATATGAGATCTTAAGCGGCGGCACCGGAGCGCGGCCCGACGGCGACGGTATCAGCGCCATGGACGAACTCGTCGTCAATGTAATGAACACGCCGGTCGAGGCGGTTGAGAGCGAATTCCCAGTGCGCGTCGAGCGCTACGAGCTTGCCCAGGATTCGGGCGGCCCCGGCACTTTCCGCGGCGGGTTGGGGGTGCGCCGGCAATGGCGCGTGCTTGGCGAGGAGTCGGTCATCAACTTGCGCACCGACCGTTTCAAGTTCTCTTCACCGGGCATTTTCGGCGCCAAGCCCGCCAAGCCGTCGGCGGCTGCACTCAGGTCAGGCGGGGCCGAACGGCCGCTCACATCAAAGGTCGCCGGCCTGCGGCTCAAGAAGGGCGACGTGCTGACCATGGAATTCGCCGGTGGCGGCGGTTGGGGTGATCCGCGGGCACGCGAACCCGGGCGGGTACGCGAGGATGTCGTGCGCGGCTATGTTTCGCGCGCATCTGCGAAAGACGATTACGGCGTAGTCTTCAAGGACGATCTCAGCGTGGATGCGGCGGAGACCGCGCGGCTGCGGGCCAAGGCCGCCTCATGAATTTGCGTATCGGTATCGACGTCGGCGGCACGTTTACCGACGTTACCGCGTTCGATCAAGACGCCGGCGAGTTGGTCGCGGTTCGCAAATACGCGTCCAACCCGGCGCAGCCTGCGGCCGTCATGGACCAGATCACCAGCGATCTCGCGGCCGATTACGGCGCCGATTCGGTGTCGCTGATCCTGCACGGCTCGACGGCCGCGCTCAACACCATGCTGGAAGGCAAAGGCGCGCGCGTCGGTCTCATCACCACGCGCGGCTTTCGCGATGTTTACGAGATCGGCCGGCAATGGCGTGGCGACGAAGTGTTCAACATCTTCGCGCCGGCACCGAAAATGCTTCTGACCCGAGCTCGCATACTGGAAGTGCGCGAGCGTCTGGATTTTGCTGGCAATGTCATCGAAGCGCTTAACACGGACGATGTCGCCACGGCAACTCGTCGATTGATGGCGGACGGGGTCGAAGCCATCGCGGTGTGCTTTCTGTTCGCTTATGCGAATCCCGCGCACGAGAAAGCCGTCGCAAAAATCATCCGCGATATCGCGCCTGACCTCTATGTGTCGCTCTCCCACGAGGTCAATCCGGAATGGCGCGAATACGAACGCACCGCCTCGACGGTCGCCAACGGCTATATCGGGCCGCCGGTGTCGCGCTATCTGCGCGAGCTTGAAGAGCTGTCGCTACGGCGTTTCCCGCGCTCGCGCGCGCTGATGATGAAATCCGACGGCGGCGCCGCGAGCGCCCGCATGCTTGCGGCAACGCCGATCGAGACCGTGATGTCCGGCCCGGTGGCCGGCGTCATCGGCGGCCGACATCTGGGCGACCTCAAAGCCATCCGGAACGTCATCACCTTCGACACGGGCGGCACCAGTTCCGACATGGCCGTGCTGCCCGGGCAGCCGCTGTTCAAATCCGAGGTCTCGGTGGCGCGGCATCCGCTGCGGACCCATACCGTGGACATCGAGACCATCGGTGCCGGCGGCGGCAGCATCGCGTCGGTCGATCTCGGCGCCCTGAAGGTCGGCCCGCAGAGCGCCGGAGCCAATCCGGGTCCGGCCTGCTACGGGCGCGGCGGTGTCGAACCCACGCTGACCGACGCGCTGGTCGTACTCGGTCATCTGAGCCCCGCGGCGCTGCTCGAAGGGGCCATGCCGATCTCCAGTGCCAAAGCCCATGAGGCCGTGATGTCGCGTGTGGCGCAGCCGCTCGGCCTGACGCCGGTCGAGGCGGCGTGGGGCATCCTCACCGTGCTGGCCACCAATGTGACCATGGCGATGCGCACAATCACCATCGAACGCGGCTACGACCCACGCGAATTCACCCTGGTGCCGTTCGGCGGCATGGGGCCGACCATAGCGGGCCGCTTCATCGGCGACCTCGGCATCGGCCGTATTCTCGTTCCTCGCGACCCAGGCACATTCAGCGCCTTCGGCATGCTGGTGACCGACGTTCATCAAACCCGCAGCTTTACCCGCATCACCCGGCTCGATCAGGCGAAGCCTGCCGAACTCGAACAGATTTTCGCCGGCATGGAGGAGTCCGCATTGGCAGAACTCATGCAGGAGAAATTTCCCCGCGAGCGGCTGGCGACGCTGCGCAGCGCCGGCATGCGTTATCGCGGGCAATCTTACGAGGTCAGCGTCCCGGTCGGCGCGCTGAAAACGGACACTGACATTGCGGCACTCGTCAAACACTTCCACGAAGCGCATCGCCGCCGCTACGGCCACATGGCGGAGACGGAAGCGGT
>Ga0335085_10003021_pt1 | contig 30051 bp, 8 predicted proteins | sample Lox_Sample_45_FD_206712 | JGI IMG/M metagenome (GOLD analysis project Ga0335085, IMG submission 206712) | Soil microbial communities from Loxahatchee National Wildlife Refuge, Florida, United States - Lox_Sample_4.5 | ecosystem: Environmental > Terrestrial > Soil > Wetlands | place: USA: Florida... | reverse complement strand
TCATGAATTTTTGTGCTCGGATAGGTTCAACTATTATTTCTACTGCGAAAAAATATTTTTTCACCCATGCGGTTTGAAACCTTAATGGAGGGATCCGTGCAATCTGGAGCAGATAGTTTTTCCTACTCGTGCTGCACTATGAACTTTGAAACCAGTGTGCGCGACCGACAGGGTAACTTCAGCATATAAACTCCGCTAGCCAGATTCTTCACATCAAGCGTAAAAATATTGCTTCCAACATTGAGCGCAACTGTTTTCTGAAAAACAATGACGCCAGTCCTGTCGAGAATATAGACCGTGGAAGGCTCACTGTATGAGTTCTTCAATGAAACAGTGATCATACCCTCTGCCGGCACAGGAACAATCTTCAACTGATCGCCTTCCTCATCAATTTGTGCAGCTGCAGTCGCCAAACAATTTGTGACGCTGAAATGAATTACTGACGTGCTCCACTGATTTGCGGGATTGTATTGCGCCGTAAACCAGAAAGAGCCGTCTGACGGATCCGTCATCATGCCATTATAGTCCCCATAACGATTACTGCCGTTTTTACTCGCACCGTCAACCATGTCGGTTTCTCCTGCTGTCATGATGTTTAATGAATCGCATGATGTACGAGCCGTGAGTCTCGCACCCGGATAAATGCTCGAACCATTTGAAACATTGTAACCAAGAGCAATCGTCCCGTCATCATTTATAGTGATGCTGCTCATCCATCGATGAATGGAATCATCGGGAGCATATGTTCCCTGCTGATAAATAAACCAATTGCCGCTGGAATTTTTTCGTAGCTCATACCACCGTATTCCGGCCAACCCATTACCATCAGCATTGCACACATTCGAGCACACAATGCTTTCATGATCTCCGACTCTTCTATACTGGACTTTATCCATTACGATGTTTGAAAGCGGATCAAGCTTTTGAGTGGTGCCCGGCTGAGGAATGCATTTTCCGGAATTATAACTGCACAATAAACTATTGTAAGGAATGGTGCCGAGTGCAAAAGGGCCTTGAATAAATGAGTTCGACACATTCTGCCAATCAATGTTCACATGAAATATTTCGATGTGATCAGAATCAGTATTGCCGCCCCAACCATCATCGACAACCCGGATCAAGTAAGCAGGCGTGTCCGTATCAGGCAATTGTGATCCGGTGAAATGAACAGGTGATGCTGATTGAAAATCGATGGTGGGCAAGCTTGTCATTGAAAATTTCTGCACCGGGCCAATTGAGGCACCTGCCAGCAGCGAATCACGGTTGAGAGCAAACACTGAAGGGCTGTTTGAATTTGTGGTTATGAAATAAGAGTTTCCCCAAAAAGCGATTTTTGGATAATCAGGAAATCCGCCAGCTGTGGTGAACAGATATGAATACCATGATCCGGTAGGGTCACCTGTTTGCGAAATACAAACGATGAGTTTATTTCCCGTTGCGTTTAAAACATTCAACACAAAGCGATCTGCTACGGGATCATAAACGATATTGGGATCACCGAAATCGCTATGACCGGAAATATCACTCACTGCCAACTCATCGATTAAAATATTTCCTGACTTATCCCAAATGCGAATGTATGTTTCGGTAGGGCCATTTACCATCTGAACTACATCATTTGGTCCCACGGCAATTGTGTTGTCTGACGGGTCCACATTCTCAGACATTCCCTCCCATGTTGAAATTACATTGATGTTCGCATCACGAAGTCCAGCAGGAAAATCTTTTTGCCAGGCCGGATCTGCGCCCTGTGGAAGCGCATCAGGATTGATATTTTTTTTCGGATGCTCAAGTGAAGGATTATCGCGTTCAACCCGTCGAGGACTTTCGGGATACGGATGTTTGGCAATATCACGCAGAGGAGGAGAAATACGCTCGAGCGTAATCGGAATAGTTTGGAAACCGTGAATAGTTCGTACTTGAGCACTAAGGCGCGAACAAAGAAAAATCAAAACAAAAAGGAGCAGGTTTTTTTGCATAAAAAATATTTTGACTGATCAATAGTAGTGAAATTGAATTTCAATCAAAAATACCGCCTGCTCACAATTTTCACTCTGAAAAAATCAATGTTTAAAATATTCCATGCATATGAGATTGAATTCGGCTTGAGTCCCATTGAAATATTCCTGAAAAGGTCTTTAAACTCAGTCGACCAAAATGAAATACAGGTTAAGAGATCAAGACACGAACGCTACTTCAATCTTTCTGAAATTCTTGTTCACTTTAAACAAAATCGATCTTGATGTTTTTCCGCGGCGAAATTTTGTTGCTCTGCCATCCACCTTAACTTTTGAAATAGGATACGGAAGACCATAAAGATTTATCCTGTAGTTTTTATAGCGAGGCTTGTACTTTCCTTCTATCTCTTGCCGAATTAGAAAAACATCCTCTCCGCCGTGTGTCTGAAATTTCTTTTCAGAATAAATTTCATTCTCATAACCAAAACCGTCCCCACTGTCTTCATATAAAAATGAACTTACGGAATAGGGTGAATAAAAAATATTCAATGTTAATTCTGATATTTCAATTTCAGCAGTGAATTGCATCACTGGATTTTCCGGAATCACGCTTCCTGCTTTCACGAAAAGCGGCATAGAATCGCGGGGTGCACTCACTTGATGCGTCTTTCCACCCTCAACCAAATGACCCTCCCAATAGTGATACCACAATCCTCCCGGCAAGTAAACATCGCGATGTTTGGCCCCCTTCTCACAAACAGGAGCCACAAGAATTTTATCTCCATAAACGAATTCATCATCTCTCTGAAAATTCGGAGCAACTTCTTGTTCAATCATGCAAAGAGGTCGAATCATCGGCAAATGATAGTGTGCATGTTCACGGAAAACAGAATAGAAATATGGAAGAAGTTTGTATCTCAGTTCAATAAATTTCCTGACGATTTTTTCTGCCCCTGATCCGAATGTCCAGGGTTCCCTTGCTCGCGTATCACCGGCACTATGCACTCGCATGAATGGTGAGAACACGCCCAGCTGAATCCATCTAATGTATAATTCCGCATCGGGCTTGCCTGTAAACCCTCCAATATCTGAACCGCAGAAAGAAATTCCCGACATGCTTAACCGCTGTATCATGAGCATTGCCAATTTCAGGTGATCCCATGTGGCCCGGTTATCGCCAGTCCAGGTAGATGAATAGCGCTGAAGACCGGCGTATCCTGATCGTGATATTGTAAATGGTCTCTTGTTCTTCATCAGTTTTTTCATGCCTTCGTATGTTGCACGGGCCATTTGCATTCCATAGATGTTATGCGCTTTGCGATGCGAGCCGTGAAATCCATCGAAGTGATGATTGACATCGAGAGGAAAAGTTCCAGTGCCGAATACGGCGGGCTCATTCATGTCATTCCAAATTCCGAGAATTCCCTGGCGGATAAATTCTTCAAACAATCCGCCCCACCATTCCCTCACTTTCTCATTTGTAAAATCAGGGAACCGACACAATCCGGGCCATACATAACCTTCCATGGAATAATCATCGGCGCGCTGACAGAAATAGTTGTTTTCCTTTCCTTCCTGAAAGACCCGATAATTTTCATCGACTTTAATTCCCGGATCAATAATGGCCACACTTTTGAATCCCTTCTTATGCAAATCGCTGATCATTTTTTTGGGATCGGGAAAATGTCTTTTGTTCCAGGTGAAACAGCGAAAACCATCCATGTAATCGATGTCGAAGTGAATGGCGTCACATGGTATTTTCTTTTCACGAAAAGTTTTTGCAAGGACACGTAGCTTTTTTTCGGGGTAATAACTCCACCGCGATTGATGAAATCCAAGTGCCCACTTTGGTGGCAGCGGGTGCGCGCCTGTGAGTTGTGTGTAGCGCTTCACCACATTAATCATCTGAGGTCCGGCAATAAAATAATAGAGCAACTCGCCGCCTTCGCTCGAGAAAATCACTCTGTTATTCTTTTGACAAGCAAAATCGAAAACAGTTCGATAGGTGTTGTCGAAAAAAATTCCGTAACTGACTCCATGATGAATTCCTATATAGAAGGGAATATTTTTATAAAGCGGATCAGTGCCTCTTTTAAAGTCATAAGCATCCGTGCCCCAGTTTTGCAGTCGCTTACCGAGCAGGTCTAGATTCATCGGCTTGTCGCCCAGACCGAAGAAGTGCTCATCTTTCTGATATTGCTTCGAACAGAAAACATTGTAGCCGCCGTATTGAGTGTTCTCTTCAAAATGTATCGGCTGCGCATCTGTATTCAGGACTACATCATTCTTATCAAGAAATGAAATCAGAAGATTTACTTTCGAAATACAACATGAAACACAATCGGTAGCAATAATGAACTGTTCGCGGGTTTCTGAAACATCGATGCGAGTGATGTGAAATTTGTTTTCACTGATCGCATAGGAAAATTCGTTCAGAAATTCTCCCTTTGGTGCCATGCGAATGCGAATGATTGCATCGCTTACCACATTTAACTCAACTTTTGAAACCCCATCAGAAAAATAAAATTTGTTTCCCGCACGAGTCATCTGCCTTACAGCCTTCAGGTATTGCCTTTCAACTGGTGGGATAATGAATCCTGCCGGAGCGGGTAATTTTTCCGGAATCTCGTCTTTCACGCGTGCCTTTTCACTGGTTGGAATATCCTTGTGCTTCTTTATGCCCTTGACGATTTTCATCAGGGCTCAAGTATAGGAGATTTCAGATAAACTGAAATCGAAACAGCGCATGGCTGTCTGCAGTTGATTTTACGCTCCTTTATAAATTTCATTGAGCCCAGGCACGTGTCACATGAAAATGTGATTGCAGCAACCATATAGCATTTGCACATTTGCGGTTTCAGAGAGCTTAATTAAAAAGAAATATATTCATAATATTATTTTTTTTTATTTTAAACATTTATTCCCAATTTAGGGTTTTGAAATTCATCTTCGGGAAAAGGGACATGCCGAAAGCAAAAAGTAAATGTTACCCATTGTTCATTCTCCATGCAAAGAGTTGTGCAAGCATTTTTCAGGTGAGCCGCAATGTTTTCTTTACCCATTTAATTCGATAAAATTATTCATCATTAAAAACTCAATTCCGTTATGAACCGTCATTCACTACTACTCTCGATTGCCATCATCATTTCTTCCACTACCGTCCGGGCGCAGACGCTTGTGAAAACCATGAGTTCTACAAACGGTACTGTTTATTCAGCGATAAACAACAGCGGCACTTACTACATAGGAGGAAACTTTAGCTACGTAGGCTTGCACACCGGTTCTGCCGGCTTGCTCACCTCTTCCAGCGATGTTCCTAATCTTGACTTTCCAGTTTTCACGGGCGAGGTTCGCTGTGTTATCGGTGACGGATCAAATGGATGGTATGTAGGTGGCGGTATGTACCAGGCCAATGGTGTTGCCTGCTCTCAGCTAGTCCACGTGCTTTCAACAAACGCAATCGACACTGCTTTTCATGCCAGCATAACGAGCGGAGAAGTTTATGCGTTGATTAAGAAAGGAACCACGTTATATATTGGCGGAGGATTTACTCAGGTTAACGCTACCGCCAGAAACTATGCGGCATCAGTAAATTCAACCACTGGCGCTTTGCTTTCGTGGAATCCGAATGCCGACAATGTGGTTTACGCAATGGCGCTAAGAAGTTCTAATCTTTATCTCGGCGGTGCATTTAATAATATTGGCGGGAGTTACAAACCGCATCTTGCTGCATTTAGTACTTCATCGGGAAGCATAATCAATAATATAGTTACCACGAATTCCACGATCTATTCTTTATGGGTGAAAGGCGACTCGGTTTATGCAGGAGGAAGTTTTGGCACATTGGGTTTTCAAAACCAATATGTGGCAAGCTTAACTGAAACGAATGATATTCCTGCCTATAATTTTCCTATAACCAACGGAACTGTGCGCTGCATCACTTCTGATGGAAGTGGCGGCTGGTTCATCGGCGGAAGCTTTAGTACGATCGGTGGAATCTCTAAATCAAATATTGCCCATGTTAAATCAAACAAAACCGTTGACGCAGCATTTACCGCAGATTGCAACAGCGAAGTAAGATCGATAATTAAATCAGGAACTAAACTTTACTTGGGCGGGTCTTTTACAACCGTAAACGGAACAGCAAGAAATTATATTGCAGCTGTTAATTCAAGCACCGGCTCTCTCATAAGTTCATGGGATCCCAATTGCAATAATGCTGTTTATTCTATCGCACTCATTGACACATTTATTTATTTCGGCGGAGCCTTCACTAAAGTGGGAAATAATTACCAAAAATATTTCGCGAGGGTCGGAATAGTTAAAGGTAAAGCAGTCGGCGGCATCACTAACGCCGATAGTTATGTGCAAAAAGTTCACGATGACGGTGACACTATTTACATAGGGGGGAACTTTGGGAATACAGGATTTGATGCTCAATATCTTGCTTCCGTTTCTACAACCGTGGACGCACCCGACATTAATTTTCCTAATACGGATGGAACTATTTATGCTATCGTTCCTGACGGAAGCGGCGGCTGGTATGTCGGTGGAAGTTTTAACACTATTGGCGGAATATCGCGATCGAAGTTAGCACACGTTAAATCAGATAAAACCATAGACGCTAATCCCAATATCAGCATTAACTCTGATGTGCGTGCCATAGTCAAGTCAGGAACAAGCCTCTATATCGGCGGTTCGTTTACCCAAGTGGGCACCACCACGAGAAATTATCTTGCTTCTATAAATGCCAATAACAGCACTTTAAATTCATGGGATCCCGGCGCAAATAATTCCGTCTTTACTTTAGTTTTAAAAGACACTGCATTTTACGCCGGTGGCGCATTTACATTCATTGGAGGAAAAGCGAGATATTATATCTCACCCATTTCCAAAAGTTCAGGAAAGGCATTAGGGGGATTGGAGGATTTTGATAGCTATGTGCAGTGCATCAGCAATAAAGGAGACAGCTTAATTATAGGAGGCAATTTTTCCAGTGCCGGTTACACACAACCTTATCTGGCTTCTTTCACCACGTCGAATGCCAAGCCCGATCGCAGCTTCCCGACTACCAACGGAGAAGTTAAATGCATTATTTCAGATGGCTCCGGCGGTTACTACGTGGGTGGAACGTTCACCCAAATTGACGGCGTTAATCAGGCCTATCTAGCAAGAATTAATTCAGCAAAGCAAGTGGTGACCAGCTACAACCCAACGATCAGCGGAGCCGTTTATACAATGGTGATGCAAGGCACAACACTATATCTCGGCGGTGCTTTTACACAAACTAACGGCGCTACACGCCAATATATTTCGGCCGTATCAACATCGGGATCCGGAGCCAACAAGCCCTGGGGCACTACTAACTGTAATAACTATGTTTATTCTTTAGCCACTGACGGAACTAGCATTTTTGCCGGCGGCGACTTTACAGCATTCGGGAGCACTACAAGAAACCGCCTAGCCAAATTCGACTTAAGCGGAAATCTTGACGCAAGCTGGAACCCTAACGCTAGCTCAACAGTAAAAGCAATAGTAACTAATGGAGGAAATATTTACGCGGGTGGATATTTCACTAGTGTTGGCGGAACCACTAGAAATTATTTGGTCAAATTAGATAATTCAGCCGGTGCTTCAAGCAGCTGGGCTACGGCTAATTCAAATGTGGAGGATTTAGTAGTAGATGGGTCGAATATGTACATTGCCGGTTCTTTCACTCAAATCAATAGCACAACACATGATCGCCTTGCAGGTGTCGTAATCTCTTCCGGGAACCTTCTTTCTTTTAACCCTGACGTAACTTCAACTGTTTATTGCATTGGTATTTCAGGCAGTAATTTATTTGCAGGTGGAACTTTCAATACTATTAATTCAACAACCGTAAATTATATTGCTGAAGTAAATAAAACAACTGGTTCTCTAGTTACTTCGTGGAATCCAAATGCAAGCTATTTAATAGAGACCATTCTTATTGATGGCACTAATGTTATCGTAGGCGGAAGCTTTACCCGGTTCAAATCAACCTCCCGCTCTTACGCCTGTAATATGCTCATTTCAACCGGAGAAATTAATGGCTGGAGCCCCGCACCGGATTATGTGGTATATGCTGCTAGTTATAATAGCTCGCATATCTATCTTGGAGGCGCATTTGCTAATGTTAACTCATCTCCTCGTGCCGGTATTGCATCATTCAACATTAATACGGGAGCATTAGAAAGCTGGAATGCCCAGCTTACACTTAACGGGAGCACCAGCGGCATATCTGTAAGAAGCATTAACGCAAGTAGCACCGATGTGTTTGCAGGAGGTTACTTTGATGCTGTTGGCGGGACTTCCAGAATTAATTTTGTTGACCTGAATGTTTCCAACGCAACTGCTAAGTCACCGAATCCCGCACCGGACAACTATGTTTATGCCATAGGAATTAACGGATCACAAATTGTTTTAGGCGGAGGGTTCTATTTTCTAAACCGCAATGCAAGAAATTACTGCGCATCCATTCGACATTCTACCGGAAAGGCCACTGCATTTAATCCCGGCCCTGATTATATCGTATATGATATTACGCATAACTCTACTAAAGTCTTCCTCGCCGGGGCATTTGATAATGTTGGGGGCATAGCGCACGATGGAGTAGTCGCTTTAAACAGAACGAATGGCAGCCTTCTAAGCTGGAATCCAAGCCTTTCCTATAGCGGGAATGCTGTTTATGCCGACATGTATTCGGTTGCAGCAAATGACACGGATGTTTATATCGGAGGCAATCTTGATAAGGTTGGAAGCACAGCAAGATATTATGTCGCGAAAGTGATGGCTTCAAATGCCTCTCTCGAAACATGGAATCCGCAGGCCAATTATCCGGTGTATGCAATTGTGCAATATGGCGGAACAATAATGATCGGCGGATCTTTTTCTTATTTAAAGTTTGCAAACAGAAACTATCTGGGTTTAGTGAGCAAATTAACAGGGCTTGCCGGTGATTGGAATCCAAATCCTGATTATATAGTTTATGGTATTTATAATAATACCAACCGTCTCTACATTGTCGGAGCATTTGATAATGTCAACGGCACCTCACACGATGGCGCAGCAGCATTTCTCACAAGTAACCTTTCGCTTGATACGTGGAATCCGCATTTATATTATAACGGTGCAGCCTATTATGCCGATTTGCGCTGCGTCTATGCTGACGATAATAATGTTTATCTCGGCGGCACTTTTGACTCAGTAGGAACAAGCGGAAGAAAATATATCGCGCAAGTTGATCCTGTTACTGCCTCAGTTAAATCCTGGAATCCTTCCGCCAATTCTTTAGTTTACGCTATTGCTAAAAGCGGAAGTAATCTGTTGGCTGGCGGAAGCTTCACTTTCATGAAAGGTGCCGCCCGAAATTATCTGGCGGCAATAAGCGCCAGCACGGGTCTGGTGACCTCGTGGAATCCAAATCCGGATTACATCGTCTATGCTTTAGCCTTCAATGGTAGTAAGATTTATGCTGGCGGTAGTTTCAGCAACATGGGTGGTGTATCTAAAAAAGCACTAGCCGCGATAAGTGCAAGCACCGGCACAGTTTCATCATTTAGCTGTGATGTGCTGAACAACAGTTCAACCGGGGTTGTATACGATCTGAAGTTTGATGCCTTGAATAATTTGTACGTCGCCGGTCAGTTTAATTCTTTTGGAGGATCTACGAGGAATAATGCCGGATCTGCCACAACTTCAGGTGTGGTTCGTTCATGGAACCCAAATGCAAACTCAACAACTAAGGCATTATTTATAAATGGGAACACGGTTTATTTAGGGGGAAGTTTTACCACTCTAAACGGAAGCACAACGCGAAATTATCTTGCATCTGTTGACACAACCAATGGAACACTGAAATCATTTAATCCCAATCTTAATAGCACAGTTGAAGAATTAGCATCCAACGGAACCAATCTTTACGCAGCAGGATGGTTTACCACAGTAAACGCAGGCACCTCACGCGCATATGGAGCTGCCTATCAGCTTAGCAATAACAGTTTACTAAGCTGGAATCCTAATGCCAATTCAATTGTATTTGGATTATCGGCATCGAACGACACAGTTTACTTAGGTGGTTCTTTCACATCGCTGAATTCTGTAACCAGAAATTATACAGGGGCTGTAAAAGGAACTAATGGCAATACAAATACCGCATTTAATCCGAATGCAAATTCTACCGTTTATGAAACTTATATAAATACTAATCAACTTGCTGTATGCGGTGCTTTTACCACTATAAGCGGCAAACAGCGACAGGGTTTTGCAGTTTACACTTTAGCTGGGTTTGTCGATCCGCTCTCTTATGAGCGAGAAGAAGATTCGTTGCTTCCCTCCGGGAACAGTGTGTTGAATGAAATTTCAGTTTATCCGAATCCAGCCACCGATGTAATAAATATTGATGTAAAAAACGGTTTTGGGACTCTCTCTAAAGTTTCGTTGATTGATATGAATGGCAGAGTGCTTTTTGAAATCACTTCGGAAGATTCAGCAAATAATCATTTAACATTGGAGGCCAACAATTTACCCGGCGGAATTTATTTGCTAAAAGTTGAAACACCTGATAAAGTCCTTTCAGAAAAAATAAGTATAGCGAAATAACAAGCAACTTATTCTCATAAAAAAAGCGCAGCAAAAATTTGCTGCGCTTTCTGCAAGTGAGTATTTCATCATTTCATCAAGCAAGCTCCAATGGCCTGCGGAAATTGTTTGCCCCAATCGGCTTCAAAATGTTTTGCATCAGGATTATAAACAAGAACAAAATTCTTTCCTTGTCTGTATCCTTTTGCTTTTAATGTTGCGATCATAGAATCAAGACCCGGGCGGAGCTGTGAATCCAATCCTTTTCCGCCAATATACGCATAGATGAAAATTTTTTTCTTGGGACCTTTATAGTCGTTCACCATCTTCACTAAATCGATGTCTTCAATCTTAAAAGCAGGCGACATACAAATAGTCCTTGAAAAAACATTATTGTACTCCCATGCAAGCATAAATGATATATTAGCACCTGCAGAAGAACCGCCTGTTATGGTATGTCCGGCATCAGCAAGTGTCCGGTACGAAGAATCGATAAATGGCTTGAGCTTTTTCACCACGAAATTCATATAGGCTTCTCCTTTTTCTCCCGGCTCATATTCCTTCGAACGATCCAAAGTGTTATAGATTCCCACAACTATGAGTGGCCTAATTGCATGAATCTTAATCAGGCTATCGCAGCTTTCGTCGATTCTCCATTCAGTGCCAAATGAGCTTGTGGATGGGTCAAAAATATTTTCGCCATCCTGCATATATAGCACGGGATATCGCTGATTTTTATTTTCATCATAGCCTGGCGGCAACCACACAACCACATCACGATCCATTATGCCCGAGCCACTCATCGCACGATAATACCGGACTGTGCCGATAATTTTTGCTGATTGAATCTTTGCCTGGCTCCCGTTCTTCCAGTAAGAAATGTAATTGCTAATCGTTGTGTCATGTGAAATTTTCACTGAAAAATTGGGTAACGGAGAGCCATTTGCTGTGGCACCTTCCCTATCCCATGAACCAAGTGTGTACTTGTATTCAATTGTGAGCGGAGAATCGACTGTTATTTCTTTAGTCCAGCTGTTATTGCCTGACGAATTCATCTTTTCCTTTCCCGCATTCCAAAATCCGAGTTGTTCAATATTTCCAGCGATATATACTGAACTATCATTTGCGAGATCAGGTGAGCTAACTATAAATTTTACATGTAACCCATGTGAGGGCTGCTGGGCATTACAGTTAAATGCGATGAGGATTGATAAGAAGGATTTTGAGAGCTTTAGTTTCATGATTCCTATTTTTCCTCTCTCAAAATTCAGCAATAAAGCACAATTATAATTTTCAGCAAAAAGAAGACAGATCGGTAGTAACTTTACACAATCAATCAAACTCAATAATTCATAGATAAAAATGAAAACTACTATTGGAGTTTATTCTACGCACGAACAGGCGATTGAGGCAGTGAAGGAATTGAAAGCCGCCGGATTTCCAATCAAACACGTGTCTATAATCGGCCATCACAAAGAAACGCTTCAGGAACAACAAGAAGAATCAAATCAAATTACACGGAAAGCAGGTAAAGGTGTGGGCATTGGAGCGCTTGTGGGTTCAACCGTTGGTGTTTTAACGGGTGTCGGAGTTTTTGCCGTGCCGGGATTGGGATTTCTCTTTGGTGCAGGCGCCTTGGTAGGAGCAATTGCGGGCCTCGATTTAGGATTGATTGGTGGCGGGGTTGCGAGTGCACTATCTATTGGCTTAAGCAAAGATCATCATGATATCTACAACAAGCATTTGGAAGAAGGGAAATTCCTGCTCATAGTTCAGGGGCCTGAGAAAGATGTTCATCGTGCGAAAGAAATACTTGATAAGCACGGCACTCACATTGCGCTGGCGACACACTAATTCGATCAACGGAAGATTTTCCTGATTCTGGCATACTGCATTGTCTGCAAATTGCTCTCCGTGAACTACACTTTAAGGAGATGCGCATTTTCTTTGCCAACTTGATTTGATAATACAACTGACTAGCCTCTTCTGTCTTTTCTGAAAAAATGTCGAGCGAACCTGTTAAAAACTTCTAATCAAATTTTAACAATTAATTACTTGGAAATTAAAAAGAAAGTTATCTTTGTTACACCACCATTAGTTTTTAGAGAGGGATCAACAGACACACCGTGGCTACTACCATACCACCCGGGAATTTCTATACACACTTCTTCTTTTTGATTGTAATGCTATGCTTTGCCTTAAAAAGTGATGCGCAGACTTATAACATGAGCCCTGTACCTGTTACGCTGACATGTCCTACAACTGCTGTTTTTGCAGACCCATCAACAACTTCTGGTATTGGTGGTGATGGAACTTGTCAGACAAGTGGCGGAAGTTCTTTGGATTATCAGGATAACATGAACATGACAGAAACATTTTGCACTTCTAATGGGCAATGCCTAACGCTTACATATTCCTCTCTTTTTAGTTTCACACTTTGCACTGATGACACTCTCTACATTTATGATGGTCCAAATACTTCATCTCCTTTGCTAAATTGGGGAACCAATCATAACATGGGGAAATACGGCTTTTTTACTGACTCTTCTAACGCAGGACCATCGATAAATACTATTACTACATCTGGGCCATGCGTGACGTTCAAATTTGTTTCTGATAATTCAGGTCATGCAAAGGGATGGAGAATTGCATTTGGCTGTACTAACTGTACGCCAGCTCCAGCAAATGATAATTACACGGGAGCTCAATCTTTGAGCGTAGGAAGCACTTGTAGTTACACCACGGGAACTACCTACCATGCTGTTTCTACCAGCACTTGCTCAACGGCTCCAGCGTGTACCGGTGCTGTAATGGGTGCTGGTAATCCTGATGATGATGTTTGGTACACCTTTACAACAGGTGCGACTCAAACTACAGCTACTGTCACCGTTGTTGGTCAAAGCCCGATGGACCCCGTATTTCAGGTATTCTCCGGAACATGCGGAACATTTTCACAAGTGACTTGCGTGAATAATAATTCCACAATTGGTGGAACGGAAACCAGTACATTTTCAGTTTCTGCGAATACTACGTACTACCTCCGGATTTATGACTACGCCACGAATGGCGGTACAAATGGAAGCAGCGATGCCTTTCAGGTTTGTGTCACGGGCTCGACTCCAAATGACTGCGCAGGCGCCACAGAAGTTTGTAGTACTTCATCGTTTACTCATACCAATTCTGGCGGAGTTGGTACCCAGGAATATGGAACCGGTAGTTGGCCATGTCTTTTCGGAGAGCACAACTCGGCGTGGTATACTTTCAAGGCAAATACTTCCGGCAATCTTCAATTTAATGTTGCGTCAACTAATACATCGCAATATCAGGATATTGATTGGTCGCTTTGGGGGCCATTTACTTCTTCTTCCTCAATTTGCACACTCACTCCTCATCTTTCAAGCTCTTATGCAGTTCCTAATTCAGCCCCTTCTTGCCCGGGATTCAATTTCGCAAACTGCAATGTAAGTTTGCCTGCATGGTCAACGGGTATTTCCTGCTGCGAAAATGCAGGAACTAATTGCGAAGGTGCCGGAGGCAATGGGAACCTGCTTGCATACAATCAAACAGTATCAATTGTTGCGGGAGATTATTATTTGCTGTTGGTAGACATTTTCACCGGATGGACAGGGTACACTCTCACATGGACTGTCACAAACGGAGGCAGCTTCTGGGATTGCACACTTCCTATTCAATTGCTTGAGTTCAGCGGTAATGTGGAAGGCGACGTTAATTTGCTCAATTGGAGTACTGCAACTGAGCAAAGCAATTCCTATTTCTCCATTGAGCATAGTTTAGATGCTGAAACATTTGACTCTATCGGCGTAGTGGCAGGTGCAGGAAACTCAACTACACAACGGGATTACGATTTCATTGATACGCATCCTTTCGCTGGCAAAAATTACTATCGTCTTAAGCAGGTTGATGATAATGGAGGATCATTTTTCACCAATATCATTGAGCTCGACAACACCCCCGCCGGTTTTACTATAAGCAATGTCTATCCCAATCCTACTAACGGTCTTACAAATATTGACATCAACAGCAACGATGCAGTCGACATCCAGATGGAAGTAACAGATGCATTAGGAAGAGTACTGTTAGAACATCCATCTTCACTTGCCCAGGGTAGAAACACCATCTCGGTTGATCTCTCAAATTTCACTACTGGCATCTATTACTTAAACGTTCGGGGAACCACCAAGCAGATCAAGGTCTTCGCCAAGGTGGTTAAGATTTAAGTCCCCTTCTCCTATTCCTCTTCGTTTAATCCTGTTTCATTCATCTTTCAGGTTATTGTCATCTTGAACTTGCCTCCCGGAAAAATCAGGACAGCAAGTTTCCATCTGATGTCGCGAGATATGCCGTTTACAATCAAGGATGGAAATTAAATTCCTGAAACGATCAGATTTTCATGAGTCCATGAACCGGTTTTGTTACATAACTAAACCAAAGTTACTCTCTCATGCGACTTTGCCATAAACTTCATACTCTCACGAATCCCTCACCCCGGTATCACCAGTGTGAGTGGGGCTGTTGTCCAGGGTCCGGGTTCATGGCGCGGATTTACCCAACGGGCGAATACATACAGACGCTTGCCGACATCAGCCGGAGTGGTTTGAAGCTGGTACGGCGAGCGGCCCTTATGGAGGTGGGTTAGACAATCATCAGCGGAGGCGGGCGCGGGATCACCGATATTAATCGCGACCTCGGCATGGCTCACACCATCGGGCTTTCCGCGGCGACCTACACCCTGCTCATCCACACCCTGTTTGAAAAAAATGTGGATGATGTTTCCGTTACCGATCTTCAGGTCAACCTGCGGAACGGTAGTGGGCACAGCGCTTCGTTTGCGCGTCTTGTTGAGCGGTGGAACGCCCATAGCCACTCGGTCAGCATTCGTGACTAAAGGATTCTTTTGCACATATGCTTGAAGCGCCGGCCGAAGGTTCGCAACATAATCTGTCCGCGCATTTTTCTTGGCTTGCACATCGGAAGGCGTTCGCATGCCCTTGTCCTTAGCTGCAAGCCATGCAGCATTCCACGTTGTCTGCGAGGCCGTTAGTAGAGCAATAGTGGCATTCGGAATGCCCCAGGCCACAGCATTAGTTGTAAGCGCTTTCATGATACTGTCTTGCTGAATGTCGAAATCAGTATCTTTTTTCTTAATGATGTCTTGTTTCATTGTACAAGATTTTAAAAATGAAATGATATAGTCCATCAGTCTCACACGCTGATCCACGCTTACCGTACCTGATCGAATGTTGCCGCTAATGCATCTTAAGAACGGGAGCGCGAGAGGTCACGGAGCTCACCGCGATTTTTATTGGGGAGCCGATTCGGAAGTTGCGAAGACATGCGTGTTCTACCTAAAAGATCGGGACAGGTCGATAAACCTGAACTGACCCTCCCAAGGTGGCGCGAGAAGTCACTTCGAGTGTATCGAGAAGTTACGAAAGCTAGAATTGTCCAACTCTTAAGTTAAGGATTTCGGTTTCGTTTCTGAAACAGTTAGAAACGATTCCCAGGGTCTTGTTTCCGGTTCTAAGACATTTAGAAACGGTTCCGGATGCTCTGCTTCCGTCCCCAAAACATTTGCGGACGGTTCCGGATGCTCTGCTTCCGTCCCCAAAACATTTAGAAACAGTTTCGGACGTTCTCGTTCTGTTTCCGAAACACTTGGAAACGGTTCTCAAGGTCTTGCTTCCGGTTCTAAAACATTTAAAAACGGTTCCGTATATTCAGGTTCCGTTTCTTAATCCTTCGGTTTCAGACCTGTAACGCCATTAACAATAAATCAAAGAACAGAAAAGATACCTGATTTATACGCGCATGTATGCAAAAGGATGCAGTTATTACACGAAGCCCGCTTTCCTTTAACGAAGGACAGTCTTCAAATAAGGAGAAAAGATTCATCCATATGTAAGCCTCCCATTTTCTTTAACGAGGCCCCCTTCTTCTTTAGTGAAGGAAGTATTAAGCGAGTGTCAAAGATTCATTCAGCTAAGTGAAAGGCACCCGGCTTGCCGCACTGAACCTCTATATGGTCATGTTGATTTAGGTATAAATAAAATTGATTTAGGTATAAATAAAAAAGCCGCCCCCTTTCGGAAGCGGCTTTGCGCATCTCCCTCTCGATGCCTTATTTCTGATAAACGATCTGTTTGGTGAACACTTGATCGCCTGAGGTAACTCGCACGAGATAGGTTCCGGCCGGAACAGATTTGTCGAGCGAGACTTGCTCTTGTAGTTTACCATCCATCACGCCGGTTCTATCCATATAGACCGTTTGTCCGAGCATATTCATGATTTGAACATCTACCGTTGTGCTGATCGATGTGCCTAAGTTCAGATCAAGAATAAACTGTCCGTTATTGGGATTCGGGTAAAGCTTGAGTCCCGCTCCTTCAGCTTCAGCTGGGTTGATCATTCTCACTGGAGTGCAGCTGAGATATCCCAAATCGACCGTACCGTCCTGATAGTTCCAACTCACCTGCTCAACTGCATCTTCTATTACTCCTCCCGCATACGCTGTTGAGCATCCTCCAAGTATTTGTACTGCCTGATTGTAGAGCTGGAGAACTGTCCATCCTGTGAACGGACCGCTTACAATGTACAGATCTTGCAAATGAGTGGTCGATGACATGTAATTAGGATCGTAGTTATCAAATGCAATATTCAGCGCCAATCCTGTGACCTCAGCAGCCAGTGAGTTGTGGAACTGATCGCTTGGATTTATTACATTAGTCACAAGCTTCTTTTCAGGTCCTTCAGTCGGCAAGAAGTTACAAACTGCCGAAGCACTGGTCAAGGTCAGGTTTTTAGTGCAACCTAAAACGAGATTCGATGGGAAGCAAAGTGCGAAGTTATTTGTGAGATATACTCCGGCTACGCTGCTGCAATCACCAAACTCGTACTGAGTCCACGTCTTGAATCCGGTGCAAGTACCGCAATTAGTGTTAATCGTTACTGGCGTTGTAGCAATACTTGAACATCCGGTTGAATTGTATACTGTCACCGTATACGTTCCCCCTGCTGCCCCTGTCACACCGGTAATGCTCGGATTCTGACTGGATGAAGTAAATCCATTCGGCCCTGACCAAGAATACGATGTTCCTCCGCTCGAACTCAGGTTAAGAGTGCTTCCTGAGCACACCGGGCTATTGCTCGACGCAGTAGCATGGGGCGGCGACTTAACAGTCAGTTTCGCAGCACTTGATGTCTTGGAGGCACCACATGAACCTGTAACTACAACACGATATTGACTTCCGCTCAGTGAAGTAGTTACATTGCTAATACTGTAAGCGCTATTAGTGGCTCCACTGATGTTAGACCAAGTGTTTCCGCTCTTCTTTTGCCATTTGTAAGTCAGAGAACCACCAACTGCTCCAACAGTAAACGTCGCAGTACTTCCGGCGCACACAGTCTGGCTGGTAGGCTGCTGAGTGATTGCCGTGCTCGGGTTCACAGTCACGACTGTTGTCGCCGTCATTGTACAACCTACACTATTATGTGTAGTCACCGTGTAGGTGCCTGTGGCAGCTGTTGTAACATGAACAATTTTTGGGTTCTGGAGTGTTGATGTAAAACCATTCGGGCCAACCCATGAGTACGATGTCGCTCCATTACCTGATGAACTCAGCATCAAAGTGCTATTTGCGCACACAGGACTATTGCTTGATGCAGATGCAGTAAGTGTGGTTTCATCAATCTGACCGTTACAGTTGTCATCAATTCCGTTGCACACTTCTACTGCTCCAGGATGAACAGCAGCATTTCCGTCGTTACAATCTGTATTGTTGGTCACATACCCTGGCGGAGGTGTTGGGCTGCTTGAAGTGATGGAATTGTTTGGATTTCCATAACTATCACCGTCAGCATCTGCATAGTATGTAAACGTTCCGCAACCTTCATCAATTTGTCCGTTACAATTATCATCAATGCCATTGCTGCAGATTTCTGGAGCTCCCGGATGAACGGTTGAAGAGGCATCATTACAATCTGTGTTATTCGAAACATAACCAGAAGGAGCACTGCATGCCAGCGTGGTCGCAATAGGATTGCCATAACCATCACCGTCGGCGTCTGCATAAAAGGTCGATTGAACACCTTCATCAATCTGGCCATTGCAATTGTCATCAATTCCATTGCAGACTTCAGATGCACCTGGATGCACGGATGAATTGTTGTCATTGCAATCTGTATTATTCGAAACGTATCCGGCCGGTGCTGAACATGATAATGTCGTTACACTTGCATTTCCATACCCGTCGCCATCCTGGTCTCGGTAGAATGTTGATTGTACGCCCTCGTCAATTTGCCCATTGCAGTTGTCATCCAGCCCATTGCAAACTTCAGATGCGCCTGGGTGAACAGAGGCATTCGCATCGTTACAATCAGTATTATTCACTGAATAACCAGCCGGTGGAGTCGAAGAGCAAGCAGAGACAATCGAGCCTGCGCCGTAACCGTCGTTATCATTGTCCGCATAGTAAGGCTGTGGAGTATGAACAGTTGGATCGTTGTCATTGCAATCAGTATTGTTCGAAACATAACCTGACGGGGCACTGCATGCAAGAGTGGTCACACTTGGATTGCCGTAAGTATCACCGTCAGCGTCGCGATAGAAAGTAGATTGAACGCCCTCATCAATCTGTCCATTGCAATTATCATCAAGTCCATTGCATACTTCTGATGCTCCCGGGTGAATGGATGAGTTATTGTCATTGCAATCGGTGTTGTTAGAAACATATCCTGCAGGAGCAGAACAAGCCAACGTTGTCAAACTCGCATTACCGTAACTGTCACCATCTGCATCACGATAGAATGTCGATTGCACTCCTTCATCAATTTGTCCGTCACAATTATCATCCAGCCCGTTGCATACTTCTGATGCGCCCGGATGAACCGATGTATTCGCATCATTGCAATCGGTATTGTTGATTGAATAACCGGATGGAGCGGTGGATGAGCAGAGCATGATAACCGTACCTGCTCCGTATCCGTCCTGATCATTATCCGCATAATAAGGCTGGGGAGAATGAACTGTTGCATCATTGTCATCGCAATCGGTGTGATCAGAAACATATCCTGATGGTGCCGAGCATGCCAGCGTAGTCACACTTGCATTTCCGTAAGTGTCACCGTCAGCGTCACGGTAGAATGTAGATTGAACACCTTCATCGATCTGACCGTTACAGTTATCATCAATACCATTGCATACTTCCGCAACACCGGGGTGAACGGCAGAATTCGCATCATTGCAATCACCATTTTGAGTTGAATAACCTGCACCCGGGTTGCTGCAAAGAGAAACACCGGTTCCCGTACCATAGCCGTCACCATCAGCATCAGTATAATATGTGGTGTAAGCAATTCCGTTGTCAATTAATCCATCGCAGTTATCATCAATGCCGTTGCATTGCTCAGCCGCGCCAGGATGAACTGAAGAATGTGTATCATCGCAGTCGGTATGATCCGAAACATATCCGGCGGGCGCAGAACAAGCAAGCGTGGTTGAGTTCACGTTGCCATATCCGTCACCGTCAGCATCAGCATAGAATGTTGACTTCACACCCTCATCAATTTGTCCATCGCAGTTATCATCAAGTCCGTTGCACACTTCTGTAGCTCCCGGATGAACGTCCGCATTGCCGTCATTACAATCACCATTTTGAGTTGAATAACCCGCACCCGGATTGCTGCATAGAGAAACACCGGTCCCCGTACCATAGCCGTCACCATCAGCATCAGTATAATATGTGGTATAGGAGATTCCGTTATCAATCAATCCATCGCAGTTATCATCCACACCGTTACATATTTCCGTGGCTCCCGGATGAACGGAAGCATGTGTATCATCGCAATCGGTGTGGTCTGAAACATATCCGGCAGGCGCAGAACAAGCAAGTGTGGTTGAGTTCACGTTGCCATATCCGTCGCCGTCAGCATCTGCATAGAATGTTGACTTCACACCCTCATCAATTTGCCCATCGCAGTTATCGTCAATGCCATTACAAACTTCCACAGCACCCGGATGCACGGATGAATGTGCATCATCGCAATCGGTGTGATCAGAAACATAACCCGTCGGAGCGCTGCATGCCAGAGTAGTCGCATTCACGTTACCATATCCATCGCCATCTGCATCAGCATAGAAAGTAGATTGCACTCCCTCGTCAATCTGCCCATTGCAGTTATCATCAATGCCATTACAAACTTCCGTTGCGCCGGGATGAACAGCAGCATCACCATCATCGCAATCAGTATTATTCGAAACATATCCTGTGGGCGCGCTACATGCAAGCGTAGTCAAATTTGGGTTTCCATAAGTGTCGCCATCCGCATCGCGATAGAACGTAGATTGCACACCTTCATCAATCTGTCCATTACAGTTGTCATCAAGTCCGTTGCAAACTTCTGACGCGCCGGGATGAATTGACGCATCGCCATCATTACAATCTGTATTGTTTGAGACATAACCTGCAGGTGCAGTACAAGCCAGCGTTGTCGATGACGCATCACCGTAGTTGTCACCGTCAGCATCAGCATAGAAAGTTGACTTCACACCTTCATCAATTTGGCCATCACAATTGTCATCAATTCCATTGCATACTTCTGTGGCACCCGGATTAACAGCAGCATTTGCATCGTTGCAATCGCCGCTTTGAGTGGAATATCCTGCGCCCGGGTCGCTGCATAGCGAAACACCGGTTCCTGTGCCGTACCCGTCACCATCAGCATCAGTGTAATAAGTAGTGTATGCAATTCCATTGTCAATTAAGCCGTCACAGTTATCGTCAATGCCATTGCATTGTTCAGTTGCGCCCGGATGAACTGACGAATGAGTATCATCACAATCAGTACTGTTAGATACATATCCTGCAGGCGCTGAGCATGCCATAGTCGTTGAACTCGCGTCTCCATAGCCATCCCCATCAGCATCTGCATAGAATGTCGATTGAACTCCTTCATCTATTTGTCCGTTGCAATTATCATCAACTCCGTTACACACTTCCGATGCTCCCGGATGAACAGACGAATGAGTATCATCACAATCAGTGTTATTTGAAACATATCCTGCCGGAGCACTGCACGCAAGTGTTGTTGAATTTGCATCTCCGTATGTATCGCCATCTGCGTCAGCATAGAATGTGGACTGAACGCCTTCATCAATCTGTCCGTTACAGTTGTCGTCAATTAAATTGCAGACTTCGGTAGCCCCCGGATTAACAGAAGGGTTAGCGTCATTGCAATCTGTACTATTTGCAACGTATCCTGCTGGCTGCGAACAAGCAAGTGAAGTTGAACCGGCATTTCCATACCCATCGCCATCAGCGTCCTGATACCAGGTAACCTGAGAACATCCGTTAAGAGTAGGATCGCACGGAGGCGGTGAAACAACAACAGCAGATGCAGTGGCCGTACCTGTCCCAGTGGGGTAGGTATTTACTTTTAGTACGGTCTTGCCCGAGACAACCGAACCAGTATAGAAAGCCAGGCCTGCGGTATTATTCGCCGACGTCCAATTCACGGTATTCGTCACGACGAACGTGCCAACATGAAGCGTCGTATTATATGGCATGGCTGTCCCGTTCGCCGCATTTGTAACCACTTGTCCGGTAATACGGATTTCGTGGGTCACGGGATCGATGAACGTGTTGGTCGAGTTGAAATTATTCTGATTTGAATTTAAGTCGCTCGTAGCATTCACATAAGCAATCGACAATGTACCTCCGTTAATGTAGGAGGCATAATTATTCATGTCGATTCCCGCCTGAAAGGCATTCAACCGTTCGTTGGGGTCAGTCGAAGTCACGTTGGTCAGGTAAATGTCAATAGTAAACGAATTCTGCGTAGAAATGCAGTTCTGTATGGTGACATTCACAGTATGCTGGGCGTGAGCCGCCACCGTGATCATTGCCAACAACACGAACATAAGCGCCCTTTTTATTGACGTCTTGGTGTTCATAATTGATTGTTTTGAGTTCATAAATGTGAGGTTTAAACAGGGTTAGGGATGATTTGTTGTTACACCGGATTGAATATTCGGATCGAGTATTAGGAAGTCGGAAATGTCTACTCCGCCGTCACCATTCAGGTCAGTTGAATAATAGCCGAAGCTACCCGCCTGAATATCGATGTCCATCGGAATAAAGTCAGATATGTCGATGCCTCCGTCTTGAGTATTCGTGAGTGTTCCATCATCAATATCACCAGTATAGAAGAGCCAGACTCCATCTCCCTGAGTAGTCATATTGCTTCCGTAAGCCAAAGTACTTGCTGTACTGAAGTTATATGATGTTACGGAATTGATCGTAATGGCCGTAGCACTCCAGGTTTCAACTGTATTTCGATGATGAACAGCAATGTAGTAGTTACCGCCAATTACACCTACTGGGAATGTGCAACTAATGTTTCCGTTCGTCTGCAGCAAGCCTTTAAAGGTTGCGGCTACACTGCCAGGATCAGACTGAGGTCTTAATTCAACCTTTACCGTATCCACATCAGTTGAAAGCGAATTGGTCTGCACACCTTCGTTATACAGCACCTGAGTCATCATACCTCCGCCCAGGTAGTATCCTTCAAGGAAGAAGGTAAGATTGAGCGTTGCATACGTCGGGCAGCCTTCATCAATCTGACCATTGCAGTTGTCATCCATGTTATTTGCACAGACTTCTGTAGCGCCCGGATGAACGGCAGCATTGGCATCGTTACAGTCAGTGTTATTCGTTGAATAGCCTGTCGGTGCTGCAGATAAGCAAAGCATAACGACAGGTCCTGCACCATAACCGTCAAGGTCACCGTCAGTATAGTAAGATTGCGGAGCGTGAACGCTTGCATCATTGTCATTGCAATCCGTACTATTTGTTACGTATCCAACCGGCTGTGAACATGCCTGCGTGCTTACTGCGGCATTGCCGTAGGTGTCACCATCAACATCAGCATAGTATGTATTTGTTCCGTTGACAACCAGGTCTTGAATCGTAGATTGGCCGGCGCAAGCACCGACACCGGTAAAGATGTACTGTACATGGTGAGTTCCGGGCGAATATGATGAAGGATCAAACGTAGTCTGTTGTACATTATCAACAATATAGTAGCCGCCTGTCGGTGATCCTCCGGTCAAAGTAAACGCCGGATCGTTATGGCATACAGCATTGAACGGACTCAAGGTCACAGTGGGAACTGAATTCACAGTCGCTGATTCACTATGAACTGAGCAACTCTGAGTATAGGTTACTGTATTCAATCCAATAGAAGCAGGTGGTGAGCCTAAACTTCCGGACGGATCAAAATACCACAAATTCGTTCCTCCTGCATCAAAGAAGGTTCCTGGACCACTAAAGGTACCACCGGCTACGGTTGGAACTAATTCAACCGGATTTCCGGCAACGCAGAATTGAGCATCCTGGAACGTGAAGTCTGTGTTAGTGTCAAAGATGTCATTCGCATGGAATGTAGCATCACCGCTGAGAATCGTTACAGTTGTTGTTGCAGTTGCAGTACAACTTGAAGCATTGTCCGTTGCAGTAACGGTATAGGTAGTTGTAGTTACAGGCATAACTGAGGTGGTAGAGGTTATAGCTCCGCCGGGTGCCCAAGCAAATGAAACTCCAACCACGGTCGATGGTGGATCAAAAATGTATGCTTCACCCTGTGTCCACGTACTATTTGCATCCTGCGCAACAACTGTACTATTAGTATTGGTTGAAGTATTAACGTCATTAAAATTGGTGCTTGAACCTGCTATACCAACTGATCCGGAAACAAGCGCCTCAGTGTTGCTACCATAAACGATTTCAATCCTGTTACTTCCTTCAAACAACCAAGCTTGAATCGTTCTTGTGTATGCAGATGTCAGACCGGAACCACCATTAAAATTATTGATATTCCACTGTACTACAAGTTTGCGGTTAGGCGCACTTCCTACAAGTAAATAGGAAACACCGCCGTTACTACCAGTCGTCATATCATCCCAGAAAGGCATAATTACCGGATAGGGAGATGCACCGGCAGTACTATTGGAAAATGTAGTATTCACCGTGGTCGACCCTAATGCCATTAGGCAGTTGGATCCAACAGAGAATTGAGTATATGTGGATCCATTCATTACAAAGCTAAAGCCGATACCGGTAACTCCCGACGCCGGCGAGTCATCTACCCCGGAGCCGATTAACGCAGTCGCTCCTGTCATATCCTGCAGACTAACTCCACTTTGTGCCGTAAAGGTGTAAGCGCTTACATTTGAACTTTGAGATGGAATACTGGCAGACAAATTAGATGAACTGCCTGAACATATAGATGAGGGGCTCGCTGTAGCATTAACGCTAAACGTTACCACACTTATTGCTGCTGATGCAGTACTTGTGCATCCGCTTGCAGCAGAAGCCGTGACAAAATAAGTAGTATTAATCGATGGATTAGCAGTAACAACAGATCCTGTTGTGGCGCTCAAGCCTGTTGATGGTGTCCATGAATAAGTTGCAGGGTCACCACTGGCTGTTAACTGCACACCCGATCCTGCACTGCAGAGTGAATAGCTCGGAGGAGTCACGCTAACGGATGGCAAAGGCGAAACTGTCGTAGTTACAGTGTTAGAAACTATACTTCCGCAGAAGTCAGTCACCGTTACTGTATAAGTAGTTGTAGAACCAACCGTAGCAACAGGGTTACTGATTGCTGCATTACTCAAACCAGTTGTTGGAGTCCATGAATATGTATATGGACTTCCGCCACCTGTAACTCCGGCATCTAACTGGAAGGTGCTTCCTGAACATGCGGGACCTGATGAAGTTTGAATCGCAGTCGGTGATACAACCAATGGTTGAACAATCACGGTCACTGTGCCTGTGCTGCTGCAACCATTAGCCGTCACGGTAACAGTATATGTAGTAGTCACCGATGGTGTTGCCACAGGATTTGCTATCGTTGGATCACTCAAGCCTGTGGTTGGAGACCATGAATAAATCGGAGTTGCTCCAGGTAAAGTAAAGACCACATTGATCGTCTGGTCAGGCGCACTGCAAGTAGCAGTATTAACGCCGCCCCAATTCGAATTTCCAATTGAAGGTCTGATTTCATAACCCGGCGTAATACACGAGCAAAGTGTTCCATCAGCGCTGAGTTCCATTGGTAATGTACCTTGACAAGCTCCGTTGGTGTTGCCGCAGGAATTTCCAACTTCCCAGGTATTGCCGCCATCAACCACTGCATAAGTTGTGCGGGTATAAAGTGCATTAGCCAATGCTTGCACATTAGCAGGTGTCGTGGCTGTTCTGCCTACGCCATCAAATGTTCCGCTAATCGTTACTGTTTGATAATTAGCGGGTACGAGAGCGTTACAGAATGCATCCCAATCACTACACTGCTGTGCCGTAGGTGTCACGCCACTGGTGAATGATCCGGAATAGGTTACGGCACTGAGTACGACAGCATTCAGTTGACTGCTTCCACCCTGGCAAATATTTGCGGGTGAAGCAGTAAGGCTGCTGATATTTGGTGCCGGTGTAACGTTCATAGCTGCTGTAGCAGTCGCTGTACATCCATTCGAAGTCCCGGTAACTGTATAAGTAACACTTGAATGCGGATTAGCATTTACAGAATTTCCTGTAGTCACATCCAAACCTGTTGCCGGAGCCCATGAATAAGTGGTAGCACCATTGGCCACTAAATTGAAAGGCGTGGTATTACTCGAACAGTATGACTCAGAGTTTGGAGTAACCGTAACCACAGGTGCCGGATTAACGGTCACCGTGGCAGTATCTGTCTTAGTGCACAACGTCACAGGATCTGTCACCATAACTGTATAGGTCGTTGTGGTAGACGGTGTGGCAATTGGCGTACCCGAAGATGGATTGTCTAAGCTTGCAGCAGGCGTCCATGAGAAGGTATAAACAATCGGTGGCGAAAAGCGCCATGCTTCCGGTGTCGATATTGTCCACGCTGTGCCATTTCTGCCCGGAGCTGCAGCACCTATGGTTCCATTAAGGTTATTCACTCCTATTGTTTTTACCCCACTTCCTGTACTCGCCAACGCATCAGAAGATGTCAAGTGACACTCCACTATACCCGTCGTTTCATAAAGCCAAATCTGTCCCGACAAATTTCCGGTTGTAGTTCCTGCATTATAGAATCCACAATTATTCCATGATATCACCATGCGCCTGTTAGGGGCGGTTCCATCAACCCAGTAGGTTATATTGCCGGTGTTACCATCCACACCAACAACTAAATCTGCCCAGCAAAGAGCCACGAAATTCACGATTGAAGTATTAGGCAAAGGACCTGGTGTATAAGAAGTACTGTAAGTCGGACCAAATTGTATGTTGCCGTTAGTACTTATTTCAAAGCTGTTATAGAGATTGCCAAAGAAATTAAAGTTAAATGGCATGCTTACAGGTGCGCTTAATGCGTCATCACCCACAGGGCCAGGGGACGCATTCCCTGGCTGTGGGATATTACCATATGTAATTGATGTAACGGTGAAGTTCGAAGCGCTAACTCCTGCATTTAAGCTCGAAGTCTGACCAGCACAAATCGTATGCGGAGATGACGTAGCGCTAAATGTCGGGAAGCTAAAGTTGGAAACAGTTGTTTGGGCTGTATTCACACAGCCGCTTGTCGGATCTGTCGCTGTCACCGTGTAGTTGGTAGTCGTCGCTATAGTTGCAGTAACAGGTGTACCTGTTAAGCTGTTCAAAGTGCCAGCATTCGATTCAGCCCATGTATAGTTATAATTCGGGTCATTAGGACTCGTAACATTCAATGTAGATGTTCCGCCAGTACCGCAATATACAGGGTTCGAATTGGTAACCATTATTGGCGGCGGTGCAGAATAATTTATCGCAGCCGTCGCAATGTTGGTACATTGACCGATGTATCCTGTTACCGTATAGGTAGTCGACACAGTCGGCGTCGCCGTTACAGAAGCACCAGTAGTGGCACTTAATCCTGTCGAGGGCGCCCATGTGTAAGTGGTAGCTCCGCTGGCTGAGAGAGGCGAGCTGGTGCCGCAAACATTCGCTGAAGTCGGAGTCACCGTCACCGTCACAGTCTGCACATTAGCTGTCACCGTCTGAGTCTGCACATTGTTGCATGCATCGGTTACTGTTACTGTATAGGTAGTCGTGGCTGATACCAAGGCCGACGTGGTAGCAGCCGTTGGATCAGTTACTCCCGTAGTTGGCGTCCATGAATAAACATACGGTGCACCGCCTCCGCTCACGTTGGCAGCAAGTGTCCATGTTGTATTTGGACATGGTAAGGGCGGAGCCACGCCACCGGTAATGCTGATTTGATAATCCTCAGTTTCACCCTCATACAACTGTCCGCAAGGGGATGCTTCACCCAAACCATTATAATTCGTGTACAAGTAGTCATATCTAACTCTCATAAGTGTCGTCCCGTTTGCAGCAGTCGCAGGAATCGTAATATTCGTAGTCCCTGTATAGTTACCGCTGCTCGAACCGCCACCAAGAACAAAGTCTTGAACAAGCCGCTCACTCGCATCGAAGGTTCCGTTATGATCTAAGTCTACATACACCGAGAAGTAACCACCGTATCCATCGCATGTTAAGCTCATTGGATAAGTAGATCCGGCGGTTAAGGTTGTTGTTGTAGATCCGCTTTGCGGGAATAATGTATAGGATGTGGAAGCACAAGCAGTCGAATTATTCAAAGTGTTCACTGTTACGTTGCCGATCCAGTCATATGTGCAAGCATAAACACTTGCAGCTGGAATACACGCCGTTGTTGCAGGTGGAGTAACTGTCGGAGAAATAGTCAAAGCGTCTCCGGCAGTCACTGTCACTGTGGAAGGAGCGGTAGTACATCCAAAGTTCGAGGCTGTAACGCTGTAAGTGGTAGTCGAAGTGATGCCTGTAGCACTCACACTCGCGCCTGTTGTAGTCGAAAGGAATGTAGATGGAGACCACGTATAACTCAGATTGGAAACTGGAGGAGTCCATGTATAGGTCAGACCATTCGCCGGATAAACCGTGCCTGACCATGTCATAGTCACTGTATTGCTCCCACCCGCTGCAGAAGCAGACCAATCAGTAGTATTAGTTCTATCATTAAAGTCTGACACGCTTGATCCTGTAAGTCCGACTTGCCTTGTGTAGGCCGTAGTGGCAGTAGAAGGTCCGTAGATAATTTGAATAACATTTGAAGTTTCGTACAACTTAATCTGCACACTCACAACATCGGTCGTGTTTCCATAATACAAGTAGTGACCGGGTTCTTCAATCGTCAGTACTCTGTTTGGCGCTGAACCGGACACTGCATAATACATACCCGAAACTCCGCTCTTGCCGTCTCCACCCATGAACGATATGCAGTTGGGTACTCCACCTAAAGGAACATAATTCTGTACGATTGCAGAGCCCAATGCTATGTAGCCATTCGATTGAGCAGTAAACTGGGTAAAATTTGTTCCATAGTAATTAAATGTAAATCCAATGTTTTGAGCAGTACCTGAGCCATCATCAATACTTCCACCCAGTGCGGAAGTGCCAGTGCCAATAGAAGTGTAAGTACCTATGGTCTGACTAAACGTGTAGCTGGAAACATTAGTCGGTATTGCAGCATTAGCAGCAAGTACGCTGTTTCCGCCTGCGCAAACTGAAGATGGTGTTGCTGTCACTGAAGTGATTGTAGGAAGGGCGCCCAGGGTAATGGCAGATGTAGCGGAAGCACTGCAACCATTCGCATCCGAACCTGTTACCGTATAAGTGGTAGAAGAAGTTGGGGTTGCTGTAACCGATGATCCTGTACTTGCTGACAATCCTGAAGCCGGAGACCACGCATATGTATTACCTCCAGAAGCTGTCAAACCCACCGGAGTTCCACCCGGTGAGCAATAAACGCTAGAGGTCGGCGTAACCGTTACTATCGGCACCGGATTTACAGCTAAAGTAATAGTTGCAGTAGCTATCGAATTACAATTGTCAGTTACTGTTACAGTGTAGGTGGTCGTCGAGGCAGGACTTGCAATTACAGTTGCGCCTGTTGTTGTGTTTAATCCGCTTGCCGGCGCCCATGCATAAGTAAAGGGCGCACCGCCACCGGTGGTAGAAGCAGTGAATGTAGCGCTCTGTCCAAAGCAGATTGTTGGCTTATCTGAAGAAATAGAGGCATTCAAAGGAGCACCCACTGTAACAGTAGTTGTTGCTGTCGCAGTACAGCCGGTTAAACCACTGGTAGCCGTTACAGTAAAAGTTGAAGTTGAACTAAGTGATTGAGTTGCTGTATTCTGGCTATTTGGAGAAACCACACTGGCGGATGGCTGCCATGAATAAGTCATTGGTGCCGACGGAGGTGTCCAGCTATAGGTGAGACCGTTCGCCGGGTAAATCGTACTTGACCATGACATGGTTGCACCATTACTTACGCCTGCTGTTGTGGCAGACCAATCAGTAGTATTAGTTCTATCATTAAAGTCTGACACGCTTGATCCTGTAAGTCCGACTTGCCTTGTGTAGGCCGTAGTGGC
>Ga0335085_10003020_pt1 | contig 30058 bp, 24 predicted proteins | sample Lox_Sample_45_FD_206712 | JGI IMG/M metagenome (GOLD analysis project Ga0335085, IMG submission 206712) | Soil microbial communities from Loxahatchee National Wildlife Refuge, Florida, United States - Lox_Sample_4.5 | ecosystem: Environmental > Terrestrial > Soil > Wetlands | place: USA... | reverse complement strand
AAGGGCGCGAAGGAGGCGGCGGCCGACCTGCAGAAGATCCTGCCTCCCGACGTGAAGCTGCAGGTCACCTACGCCGACGTGGACTTCATCGAGAAGGCGCTCGCCGGCGTGAAGATGACGATCGTCGAGGGCGCGCTGCTCACCGTCTTCATCGTGTTCCTCTTCCTGCACTCGTGGCGCAGCACCATCATCACCGGCCTCACGCTGCCGATCTCGGTCATCGCGACCTTCATCGCCGTGTACATGTTCGGCTTCACGCTGAACTTCCTCACGCTGATGGCCCTGTCGCTGTGCATCGGGCTGCTGATCGACGACGCCATCGTGGTGCGCGAGAACATCGTGCGGCACCTGGGCATGGGCAAGGACCACCACCGCGCCGCCCGCGAGGGCACCGAGGAGATCGGGCTCGCGGTGATGGCCACCACGTTCGCGATCGTCGCGGTGTTCGTGCCCGTGGCGTTCATGAGCGGCATCATCGGCAAGTTCTTCTACCAGTTCGGCATCACGGTGGCCGTGGCCGTGCTGGTGTCGCTCTTCGTCTCCTTCACGCTGGACCCGATGCTCTCGTCGATCTGGCGCGATCCGGCGCAGGGCCGCTTCCAGCGCTTCCCCGCCATCGCACGGATGATGGCCGCGATCGAACGCGGCATCGAGCGCGCCCACGAGGCCTACGGGCGCCTGCTCGAGTGGGCGCTGGAGCACCGCAAGACGGTCCTCGGCATCGCGCTGGGCGTCTTCATCGCGAGCTTCTTCGTGCTGCCGTTCGTGGGCACCGAGTTCTCGCCCGAGACCGACGATGGCCGCACGTCGTTCCGCCTCACCACGCCCGTGGGCTCGAGCCTCGAGTACACCGACGCCAAGACGCGCCAGGTCGAGGATCTCGTGCGCACTTACCCCGAGGTGGAGATGACGATCGCCAACGTGGGCACGTGGGAGGGCCGCAACGTGGCGCGCGTCGACGTGAAGCTCGTGGACCGCCACACGCATTCGCGCCCCTCGCAGAAGGCCTTCGAGGCCAAGGTCCGCGACCGCATCCGCTCCATGCCCGGCATCGAGCTCGCCGTGGGCTACAACCGCCCCATCTGGGTGAACCTGCTGGGGCCCTCGCCCGACGTGCTGCAGCAGCTCTCCGACGACATCCTCGAGAAGATGTCGCACATCAAGGGCATCACGGACCTGGAGTCGAGCCTGAAGGCCCAGAGCCCCGCGATCACGATGAAGGTGCACAACGAGCTCGCGAGCGACCTCGGCCTCACCGTCTCGCAGATCGGGCAGGCGGTGCGGCCGTTCGTCGCGGGCGACGTGATCAGCCACTGGCTCGCACCCGACGGGCAGAACTACGACGTGAACGTGCAGCTGCCGCGTTCGGGCCGGCGCATCGCTTCCGACCTGGGCGACCTCTACGTGATGAGCAGCAAGACCAACGCCGACGGCTCGCCCGTGCTCGTGCCCCTTCGCCAGGTGGTGGACTTCCAGAATTCCACGAGCCCGCAGATCATCAAGCGCCAGGACCTGCAGCGCCGCGTGGGCCTGTACGCCGGTGTGGAGGGCCGCCCCGCGGGCGACGTGGGCAAGGACGTGGAGACGCTGCTCAAGGGCTACCAGTTCCCCACCGGCTACCGCTACGACATCGCGGGCGACACGCAGCAGATGCAGGAGTCGTTCCAGGCCGCGGTGGCCGCGCTCGGCATGGCGGTGATCTTCATCTACCTCATCCTCGCCTCGCAGTTCGGAAGCTTCCTGCAGCCGCTCGCGATCATGGCGTCGCTTCCGTTCACGCTGATCGGCGTGTTCATCGCGCTGCTCGTGACCGGGAGCACGCTCAACATCTTCTCCGTGATCGGCATCATCATGCTGATGGGCCTGGTCACGAAGAACGCGATCCTGCTCGTGGACTTCACCAACCAGGGCATCCGCGAGGGCAAGAGCCGCCACGACGCGATCCTCGCGGCCGGGCAGGTGCGGCTTCGCCCGATCCTCATGACCACGGCGGCGATGATCTTCGGCATGCTGCCGATGGCGATCGGCCTCGCCGACGGCGGCGAGCAGAACGCGCCCATGGGCCGCGCGGTGATCGGCGGCATCATCACCTCGACGCTCCTCACGCTCGTGGTGGTGCCGGTGCTCTACACGTACCTCGACACGTGGGGGCGCAAGTTCTCGGCGTGGCTCAAGCCGAAGGAAGAAGGCAAGACCGGCGGCGGCAGCTCCGAGCCGGTGGTCGCCTCGCCCGAGAACGACTAGACCGGTCGCTTGGAACGTCTTCGCTTCGCCAGCTCCTGCTGGGAGAACATCCGCCCTTTGCGTTCGAAGCCGAGCGGGGCAAGCGCCGCGTCGATGCCGGCTGCTACGAGAGTCGTGGAAACGAGCGCGGCCAGCTATTCCACGGTGGTCGACGCTTTTATTCGTGCCACAGCGGCTTGTCGCAGGTCGGGCGGCCCGATTCAACTCCTATGGAGATCATATGAGCTACTAAGTAGATCATATTCCCAACAGACATGAAGAGCGAGCAACCCCATGGACTCAATCCTTCCATTCGTCGCCTGGCATGATCCTGACCATGAACTCGTCGAACAGCGGCACCGTAAACGCCGTGTCGCCGTGGCTCGGGCTCCAGATCATGCCCTTCGCGATGAGCTTGTTCCGAACGGGGCCCAGAGAGGTGACGTCGCGCTTCAACGTTTCGGCGATATCCCCCGAGCGATGGGGCCCTGGCCCCATGTCTGCCATCGCGCGGAGATACTTCCGCTCGGCCGGAGTAAGGCGATCGAATCGAACGCGAAAGAAGCTTTCGTCGAGCGCCGCGACGGCTGAAACCGCCGCCGCTTTCACATCGCTCAATCGGATCGGTGAAGCTTCCGCGACGTCCCAGGAATGCTTGCCCCATTCCTGCAGGAAGTACGGATAGCCCTTGGTCTCCGAAATGAGATGCTTAACCGCGCGGCTTTCGAACTCGACGTGCTGCTCGCGAGCGGGCTTGGTGATTGCGATTGCAGCGGCCTCGGCGTTCAGCGGGCCGACAAATGGAAAATCGAAGAGACGCTCGGCATAGGACTTGGCCTTCCCCATGCGACCGCGCAATTGCGGGAGGCCTGCGCCCACCAATGCGATTGGCAGCCTGCGCTGAGTGCAACGATGTAGAGCGGTAATGAGGGCAGCCAGTTCGGCTTCCTTCACGTATTGCAGCTCATCAATGAACATGATGAGCGCGGTATCGCCATGCTTTGCGGCGTCCCCCACGACCTCCAGCAGGGACTGCAAGTCATGTTCGAGATCGCCGTTGTCCGCTAGGCCCGGCTCGGGGTCAAAATCAATCCCGACCTCGATGTCGTTGTACTTCACCTTGAGAGCCTTCGCGAAACCGGCGAGGGCCTTCAGCGAGCGGGTTGCCAGGCGCCTGGCCCGTTCATTTCGGCTCAAACGCAGGAGAGCCTGGCGCAACTCGGGCGCAAGCATCGCAGGCAATGACCGGCCCTCTGGGGCTTCGATGCGCAGAGTTTGAATGCCGGACGCCTCCGCCACCTCCCTCATGCGGTCGAGCAACACGGTCTTTCCCACGCCGCGCAAACCCACCATCAACACACTCTTCGTGGGCATCCCACGACGGATACGCTCGATCGCGATGCGGACTGTCTCACGCACCTCGTCCCGTCCAGCCAACTCGGGAGGCGGCGTACCAGCGCCGGGTGCATATGGATTGGAAATGGGATCCATGCGCAAATTATAGCGCGTTTATCGAATTTATCCAAATTGGATAATTGTGATAAACTTGCTCAAGTCAGGAGTTGAGACGCACACGGGGTGATCTGCTCCCCGAATTTGGTACGGCCTCGATCATCACGCGCGCCTCGGGAAGGCTTGCGAACCAATGCTCGTTGAGACACTCCTCCCGGAACTTGCCGTTGAAGCTTTCGACGTCGGCGTTCTCAATGGGCTTGCCGGGCCGAATGAATCGCAGGTTCACCCCGCGGCGATAGACCCTCAGGCCCCGATTGGTGGTGCCAACGACGTCTCTCACATCTTCAAGGGATCGCTCCACTCGAAGCTGCTGGAGAATGGCGGTGATGCAGAGATAGCCGCAGTCCGCAACCCGCTGGGACCGTGGCAGCTCCTTATTGAAGGAGTGGCGTCCTATCAACGAATGTATCCAACGATCTTGCTAGTTTTGATCGCAGTAACTCGCCCTGTCTTGCTGTGGTACGCCGGAAATCGGCGCTTGGTTGTGCGTGGCGAGTGAAGCCGATACTCTTGCCATTTCGGCGTCGACAAGCGGCAGTTGCTCTGAGGTGAGATTCGCCATCCTCGAATTGATGTTGTTATCCAATGCCTGTTTGTAATCGTCCGTCGCAAACTGTCTCAGGGCCTTGAATATTGCGATGGCCTTCACAGGGTCGTATGGCAGGATGCGACCAGCGTCGCGCGTTTGGGAGTACATCTCGGCCGCGAACTGATACGCCTCCGGATTGCCCAGATCCATTGCGCGCTGCAGGAGGCTAGGGGCTAGATCCTTGTAGGCCAGCCATCCCTCTGCAGTGCTTGAAGGGTGAAGCTGGTCCAGGCCTACCTTCATGCCGACGAAGTTCATGATGGCCGCACCACTGCCTTGTTCGGCTGCGGCCACTGCATAGTCCCATGCGGGCCGGGACGATGGCTGTGGGGAGAATCCGTCGCATGCCGCAGTTGCGTCTTTTTCCCGCTTCTGAAGGCGATTCGCCATCTCTTGTGTGGCGGCGTCAACATTTCCTTCCGCCTGTTGCCGGGCCAACCTCGCAGCGAAGAACTTGGCGCCAGCTTGGACGCTGGGAAGCTGACTACATCGATCCAGCTCGAATGCCAATCGACACGCCGCCTTGGGGTTGTTCGCGTCCGCAAGTCGCTTCAATTCAGGGTAGACATCAGTCAGTCTTGAATTGTGGAGCGGAAGTACGACGACGACTTGACTTGACGCCTGGAACTCTCCGAGGCGAGATGGCGATGTCGCCTGAGAGGATCCGGGTGTGGTGGATAAGCCGACCTCCGACCGTACCGCAGTAGTCTTAGTGCCAGCCGGCGCTTGACGCGCCGGCTTTGCGGCCAGCTTCATCCACACGAAGAGTGTGACGATCACCAATACTGCAAGAACAGCCATTGCAATCGACCTGCCCCGCTGCATTTCGTCCCCCACAAGCGCACGAGTCCGATCCAAAAAAGTCTATATCACCTGAGGATCTTGTTCGTGCACCCTGGGTTCGTACTCCGGCTGCACAACTGAGCACCGTGCAGGTACGACCTAGAATCGATTGATTGCGAAAGCAAGCAGGAGTGCCGCAATGGCGAGCGCGAGCAGCCCCAAGAGTGCCAAGGCCAAGAAGAGGCCCGAGTTGCGTCCTGTCACCGAGAATATTTCTAGAATCTCGGAGGCGCGGTCATTAAGTGATCGGGGTGGTGGCGATGCTGGCCAATTGGTACCGTCGTACCTCGCACCGTCTTCTCCCTGAACCGTCGCATCAAAAAGCGTGGCGATCTCGAGAAGTCTTGCCCGTAGCTGTTGCGGCACATTTCGAATCTCGATGTTCCCATTGCGCCAGGCCAGAAATGCCCCGATTCCAGCCTCAGCCCGCAGCCACCGCACGCAATCACTCCCGTCTGGAACCAAGTCGGCATCGCTCTCGACGAAGTCCCGCCATTCCTTGCGCGTAATGTGCTTTGCTTCGCCATCGGACCAGATTCTGCGCCTGGTGATCCAGACACGATCCATTGCGAGAGTCACCTGAGAGACTTCCGGCGCCGGCCTCGGCGCCTCACCACGATGGGCACCCATTCGAAACGCGGAGGAGCAGGGGGAAATTGTCCCTTGATAAGTTCTGGATAGAGCACCCCCTGCGGAATCTCTCGGCCAAGGTATGTCTGGATGGTCTCTCTGCGCCCCATTAGGCGCCTCGGGAGTCTTGAGGGGTATTCCATATCTCGGGTCTATGGGAACTAGGTCGAATAGCCGGCCTTATGTTGGGTCACACGCTACCTTCGTGTCCCGTTCGCGGCAAGGCGCCCTCATCGCGCGACTCACGAACCGCCGATAGTACTGCTCGACGAGGCGATGCAAGGAAGTGGCTTCGGGCCGATGGCGCGCGTAGCCCGGTGGCTCGATGAAGGGCGGCGCGCTCGGTCGCCGCACGCGGGCGGGAACTGGCATGGCTGCAAGCTACGAAGCCGGAGACGACGAAAGAGGCTACGACCGTCGCATTCAACGGTGCCTCAAGAAACCCCCCGATCTTCAAACGGAAAGCCGTTAGAAACCGACCGCCCCGCCGTCCTTGCGATGGTCGGAGGCCGCGCAGTAGCCGTCGTCGAGCTTGTGGATCAGCTGCGCGCCGCCGAACCCGAACATCGGGACGTTTTCGCTCACGATGCGATGCCCGCGCCGCGCGAGCTCCTCGAGCACGGAGGACGGGAAGCGGTCCTCGAAGCTCACGGTGTAGTCGGTGTTCACGATCCAGCGCGGGCCGTCGGTGCACGCCTGCGGGTTCTGCGCGTAGTCCACGAGGCGCGTGACCATCTGCACGTGCCCTTGCGCCTGCATGTTGCCGCCCATCACGCCGAAGCTCATCACGGGCTCGCCGTTCCTCGTGAGGAATCCCGGGATGATCGTGTTGAACGGGCGCTTGCGCGGGCCGACCTGGTTCGCATGGCCGGGCGTGAGCGAGAATCCGTGGCCGCGGTTGTTGAGCGAGATGCCCGTTCCCGGCACCACGACGCCGGAGCCGAATCCCTGGAAGTTCGACTGGATGAAGGACAGCATCATCCCCTTCTCGTCGGCGGTCGTGAGGTAGATCGTGCCGCCGCCTTTCTGGAAGCCCGCGGCCGGAACCTGCGCCTTCTTCATGTCGATCGTCTTCGCGCGGCCCTTGAGGTACTCGGCGTCGAGCATCTGCGCGGGCGTGACCTGCGAGGACATGGGATCCGACACGTGCGCCCATGCGTCCGAGAGCGCGAGCTTCATCGCCTCGATCTGCAGGTGCAGGCTGTCGGCCGAATCCACGGCGTGCGAGGCGAGGTCGAAATTGCGCAGGATCCCCAGGGCCATCAGCGCCGCGATCCCCTGGCCCGACGGCGGCATCTCGTGCAGGTGGTAGCCGCGGTATTCGACGCTGATGGGCTCGATCCAGTCGGCGCGGTGCGCTGCGAGGTCTTCCATCGTCATGGCGCCGTCGTCGGCATTGCTCGCCAGCGCGATGCGCTCGGCGATCGGCCCGCGATAGAAGCTCTCGGTCCTGGTCGACGCGATGTCTTCCAGCGTCTCGGCCTGCTGCGGGCAATAGAAGCGCTCGCCGGGATAGGGCGCGCGGTCCTTCGGCAGGAACGTCCAGCAGAATTCCGAGAAGCCCTTGTAGTTCGGCGCCTGCCGCGCCCAGCTCGCCGCCGTGATGGGCGAGACCATGTAGCTCTCGCGCGCGTAGCGGATCGCCGCCTCGAAGAGATCTTCGAAGGGAAGCTTGCCGTAGCGCTTGGAAAGCGCGATCCACGCCGACGGCGCGCCCGGCACCGTGGCCGAATCCCAACCGCGCTGCGGGACGGCGTCCTTGCCCTTGAAGCGCTCGGGCGTCCATCCCGCGGGCGAGCGCCCCGAGGCGTTCAATCCCACGAGGCGCTGGCCGTCCCACAGGATTGCGAAGACGTCGGAGCCGATGCCGTTGGACGTGGGCTCGACGACGGTGAGCGTGATGGCCGCCGCGAGCCCCGCATCGACGGCGTTGCCGCCCTTGGCGAGCATCGCGAGGCCCGCCTGGGCCGCGAGCGGCTGCGAGGTGGCCACGACATTCTTCGCAAGCACCGGCATGCGTTGCGAGGTGTACGGAAATTCCCAGTTGAACATGCGCGCACTCTCGGTAGGAGCGTCAATGTTAGCATCGGCCCCGGAGGAGACCATGACCCGCGAGATATCAGCGCTTGTGTTCGACGCCTACGGCACGCTCTTCGACGTGCACTCGGTGACACGTCTTGCCGAGACCCTGTTCCCGGGCAAGGGCGCGGCCCTTTCGGCCGCATGGCGCACCAAGCAGCTCGAGTACACCTGGCTTCGCACGCTCATGGGGCGTTACGAGGACTTCAGCCGCGTGACAGCCTCGTCGCTCGAATGGACCTTCGAGCACCTGGGGATCACGCCGGAGGATTCGGCGCGCCGCATGCTCATGGACGAGTACCGCAAGCTCGCGATGTTTCCCGAGGTACGCGAAGCGCTGGAGAAGCTCTCCGCCAAGGGGCGCGCGCTCGCGATCCTTTCGAACGGGCATCCCGACATGCTGAACGCCGTCGTGGAGCACAACGGGCTTTCGGGACTGTTCCGCGGCGGCGTGCTCTCGGTGCACACGGTGAAGGAGTTCAAGCCCGTTCCCGCCGTCTACCGCATCGTCGAAGAGCAGCTCGGAGTGCCGCGCGCGCTCGTGGGATTCGTCTCGTCCAACGGATGGGACGCCGCGGGAGCCAAGAGCTTCGGCTTCCGCGTCTTCTGGGTGAACCGCGCCGGCGCGCCCGTCGAGCGCCTGGGCGTGCGTCCCGACGAGATCGTGAAGAGCCTCGCGGAGATCGTCGAGCTCGTGGCTTGATGCTTGTCGCGAGGCTCGACCGGAAAAGCCGGGAACCACGGAGACCACGGAGACCACGGAGGAAACCCAAAACCGTGTGTGCTTCGTGATCCCGCGGGCTTGGGCACGAAACGCCATCAGGGTTCTTGCCTTTCCTCCGTGGTCTCCGTGGTCTCCGCTTTTCCTCCGTGTTGCCCGGCTTTAGTTATTTCACCAGACCCAGCAGCTTCGCGAGCGGCAGGTAGGCCTTCTTCCGCTCTTCCATGAACGCCGGCATCTTGTCGTAGGTCACGTCCACGAGCTCGATGCCCTGGCTCGTCATGTTGGCGCGGAACTCGGGGTCCTTGTTGATCTCCTCGAGGATGTCCGAGAGCTGCTTGCGCATCGTTTCGGGCGTGGACTTCGGAACCCCCACGCCGCGGTAGGCGCCGTCCACCCAGTCGATGCCCAGCTCGCGGAAAGTCGGCGCATCCACGTAGGGCAGCCGCTCGGGTGTCGCCACTGCGAGCACGCGCGTCTTGGCCTTCTGCGCCACGTGCAGCGACGAGTACGACATGGCGACGCTCACGTGCCCGCCCAGGAGCGAGGCGATGAGGTCGCCCGTGCCCTTGTATGGGACATAGGTCGTGGTCGCGCCCACCGCCTGGTCGAGGCGCGCGTGGGCCGCGTGGTTCGCCGAATTGGTGCCGGAACCCGCGAAGCTCACCTCGAGCCCCTTCGACTTCATCGCGTCGGCGAGGTCCTTGAAGGTCTTGTACGGCGATTCCGAGCGCACCACGATCGCGTCGGGCGTGTAGTTGAAGTAGATGACGGTGACGATGTCGTCGGTGGCGTAGTTGACGTTGCCCTCCAGCGGCTGGAGCACGAGGTGCGGCAGGTTCGTGCCCATCACCGTGTAGCCGTCGCCGGCGAAACCGTTCAGCAGCGACCACGCGAGCGCGCCGCCCGCGCCCGGCTTCGACTCGATGACGAGCTCCTGGTTGAATTTCTTGCGCCACACCACCTGCTGGTAGCGCGCCGCGATGTCGCTCTCGCCGCCCGGCGCGAAGGGAATGATGTAGCGCACCGGCTTCTCGGGATACGCCGCCCACGCCGGCATCGCCATCGATGCGGCAACGGCCGCGCCTCCCACCACGAATTCACGTCTTTTCATGTTTCCTCCCGTTGTTCTTGTGATCAGTACTGCGGAGAACCGCATTGAATCTTGAACCACGGAGACCACGGAGGAAACCCAAGACTGTGTGTGCTTCGTGATCGGCCAGCTTGGGCACGAGGCGCCACAAAGGTTCCAGGGTTTCCTCCGTGGTCTCCGTGGTCTCCGTGGTGAATGCCTTTCGCTTTATATCGCAGCGGCAATGGCCTTTCCCACATCCACGGTATTGGCGGTTCCACCCATGTCGCGGGTGCGCGGCCCTTCCCTGAGCACGGTCTCGATCGCCTTCACGATCGCGTCCTCGGCGTCGCGATGGCCGAGGTGCCCCATCATCATCGCCCCCGACCAGATCTGGCCGATGGGATTGGCGATGCCCTTGCCGTAGATGTCGGGCGCGCTGCCGTGGACCGGCTCGAAGCAGGACGGATACTCGCGCTCGGGATTCATGTTGGCCGAAGGCGCGATGCCGATCGTTCCCGTGCACGCGGGCCCGAGGTCGGAAAGGATGTCGCCGAAGAGGTTCGAGCCCACCACCACGTCGAACCAGTCCGGGTGCTGCACGAAGTGCGCCGTGAGGATGTCGATGTGGTACTGCGACGTCTTCACGTCGGGATAGCGCGCGCTCATCGCCTTGAAGCGCTCGTCCCAGTAGGGCATCGTGATCGCGATGCCGTTGGATTTCGTGGCCGACGTGACGTGCTTCTTCTTGCGCGTCATGGCGAGCTCGAACGCGAACTTCATGATGCGATCGCACCCCTTCCTCGAAAAGATCGACAGCTGGGTGGCGAATTCCTGCTCCGTGTCGTGGTACATCCGCCCGCCGACGGACGAATACTCGCCCTCGTTGTTCTCGCGCACCACCCAGAAGTCGATGTCGCCCGCTTTACGGTTGGCGAGCGGGCTGGGAACGCCCGGCATCAACCGCACCGGCCGCAGGTTCACGTACTCGTGGAAGCCGCGGCGGATGGGGATCAGCAATCCCCAGAGCGACACGTGGTCGGGCACGCCGGGAAATCCCACGGCGCCGAGGAAGATGGAATCGTGACGGCGTATCTGCTCGAGCCCGTCCCCGGGCATCATCTCGCCGTGCTTCGCGTAGTACTCGCAGCTCCAGGGCTTCTCGTCGAACGCGAGGGAGAAGCCGAACTTGCGCCCCGCCGCCTCCAGCACGCGCATGCCTTCGGGAACCACTTCCTTGCCGATGCCGTCGCCGGCGATCACGGCGATGCGATAGTTCTTCAAGCCTTGCCTCCGAGATAGAACGCTTCGAGCTCCGCGGCGAGAAGATCCGGCGCCTCTTCGGGAATGTAGTGGCCCGAGGGCACCGGATGCCCGCTCACGTCGGATGCCACGCGCCGCCACTCCGCGAGCGGATCGAAGCAACGCCCGATGATGCCACGCTCGCCCCAGAGCGCGAGCAAAGGCGCCTGAACCTTGCGTCCTGCGTCGCGGTCGGCGCGGTCGTGCTCGAGGTCGATGCCCGCGGCGGCGCGATAGTCCTCGCAGCTCGCATGGATCGTCTCGGCCGTGTAGCAGCGCTCGTATTCGGCCCACGCTTCCGGCGCGAAGGCGGCGAGGCCCGAGGCCGAGGCCTTGCTCATCTTGGCGCGCAGGAGGAACTTCGGGTCCGCGCCGATCATCTTCTCGGGGATGGGCGCGGGCAGGATCAGGAAAAACCAGTGCCAGTACGCGCGCGCGAACGCTTCCGTGGTGTTCTCGTACATCGCGAGCGTGGGCGCGATGTCGAGGAGCGCCACCTTCTCGACGGCGCCGGGATGATCCGCGCACAGCCGGTGCGAGACGCGTGCGCCACGATCGTGGCCGCAAAGGAAGAATCGCCCGTGGCCCAGCGCTCGCATGGCTTCCGCCTGGTCGCGCGCCATCTCGCGCTTGGAGTACGCCTCGTGGTTCGCGCCGCCGTCGGGCTTGCCCGAGTCTCCATAGCCGCGCAGGTCCGTGGCCACCACGTTGAAGCGCTGCGAAAGGCGCGGCGCCACCTTGTGCCAGATGGCGAGCGTCTGCGGATAGCCGTGGAGCAGCAGGAGCGCGGGGCCATCGCGCTTCGGCCCCACGACCGCGTTCACCTCGATGCCGTTGGCGCGGATGCGCTCGCGGCGGAATCCCGGGAACAGGTCAGCCATCTTCCAGCTCCTTGCGCAATTCCGTCTTCACGACCTTGCCATAGTTGTTCTTCGGCAGGCGCTCGACGAAGCGATATTCCTTCGGCCGCTTGAAGCGCGCGATGTGGTCGAGGCAGAGGCGGTCGAGCTCCTCGATCGGGGGCGCCGCGCCCCGGGGCACGACGAAGGCCACGACCACTTCGCCCCACTCGCGGTCGGGGCGCCCCACGACGCTCGCCTCGGCGATGGCCGGATGGGCGAGCAGCACCTCCTCCACCTCGCGCGGATAGATGTTCGATCCTCCGCTCACGATGAGGTCCTTGCTGCGGTCCTTCAGCGTGAGGAAGCCGTCCTCGTCGAAGGCGCCGAGGTCGCCCGTCCAGAGCCAGCCGCCGCGCAATGCCGCCGCGCTCGCCTCGGGATTCATCCAGTAGCCGGACATCACCGTTCCGCCGCGCACGCAGATCTCGCCCACTTCACCCGCCGCCACCTCGCGCCCGCCCGGATCGCGCACCGTCACTTCGACCACGCTGTGAGGAGTTCCGACGGAGGCGAGGCGCTCGAGATAGCGCGGATGCTCGCGTTGCGCGTGGCGCGCCTTCGAAAGCGCCGTGATCGTCATCGGCGTCTCGCCCTGGCCGTAGATCTGCGCGAGCCGAGGCCCGAAGACGCCCATCGCGTCCTGCAGGTCCGCGAGATACATCGGGCCGCCGCCATACACGATCGTCTGGAGGTTTCCCTCGAAAGCTCCGCGCGCCTCGTCGACGAGGCGCCTCACGATCGTGGGCGCGGCGAAGAACGAGACCCTGTCGTGCCTGCGCAGCAAGTCCAGCACCTCGGCCGCATCGAACCCGCCCGATTCGGGGACCACCTGCGCCGCGCCTTTCACGAGATGCGTGAAGTTGTAGAGGCCCGAGCCGTGGGAAAGCGGCGCGGCATGAAGAAGGCGCCCGTCGCGGTCCACGGAATCGACGTCGGCGAAATAGCCGTGGGTCATCTGCGCGAGGTTGCCGTGGGAAAGCATCGCGCCCTTGGGCCGGCCCGTGGTGCCGCTCGTGTAGAAGAGCCATGCGAGGTCTGCATCGGAGCGCTCCGCGCACGCGACGGGCGACGAGCCCCGGAGCCTCGCCACGTCCTCCGGCGACCGGATCGTCACGCGCGCGCCCGACTGCTCGACGATGTAGTCCACCTCCTTCGCATGGAGCTTGGCGTTCACCGGCACGGCCGCGAGCCCCGCCCACCAGGCGGCGTACATGGCCTCCAGGTATTCGGGCGCGTTCTTCATGGCGATTGCGACGCGATCGCCCGGCGAAAGCCCGTGCGCGGAGCCAAATCCGCCCGCCACGCAGGCCACGCGCCGCGCGAGCTCCCCGTAAGTCGCCCAGGGCCGCTCGCCGGAATAAATGGCGATCCTCCCGGGGTCGGAACGGGCAGCACGGGCGAGCCAAGTGACGAGGTTCATAGCGCGGAAGCCCCGGGTTTGGGAAGCTTTGAATCCGAGGCGTAAAATTCGGCGTAAATGGGAATTGTGCCCGATGGCCGCCACGGCCGCGGGGCTCCCGGGAGGAAGAACGATGGGGTTGCGTCTCAAGTTCAACATCGTGCTCACGCTGGTCTTCGCGGCGGGCATGGGCGTTTCGGCCTACGTGTCCTACGCGCTGCTGCAGGACAACGCCAAGCAGGAGGTGCTGCGCAACGCGGGCCTCATGATGGAGGCGGCGCTCGCGATCCGCGGCTACACGGTGAAGGAGGTGAAGCCGCACCTCGAGTCGCAGCTCGCGGAGACGTTCCTTCCGCAGACCGTGCCTGCCTTCGCGGCCACCGAGACCTTCAACACGCTGCGCAAGAAGTATCCGGACTTCACCTACAAGGAAGCCACGTTGAATCCCACCAACCCGCGCGACCGCGCCGTGGAATGGGAGACCGACGTGGTGGACTCGTTCCGCGCGGACGCGCAGATGCAGGAATTCAAGGGCGAGCGCGACACGCCCACGGGCAAGATGCTCTACATCGCGCGGCCCATCACGATCAAGGACCCGGCGTGCCTCGCGTGCCACAGCGTGCCCTCGGCCGCGCCCGCCTCGATGATCAAGCTCTACGGCGAGAACAACGGCTTCGGGTGGAAGCACATGGAGACCGTGGGCGCGCAGATCGTCTCGGTGCCGATGTCGCTTCCGATCAAGAACGCCAACGACGCGTTCAGGGTCTTCATGGGCTCGCTCGCCGCGATCTTCCTCGTCACGTTCGTCGTGCTGAACATGATGCTGTCGTTCATGATCCTGAGGCCCATCACGCGCATGTCGTCGGCCGCCGACAAGATCTCCCAGGGCGACTTCGACGTGCCCGAGTTCGGCAAGGGCAAGGACGAGATCAGCACGCTGGGCGTGTCCTTCAACCGCATGCGAAGGAGCCTGCAGAAGGCGCTCAAGCTGATCGAGCGATAGGACTTCATGGCTGAGATTCCGCAGGCCATAGGCAAGTACCGCATCGCCCGCGCGCTGGGGCGCGGCGCCATGGGCATGGTGTACGAGGGCTTCGACCCCGTCATCGAGCGGCGCGTGGCGATCAAGACGATACTCGCCGAGTACCTCGACTTCGCCGAGACGGAAGACGCGATCGCGCGCTTCAAGCGCGAGGCGCAGGCCGGCGGGCGCCTGCAGCATCCCGCGATCGTGGCCGTGTACGAGTACGCCGAGGAAAAGGAGATGGCGTACATCGTGATGGAGTACGTCGAGGGCCGGGAGCTGAAGAGCATCCTGAACGACGGGCCCAGGCTCGGCGTGATCGACGTCTTCGAGATCATGAAGCAGCTGCTCGCCGCGCTCGATTATTCGCACAAGCAGGGCGTCGTGCACCGCGACATCAAGCCGGCCAACGTGATGATCGTGGGCGGCAACAAGGTGAAGGTGATGGACTTCGGCATCGCGCGCCTGGAGTCCTCGTCGCTCACGCAGGTGGGCACCGTGGTGGGAACGCCCACGCACATGTCGCCCGAGCAGCTGATGGGCCTGCAGGCCGACGGGCGCGCGGACCTGTGGTCGTGCGGCGTGATCCTCTACGAGATGCTCACGGGCGTGAGCCCCTTCCTCGCCGAGACGCCCGCCGTGGTGATGCACAAGGTGCTGCAGACCGATCCGCAACCGCCCTCGACGATCGTGTCGTCGCTGCCGGCGGGTTTCGACGGCGTGCTCGCGCGCGCCCTCGCGAAGAAGGCCGACGAGCGTTTCCAGACCGCCACCGAATTCCAGGCGGCGATGCTCCAGGCGCTTCGCTTCAAGACGGGCATGCCGCCCGGCGCCACCGCGCAGCGCCGCGCCGAGCCCGCGCGCGCCGCCACCGCCGTGCGCAACGCCCCGGCGCTCGCGCTCTCGCCGGAGGCCCTGGCCGAAGTGGAGCGCTCGCTCTCGCGGCACGTGGGGCCGCTCGCCAAGCTGCTGGTAAAGCGCACCCAGGGCGAGGCCGCCACAATCGAGGATTTCTTCAAGGCGCTGGCGGAGAACATTCCCGATGCCGAGGAGCAGCAGGCCTTCATGAAGAAGATGGCCACGGTGAAGCCGCAGGCGGGCAAGGCCGCCGACACCGTGCCCGACGCGCCGAAGGGCGCTGCCGCCGCGACGCGCAGCGCCTTCACGCCCGAGGTGCTCGCCACCGCGGAGAAGCAGCTCGCGAGCTACGTGGGCCCGCTCGCGCGCGTGCTCATCAAGCAGGCCGCCGGCAGCTCGGGCAACCTGAAGGAGCTCTACGTGCAGCTCGCATCCCACATCGACTCCGACGAGGAACGCAAGGCCTTCCTCTCCTCGCTGCCCCGCTGAGAACCGGGCCTCCATGACCACGATCGTCGTCGTGCGCAAGGACCATACGGCCGTGATCGCCGCCGACTCGCTCACGACGTTCGGCACCACGCGCCTGGCACCCGCGTACGACCGCCATCCGGAGAAGATCACGAAGTACGGCGATTCGTACATCGGCGTGGCGGGCAGCGCCGCGCACCAGCTCGTGATCGAGAACCTGCTCGAGCGCAAGCGCAACCTCGACCTGAACGGCAAGAACGCGATCTACGAGAGCTTCCGCAAGCTCCACCCGGTGCTCAAGGACCGCGCGTTCCTCAATCCCAAGGAGGAAGAGGACGATCCCTACGAGTCGAGCCAGATGACCGTGATGATCGCCAACCCCTCGGGCATCTACGCGGTGTACTCGATGCGCGAGGTGTTCGAGCTCGACCGCTTCTGGGCGATCGGCTCCGGGCGCGACTTCGCGCTGGGCGCCATGTACACCGTGTACGCCAGGGCGAAGAGCGCCGCCGAGGTCGCGCGCACGGGCATCCTCGCCGGCGCGGAATTCGACACCGGAACCTCCGAGCCCATCGCGCTGCACGAGGTGCGCCTCGCGCGCCGCTAGCCCGTGCGCATCGACAAGTGGCTCTGGGCCGCGCGCTTCTTCAAGACACGCTCGGCCGCGGTCGAGGCGATCGACGCGGGCCACGTGAGCGTGAACGGCGAGCGCACCAAGCCCGCGAAGATGCTGAAGGCGGGCGACGGCGTCGTGGTGAGGAAGCCGCCTTTCGAGCACGCGATCGTCGTGAAGGCGCTCTCGGACCGGCGCGAGGGCGCGGCCATCGCGGCGCGCCTCTTCGAAGAGACCGCCGAGAGCCGCGCGCGGCGCGCCACGCTCGCCGCGGAGATGAAGTCGCTGCCGCAGCCGCGCTTCAAGGGCCGTCCCACGAAGAAGACCCGGCGCGACTACGAGAAGTGGCTGCGGTCGAGCGACGACTAGCGAAGCCCTAGGCTTCGAGCGGCTCCAGCGTCTCGACCACCTTGAATCCGCAGCAGCCGTCGGGACGCAGCACCACCATCGCGCCGTGCGGGACCGAAAGCTTCGTGAGCGCGGCGATGTTGGTGTTGTGCGTGACCATGACGATGTTGCCGCCCATGTCGCGCGACGCATAGCCGCCGATGCGCTGCTTCACGCGCTGCGTGTACTCGGGCTCCTTGGCGGGCTCGTAGAACGTGGTGCCGAGGGGCAGCCAGTCCTCGGCCTTGCCGAACGCCAGCATCGCGGTCTCGTGGCAGCGGCACCACGGGCTCGAATACACCTTGCCGATGGGCACGCGCTCCTTCTTCAACCGCTCGCCCACGCGGATCGCCTCGGCGCGCCCCTCGTCGGAAAGCGCCAGCTGGCTCGCGCAGTCGGAGAGCTTGAAGCCGCGCGGATCGACACCCGCGGCCACCGTGGAGGTGTGGCGCATGAGCAGCACGAGGCCGCCCTTGCGCAGGCGCTCCCAATCGGGCGGATCGGCGGCCAACGCGCGCGGCGCCAGCGCCGCGGCGAGCATGCCTGCGAGGAAATCGCGCCGGCCCGCCATCGCCCTAGAGCTTCACATTCGGGTTGAGCGCGTAGCGCCCGGTGATCGAGCCCTGCGACAGGATGTGGCCCGCCATCGCGTCGCGCACGTCCTTGCCGCCGAAGGAGCCGTCCACCGCGAGCCTCGCAACGTCGAGCGCGAACACCGTGAACACGTAGCGATGCGGCAGCTCGTCGTTCCACGGCGGGCACGGCCCGTCGTAGCCGCGATACTCGCCCGACATCTCCGGGTCCGACGCGAACCAGCCCGTGTAGTCGTTCACGCCCTGGCGCGATCCATGCGGCGCAGCCGGCCCCTGCTTGCCGCGCGGCGTGACGGTGGACGAGAACTCGCCCTCGGCCACGCTCGCGACCGACGCGGGAAGGTCGACCAGCACCCAATGGAAGAAATCGACGCGGGGAAGCGAACGCGAGACCACGCGCCCTTCCTGGTTCACGTCGTCTCCCCGGCTCGGAACGTCCGGGTCGTGGCACACGATCGCGAAGGACCGGGTCCCCGCCGGCGCGCCGCTCCAGGCGAGCGGCGGGCTCACGTTCTTCGAAAGCGTCACGTGCGTCTTCGCGTCCGGCGCACAGAACGCGAATCGCGCCGGGATCACGCCGCCGTCGGCGAAGCCGCTGCTCGTGACTCTCACTTGGCCGCCGGCGTGGGCGGCACCAGCACCCGGATGAGCGTCACTTCGAAGACGAGCGTCGCGTTGGGAGGGATCAGCCCGCTTCCGGCCCCGGTAGCGCCATAGGCCTTGTCGGGCGGGATGACGAGCAGGCGCTCGCCGCCTTCCTTCATTCCGACCACGCCCTCGTCCCATCCCTTGATGACGCGGCCCGTGCCCACGATGAAACCGAGGGGCGTCACGCGCTTCGTGGACGTGTCGAACATCGTGCCCTTGTGGTCCGGGGCGCACGGATCGTAGAGCCAACCCGTGTAACCCATGAGAACCGGCGTGTTGACCTTCGCCTCGACGCCGGTCCCGGCCTTGATGTCCTTGGCCACGAGCTGCTTGGGCGCCGCTTCGCACGCGGCCTTGGCCGATTCTTCCTTCTTCGACTGCTCGGCGCACGCCGCCAGCGTGGTGAATGCGGCAAGGACCACTACCGTGAATGCCTTCTTCAATTGAGCTCCTGTTCGGGTATTCGCTGGAAAGACCCGCAATTCTAACCTCCCCGCGCCACGCCCTCGCGCCGCGGGTCCGCGCCGCCCTCGAGGCCGCCGGGCACGCGGCGGATGCCCTGGATGCCGCTCGTCATGTCGATCAGGCGCACGTCGTGGCCCTTCTCCTTCAGCTCGTGCCCGACCGTCTCGAGCCCGGCGCCCCTCTCGAGCTCGGTGGCCGCGTTGCGGCTGTCGAAGTTGGGCAGGTCGATCGCCGACTGCAGGTCGAGCTTCCAGTCGATGATGCCCACGAGCGCTTTCGTCACGTAGCCGATGATGAGGCTCCCGCCGGGGCTTCCGATGGACATGTCGAGCGCGCCCGTCTTGCCGTCGAAGACGAGGAAGGGCGCCATGGAGCTGCGCGGGCGCTTGCCCGGCGCCACGCTGTTGGCCACGCCCACGCCGTCTTCCACGGGAAGGAAGTTGAAGTCCGTGAGCTCGTTGTTGAGCAGGAAGCCGTGGACCATGAGATGGCTGCCGAAGAACGCTTCGATTGTCGTGGTCATCGACACCGCATTGCCCTCGCGGTCGATGATCGAGATCTGCGTGGTGCCGGGAATCTCGTCCACGGGATCGTCGTCGTACGCGACCTTCACGCCGGGCGGATTCCCGGCCTGGGCCTTGCGCATCGACACTTCGGGACGGATCAGCTCCGAGCGCGCGCGCAGGTATGCGGGATCGAGCAGGCCCGCGACCGGCACGTCCACGAAGCGGTCGTCGGCCACGTACTTGTCGCGATCGGCGAAGGCGAGGCGCTCGGCCTCCGAGATGACATGCACGGCCTGCGCGGAAGCCGGGCGCATCGAGGCCATGTCGAAGCGCGAGAGCTCGCCCAGGATCTGCAGCACGGCGATGCCGCCCGACGACGACGGCGGCATGCCGCAGAGCTTGTACGCGCGGTAGTTGCCGCAAAGCGCTTCGACGTCGCGCACGCGATAGCCGGCGAGGTCCTCGAGGCTCAGGGTCCCCGGATTGCGATGCGCGTGGACCGCGGCCACGATGTCGCGCGCGATGTCGCCCGTGTAGTAGGCGTCGGCGCCGCCGGCCGCGAGCCTGCGAAGCGTCGCCGCGAATTCCGGATTGCGGACGATCGTTCCGACCGCCTTGGGCTCGCCCTTCTCGTCGAAGAAGTACGCGCGTGCCGCCGGCTCGTTGGCGAGGCCCTTGTCGTCGCCCACCAGCTTGTGGAAGCGCGGCGAGACCGGGAAGCCCTTCTCGGCGATCTCGATGGCGGGCTCGAAGACCTTGCTCCATGGGAGCTTGCCGAAGCGGATGTGCGCGATCTCGAGCAGGCGCGGCGTGCCCGGAACGCCGACGGACCGGCCGCCGATGCGCGCGGCATTGAATGCCATCGGCTTTCCGTCGGGCGCCATGAAGAGCTGCGGCGTCGCCGCGGCGGGCGCCACCTCGCGTCCGTCGAGGGCGTGGATCTTCTTCGCACGCGCGTCGAAGTAGAGCAGGAACGCGCCGCCGCCCAGACCCGAGGAGCTGGGCTCGACGAGATTCAGCACGAGCTGCGTGGCGACCATCGCGTCGATGGCATTGCCGCCCTGCTCGAGCATGCGCACGCCCGCATCGACCGCGAGCGGATTGGCCGCCGCGACCATGTAATGCTTCGCGTGCGCGAGCTGCTTGGGTGTCCAGCCGCTCGCCGGCTCCGGCTGCGACGGGCGTACCTGCGCTACCGCGAAGGTCGATGCAACAAGGAGTGACGCGAGGAAAAAGCGCTGGAACCACAGATGAACACAGATGAACACAGATGAGCTTCGAAGTGCTGGCCGCGCCGTTGTATTCATTGCCGGAAACGTACGTGCGCCATTCTCAAGCCTGAACATCCGTGTTCATCTGTGTTCATCTGTGGTTGATCGCTTCATTGAATGCCGCCGATGGCGAGGTACTTGATCTCGAGGAAGTCGTCGATGCCGTACTTGGAGCCCTCGCGGCCGAGGCCGGATTGCTTCACGCCGCCGAAGGGCGCGACCTCGTTGGCGAGGATGCCCACGTTGATGCCGACCATGCCGGTCTCGAGCGCCTCGGCCACGCGCCACACACGGCCCACGTCGCGCGCGTAGAAGTAGGCCGCAAGGCCGAACTCGGTGTTGTTGGCGAGCGCCACCGCGTCCTCGTCCTTCTTGAAGCGGTAGAGCGGCGCAACCGGGCCGAACGTCTCCTCGCGCGAGACCTTCATCTCGGGAGTGACTTCCGTGAGGATCGTCGGCTCGAAGAAGAGGCCGCCCAGCGTGTGGCGCTTGCCGCCCATCACGACCTTCGCGCCCTTGCCCACCGCGTCGGCCACGTGGTCCTCGACCTTCGCGAGGCCCTGGCCGTCGATGAGCGGGCCGATGTTCACGCCCTCCTCGGTGCCGCGTCCCACCTTGAACTTCTTCACCTTGTCGGCGAGCTTCGCCGCGAACGCGTCATAGACCGAGTCCTGCACGTAGATGCGATTGGCGCACACGCACGTCTGGCCCGCGTTGCGATACTTGGACGCGAGCGCGCCCTCCGCGGCGGCATCCAGGTCCGCATCGTCGAACACGATGAAGGGTGCGTTGCCGCCCAGCTCCAGCGAGAGCTTCTTGATCGTGTCGGCGCTCTGGCGCATGAGGATGCGGCCCACTTCCGTGGAACCCGTGAACGTCACCTTGCGCACCGTGGGGCTCGCGCAAAGCTCCTGGCCGATGGGGGCCGGGTCGCCGGTCACGATGTTCAGCACGCCCTTGGGGAAGCCCGCGCGTTCGGCGAGCTCGGCCAAGGCGAGCGCCGAGAACGGCGTCTGCTCGGCGGGCTTGAGCACGAACGTGCATCCCACCGCGAGGCCCGGAGCGACCTTGCGCGTGATCATCGCGTTGGGGAAGTTCCACGGCGTGATGGCGGCCACCACGCCGATGGGCTGCTTGATCACCACGAGGCGCCGGTCGTTGGTAGGCGACGGGATCACGTCGCCGTAGACGCGCTTGGCTTCCTCCGCGAACCACTCGACGAAGGAGGCGCCGTACAGGATCTCGCCCTTGGCTTCGGCGAGCGGCTTGCCCTGCTCCGTGGTGAGGATGAGCGCGAGGTCGTCGGCATTGGCGACGATGAGGTCGTACCACTTGCGCACGATCTTCGAGCGCTCCTTGGCGGTCATCGCCCGCCATGCGGGCAGGGCCGCCTCGGCGGCGGCGATGGCGCGCCGGGTCTCCAGCACCCCCATGTTGGGGACGCTCCCGATGACCGATTGATCGGCGGGATTGCGCACCTCGAAGCGCGCGCGGCCGTCGGCTTCGGCCCAGGCGCCGTCGATGTAGGCGTTGTCTCGGAAAAGCTTGGGATCTTTGAGGGCGGGGACCGCAGCGCGGTCCTTGACGACAGCGTTCATGGCATTCACCTCCGGGAACTGCAAATTATAGTCCTGGGGCCGGGTCCTCATCGCATGAGTCAGGCCTGTGCGCTCATGGCCTTTCGCGCGGACTTGCGCTGGATCAACCACGCTCCTGCGCCATCAAGCAATGTAGATGATGACCTTCATCGCGGTGAACGCGTGTTGCCCAACTCGACGACCAGCATCGTAAGCTCTCCCCGCACGACGCGACGAGCAGAACCCACGGTCGCATTGCAGCCGCTACCCCCGGGGCTCAAGCATCGCTTCCACGCGATGATCAAGCCCGTCGGCTCGCTCTGCAATCTGGACTGCAAGTACTGTTACTACCTGCATAAGCAGGACCTGCTGCAGCAGCCGCGCCAGCCGCGGATGAGCGAGGGCATGCTGGAGCGCCACATCCGCCAGTACATCGAGGCGCAGACCGGCGACGAGGTCGTGTTCAGCTGGCAGGGCGGCGAGCCGACCATCCTCGGGCTGGAGTTCTTCCGGGAGGTCGTGAGGCTGCAGCAGCGCTATCGCAAGCCCGGCCAGCGCATCGAGAACGACCTGCAGACCAACGGCACGCTCCTCGACGAGGAGTGGGCGGCGTTCCTCAAGCAGCACGGATTCCTCGTGGGCCTGAGCTGCGACGGCCCGAAGGAGCTGCACGACCGCTATCGCTATACGAAGGGCGGCGCGGATACGCACGCGAAGGTCGTGGCTGCCGCGCGGCTTCTCCAGAAGCACGACGTCCCGTTCGCCGCCCTGTGCGTGGTCAACCGCGAGAATGCAAAGCATCCCCTCGAGGTATATCGCTTCCTCACACGCGAGCTGGGCGCTTGGCGCATCCAGCTGATCTCGTGCGTCGAGCCGAAGGACTTTCACGACGTGGCCCCGCAGCACTGGGATCCGGCGCTGCTGCCGATGGTGGGCATGCCGCGCTCGAGGCCCGGCTTGCCCGACTCGGTCGTCACGGACTGGTCGGTGGACCCGATCGATTGGGGCACCTTCCTGTGCACGGTGTGGGACGACTGGTACGCGAACGACTATGGGCGCGTGCACGTGGATCTCTTCGAGACCGCGGTCGCGCAATCCATGGGCCTGCCGTCGCAGCGCTGCATCACCGCCGAGTTCTGCGGCAAGGGCCTGGCGGTCGAGCACAACGGCGACGTCTTCTCGTGCGACCACTACGTCTACCCGGAGTATCGCCTCGGCAATATCGCCGACGCGCACCTGGGCACGATGGCCTACTCCGAGACGCAGAAGAAGTTCGGCTTCGCCAAGCGCGACACCCTTCCGCAGTACTGCAAGCACTGCCCGCACCTCAAGCTGTGCTGGGGCGAGTGCCCCAAGAACCGGCTGTTGCGCACCCCCTCCGGGGAGCCCGGGCTCAACTATCTGTGCCCGGGCCTCAAGAAGTTCTACGCGCACATCCAGCGCGACATGCCAACGATCCTGCAACGCGTCTCAAGCCCACCTCCAAGAAGGAGTCCAGAAGAATGAACATGAAGAAGATCACGCCCATCGCGCTCGCGGTGGGACTCGCGTTCGGCTCGATCGCCGGCGCGTACGCCGCCGACAAGAAGCCGAACATCCTCATCATCTGGGGCGACGATATCGGCCAGTTCAACATCAGCGCCTACAACCTGGGGATGATGGGTTACCGCACCCCGAACATCGACAGCATCGCCAGGGACGGCGCACTGTTCACCGATTGGTACGGCCAGCAGAGCTGCACCGCCGGCCGCGCTGCCTTCATCACGGGGCAGGCACCCATCCGCACCGGACTCACCAAAGTGGGCCTGCCCGGCGCGAAGGAAGGCCTCACCAAGGCCGATCCCACCCTCGCCGAGCTGCTGAAGCCGCAGGGCTACGCGACCGGCCAGTTCGGCAAGAACCACCTGGGCGACCGCAACGACATGCTGCCCACCGTGCACGGGTTCGACGAGTGGTTCGGCAACCTCTATCACCTGAACGCCGAGGAAGAGCCGGAGAACGTCGACTACCCGAAGAACCCGAACTTCAAGGCCAAGTTCGGGCCGCGCGGCGTGATGCACTGCTACGCCACGGACAAGGACGACGCCACGGACGACCCGCGCTTCGGCAAGATGGGCAAGCAACGCTGCGAGGACACCGGCCCGCTCACCAGGAAGCGCATGGAGACGATCGACGACGAGGTCACGGCCGGCGCGATCAAGTTCATGGACAAGGCGAAGCAGGACGGCAAGCCCTTCTTCCTCTGGTGGAATTCGTCGCGCATGCACGTCTTCACCCACCTGAGCTCCAAATGGGCGGGCAAGACGGGCCAGGGCATCTATGCCGACGGAATGGTCGAGCACGACAACGATGTCGGCCTGCTGCTCGCGGAACTGAAGAAGCTCGGCCTGGAAGACAACACCATCGTCATGTATTCCACCGACAACGGCGCCGAGTTCTTCAACTGGCCCGACGGCGGCTCGACGATCTTCCGCGGCGAGAAGAACACGCAATGGGAAGGCGGCTATCGCGTTCCCGCCATGATCCGCTGGCCCGGCGTCATCAAGCCCGGGACGGTCGTGAACGACTTCTGCGCGCACGAGGACATGATGCCGACGCTCCTCGCGGCCACCGGCGACACGACGGTGAAGGAGGACCTGCTGAAGGGCCGCAAGGTCGGGGACATGACCTACAAGGTCCACCTCGACGGCTACAACATGCTGCCCTTCTTCAAGGGTGAAGTGGACCAGTCGCCTCGCCACGAGTTCATCTACTGGACCGACGGCGGAAGCGTCGCGGCGATCCGCTACGACAACTGGAAGCTCACGTTCCTGCGCCAGAACGCGATCGGCATCAAGGTCTGGGAAGCGCCGTTCGAGCCGCTGCGCTGGCCGATGCTCACGAACCTGCGCATGGATCCGCTCGAGCGCGCTTCGGATGAGTCCATCAGCCACCCGCTGTGGGCGAGCGAGCGCATGTTCGCGCTGGCGCCGGCAAGCGCCTACGTCGCGCAGTGGATCCAGAGCTTCCGCGAATTCCCGCCGCGCATGAAGCCGGGCAGCTTCAGCCTGGACAACGTGATGGAGTCGGTGACCGCCAGCAGCAAGGGGAACTGACGCAACACCGTGGGATGCGCGGATCGCGCCCGGCCGGGCCCGGTCCGCGCCGTTGTGCGCAGGCGCGACCTGGACCGGGGCATCGAAAGCATGAACGACGAATATTCACACGCCGGCTTGTCCGTGTTCGATCTTTCGCGCCGCGAGTTCCTCGCCGGCTCGGCCGCATTCGGCGCCGCGATCCTGGCAGCGCCGGCCTTCGCGGCCCTGGATGGGAAGAAGGCTTTCACCATCCTGCATACGAACGACCTGCACTCGAGCTTCATCGGCATGGGCCCGGCGTCGGATTACACGCCGGCAACGCTCGGCGATGACCAGACGCGAGGCGGGTATGCACGCATCGCGACGCTGATCGCGGCGCGCAGGAAGGCTCGCGAGAGCCAGGGGCCGGTGCTGGTGCTCGATGCGGGCGACTTCAGCATGGGAACGGCGTTCGCCGCCGCGAGCCGCGAGATCGGCGGCGAGCTGCAGCTCATGTCGCTCATGGGCTATGACGCCACGACGTTCGGGAATCACGAATTCGACCTCGGCCCGGACGGCCTCGGACAAGCCATCGGCGTGGCCGGCAAGGCGCGCGGCATTCCGGCCGTGCTCTCGTCCAACACGGACTTCACGGCAAGCGATCCATCGCTTGCCGGGCTGCGCCAGTTGTCCGAGGCCGGATTGATCCGCCGTCACCTCGTGATCGAGCGTGGCGGCATCCGCTTTGGCCTCTTCGGGGTTCTCGGCAAGGAGGCGCAGATCTACACGAGCGGCGGCGCGGTGAAATTCTCCGACCCGGTCGAATCCGCCCGCGAGGTCGTGAAGCGGTTGAGGGAAACCGAAAAGGCGGACGTGGTCATCGCCCTGAGCCACGGCGGCGTGGTCAAGGGCACCGACGGGCGCTACAGCACCGGCGAAGACGTAGCGCTGGCCGACGCTGTTCCCGGGATCGACGTGGTCATCGGCGGGCACAGCCACACCGAGCTGGACGAACCCATCATGGCCGGCGGCCGCGTGCCGGTCGTGCAGACCGGAAAAGAAGGCAGGAACGTCGGCGAGCTCGTGATCGGGTTCGACGGCACGAGGCTCGTCGTCGAGTCCTATCGCCTGTACCCGATCGACGATACCGTTGCGGGCGAAGCCGCCATCACGAGCGAGATCGATGATCTGAAGAAGGGTGTGAACGCCGCGGTGTTTGCATCTCGCGGTTACAGCGTCGACCAGCCGCTTGCCATCACACCCCGGGACTTACCCAACACCTTCACCGACATCGCCGCCGGCACGATCCTCGCCAACATCGTCTCCGACTCGTTCAGGAAGGCGACGCATGCGGACATCGGCTTCAACGTGAACGGCATGGTGCGCGCACCCCTGTTGCGCGGAAAGAGCGGCGTCCTGACGGTCTACGACGTGTTCGCCGTCGCACCGCTCGGGGCGGGCGTGCTCGACAAGACCGCGGGCAGCACGCTCGTCACCGCCTACTTCACGGGCCGGGAGCTGAAGAACCTGCTCGAATTCTTCCTCGTCGACAACCCGACGCATCCGGGCGAGTACTTTCCGCGCACCTCCGGCCTGCGCCTCCGTTACGACAAGTCGCGCCCCGCGCTCGACGTCGTTACGGCCGTCGAGCTGGGCGATCTCGACCGCGGATACAACGCGATCGACATCAGCGGCCAGGATCCGCGCTTGTACAGCCTCACCTGCTCCCTCTACGTTGGCGTGATCCTCGTGGCCATCCCCAAGTACACAAAAGGCAAGCTCATGGTGGCCGCCAAGAACAAGGAAGGGCGTCAGCTTGCCTCCCGGGTAGAGGCGCTCGAAACGCCCCGCGAGAATTCCGGCTACCTCCTCGCGCCGCCCGGCAGCCTCGACCAGAGCTGCGTGGCAACGGATGCCCCTGGCACGCGCGCGCCGCGGGAGATCAAGGAGTGGCAGGCGATCATGGACTACCTGCGCGACTTGCCCGTGGACAAGAAGGGCGAGCTTCCGCGCATCCCGGTCGACGAGCGCGCCGCGGAAGTCCGCGCGATCAAGGCGGCGTGATCCGATGCCCGTCCATGAGGGCGACCCGCGCCGAGCGGCACGCGGCGGGCAAGGCGCTGCGCAAGCAGGTGCCTCGAGAACGGCACGGCGAATGGAAGGCGCCGCGCGGGCGTGCGGACCCGGTCGACGTGGTCATCGAATCCAGCAAGGGGCGCCTGGCGGACCTCGTTCCCATCCGCTACGGCCGCATGGCGGTATCGCCCTTCACGTTCTATCGGGGCGCGGCCCTGAACATGGCCGCTGACCTGGCGCATACGCCCGCCACGGGAATACGAACGCAGGTCTGCGGCGACTGCCACCTGCTCAACTTCGGTGGCTTCGCGACGCCGGAGCGGCGGATCGTTTTCGACATCAACGATTTCGACGAGACCTTGCCGGGACCGTGGGAGTGGGACGTGAAGCGCCTCGCGGCGAGCTTCGTTCACGCGGCGCGGTCGAATGGATTTTCAGACCGCGAGCAACATGAGGCCGCGTTGGCATGCGTGCGGTCCTATCGCGAGCGGATGGCCGATTACGCCGGCCAACGGGCGCTCGATGTCTGGTACGCGAGCATCGATGAAGACGCGTTCCTGGGATCCTTCTCCGACCGTAAAGGCATCGCCCGCGAGCGCAAGGAGATCACCAAAGAGAGCGCGCGCGTCTCCACGGAATACCACTACCCGAAGATGAAGGCCGCAGGTGGCCGGTTCGTGCTCCAGGACGACCCGCCGCTCATTTCCCACGATGGCGGCCTCACGGTCGGCAACGTACGCGACGCGTTCGAGTCCTATCGAAAGTCACTGCCCGACGTGCGCAGGTTTCTCCTCGACCGCCACCATCTGGAGGACGTCGCATTCCGGGTTGTGGGCGTCGGCAGCGTCGGAACGTACTGCGCCGTCATGCTCATGATGTCGGACGACAACGATGATCCGTGGTTCTTGCAGATCAAGGAAGCGCGCGCGTCGGTCCTGTCTCCCTTCGCCGGCAAGAGCGCCTACGCGAATCACGGCCAGCGCGTAGTGACCGGGCAGCGCCTGATGCAGTCGGCGAGCGACATTTTCCTCGGCTGGGCACGCGGCGCCAGGGGAAGGCATTTCTACCTGCGCCAGTTGCGCGACGTGAAATTGAAGCCTCCGGTGGAGGATTTCGATCCGACGACGCTGATCGAGTACGCGACGGTGTGCGGGTGGACGGTCGCGCGTGCCCACGCCCGATCGGGCGACGCCGCGACGATCTCCGGCTACCTCGGCAAGAGCGACGTGTTCGACCGCGCCATCGCGCGCTTTTCGCGAAGCTACGCGGACCAGGTCGAGCGCGACTACGCCACCTTCCTGGCTGCCATTCGCAAAGGCCGCATCAGGGCGCAGGCGCACTGACGGCGCGGCTCGCGCAAGGTACCGGCTACCGCGAGTTCGCGTTCTGGGACGGCCAGGACGCAGTCATCGTCGGAAAGCCGCTATGATTGACGACTCCAACCCGGGAGGCACCCCATGAAAATCCGCGCTATCGCGAGCATCGCCGCCGCCGCGGCGGTCGCGCTCGCCGCCACCGTCGCCGATGCCAAGACCCTGCGCTGGTCCAGCCAGGGCGACTACCTCACCGCCGATCCCATGGCGCAGAACGAGCTGCTCACCAACTCGATCAACGGGCAGGTGTACGAGTCGCTGGTCGAGCGCGGCAAGAAGCTCGAGATCCTGCCGGCGCTCGCCACGAGCTGGAAGCAGGAAAGTCCCACGGTCTGGGTCTTCCACCTGAGGAAGGGCGTGAAGTTCCACGACGGCAGCGACTTCACCGCCGACGACGTGGTCTTCTCCATCAAGCGCCTGCAGGGCAAGACCTCGAACTTCCGCGTGTACGGCAACGCCGTGGGCGAGCCGAAGAAGATCGACGAGTACACGGTGCAGCTCACCACGCCGGTGCCCAACCCGGTGATGCTGGAGATGCTCGCCAACAGCCTCTTCATGATGAGCGAGAAGTGGTGCAAGGCGCACAACGCCGTCGAGACGCAGGACTTCACCAACGAGAAGGAGGCGTACACCGCGCGCAACGCGAACGGCACGGGACCCTTCATCCTCGTCTCGCGCGACCCGGACGTGAAGAGCACGTTCAAGAAGAACCCCAACTGGTGGGGCCTCAAGGAAGGCCGCTTCGACGGCAACGTGGACCAGATCGACTACACGCCGATCAAGGAAGGCAACACGCGCATGTCGGCGCTGCTCTCGGGCCAGCTCGACTTCGTGCTCGACCCGCCGGTGCAGGACATGGACAAGCTGAAGGCCGAGAAGGACCTCAAGGTCTACGAGGGCCGCGAGAACCGCGTGATCTTCCTGCAGATGGACCAGGCGCGCGACGAGCTGCTCTACTCGAACGTGAAGGGCAAGAACCCCTTCAAGGACGAGCGCGTGAGGAAGGCCTTCTACATGGGCATCGATGAGGACGCAATCGTGAAGACCGTGATGCGCGGCCTCGCGGTGGAGACCGCGATCCTGCTGCCCAACCCGACCGCCGCGGGCGTCCCGAAGTCGCTCGACAAGCGCGTGAAGTACGACCCGGCCGGGGCGAAGAAGCTCCTCGCCGAGGCGGGCTACCCGAACGGCTTCGAAGTCCAGCTCGACTGCCCGAACAACCGCTACATCAACGACGAGAAGATCTGCATCGCGGTGGCCGGCATGCTCGCCAAGGTGGGCATCACGATCAAGGTGAACGCCATCCCGCGCGCGCAGTACTTCCCGAAGGCCCAGCGCATGGACATCAGCTTCTGCATGCTGGGCTGGGGCGGCGCCACGACGGACGCGATCTTCACGCTGCAGCCGGTGCTGCACTCGCGCAACGACAAGGGCGACGGCGACTACAACTGGGGGAACTACAAGGACGAGAAGTTCGACGCCATGATCGACTCGGCGAAGGGCGACACGGATCCCAAGCATCGCCAGGAGACGATCAACGAGGCGATGAAGTACTTCCAGGACCACGTGTACATGATCCCGCTGCACCTGCAGGTGATCCCGTGGGTGTCGCGCTCGAACGTGAGCGTGATCCACCGCGCCGACAACTGGCTGCAGACCACCTGGGTGAAGATCAACTAGGCGGAGCGAAGACGAGGCTGCGCCGGTCGATCTCCATGGAGGGGCCGGCGCGGCTCTTCGCAATGACGCGCAGGGTGAGGGCGTCGGGCGCCCCGGCCTGCGTGAGGTCCGCGGCGGTGAAGTCCGCGGCGAAGCCCGCGCCATCGGCATCCGGATAGGAAGGAAAAGCGAGCTTCACGCGCGGCGAG
>Ga0335085_10003019_pt1 | contig 30060 bp, 29 predicted proteins | sample Lox_Sample_45_FD_206712 | JGI IMG/M metagenome (GOLD analysis project Ga0335085, IMG submission 206712) | Soil microbial communities from Loxahatchee National Wildlife Refuge, Florida, United States - Lox_Sample_4.5 | ecosystem: Environmental > Terrestrial > Soil > Wetlands | place: USA... | reverse complement strand
CGCCGGCGCGGTGACCGGGACAGCCGGCCTGCTTGCCGTGACTTACGCCGTCACCCGCCTCCAGGGCGGGGCGCGCCGGTGGGACGATCCGGTGACCATGCTGATTGCCTGTGCGGGTCTCGGATTGCTGGCCGGATTCGCGCTGATCGAGTCACGGGCGGCCCATCCGCTGCTGCCGCTGTCGGTGCTCTCGAGCCGGGTACGGCTGGCGAGCTTCGCCGCCTTCCTGCTGGCGTCGGCCGCGATGTTTGCGCAGTTCTTCTACATGAACCTGTTCCTGCAGGACATCATGGGCCTGCGCCCGATGCTGACGGGCATGGCCTTCCTTCCGTTCTCCGTCGGCATGATCGCGGGCTCGCGTACGGCGTCGTACCTCGCGACGCGGATGCAGCCCCGCTTCGTGGCCGGCGTCGGCATGCTGTTTGCCGCCGCGGCGTACCTCCGTTACGCGGCCATTCACGTGCCCGACACGCCCGGCGACGTGCTCTCCTCGCTCTCAGGCGGTGGCACTGTGGGAGCACACTTCGACTACTGGACCGGGATCCTGCCGTACTTCCTGCTGAACTCGTTCGGCGTCGGGATCATCTTCGTAGCCTTGACGCTAACCTCCCTCCACAAGCTTCACGGTGAGGACTCGGGCGTCGGCTCCGGCGTGCTCAACACCGTCCAGCAGCTCGGCGGTGCTTTCGGGCTCGCCCTTATCAGCACCATCGCCGCACACGTCGTCGCATCCCGCACAGCGTCGGTGTTGCCGGGGCTACTGGCCGGACTGGGGGCGCGGGCGCACCGCGTCGTCCCAGGGACGCAGTCGACCTACCTGCAGTGGGCCACCCAGCAGGCGGTGCTCACCGCGGGTGCCAGGCAGGCGTACCTGGCTGCTGCCGCTGTCATGCTGACCGCGACGGCCCTCGTGCTGCTGTTCGTCAGCGTGCGGACAGGGGAACTCGCCCGCTCGGCCCGGACCGACCAGGAGGCGGTCACCGCGGCCCCGCTCAACGAGACCGCGGTGTGAGCAAACGGCGGGGCGATCTGAGCAACCGGCTAGGCGAGAAGCGGCATTACCTCGGAGCCGAAGACCTCGGTGCCTTCAAGGAAGTCGTCGAAGGTGAGCATGAAGCCACCGGTGCCGGGGACGACGGACAACTCGTTGAACTTTTCCGCGACCGTCGCCGGGCTGCCGACGATGGCGCCGTCGTGCACTGCCTTCGGCTGGCGGGTGAGCATCTTGGCCGATGTGCCCGTGGACCTCGTGTCCAGGGCCGCCTGGCTCTGCATGTAAGCGACGGCGTCGTAGTCCAGGCCGGAGTTGTACAGGTCCACCTTTCGCTGGGCATCCCTGTCGGTCTCGCCGAGGATCACCATGTAGGACAGGTACGTGGACACCGCGCGGCCGGTCTTATCCGCTTCCTCCGCCAGCGCACGGTTGACCTCGGCGATGCCTTCCGGGCCGCCGATCGCGCCGGTGAAGTTGTAGTCGCAGTGCTCGGCGGTGAACCGGCGGCCGCGGGTCGAGGCGCCGGCGGAGACGATCTTGATGTCTCCGCTCGGCTTCGGCAGCAGGTGGCAGTCGTCGAGGGTGAAGAACTTGCCCTTGAAGTCGCTGCGGCCGGTCTCCCACAGCTCCTTCATGATGGTCACGTACTCGGAGGCGTAGTCGTAGCGGAACTCGTAGAACTCATCCCCCGGCCACAGGCCCATCTGCTGGTACTCGCTCTTGTTCCAGCCCGCCACGATGTTGATGCCGAACCGGCCCGGCGCGATCGAGTCGATCGTCACCGCCATCCGCGCCACCATCGCCGGGTGCAGCGTCGGAGTCGCCACCGACGCGTACAGCTGCATGTTCTCGGTCACCGCGGCAAGGCCGGCCATCAGCGTGAACGACTCAAGCGCGTAGTCCCAGTACTCGGTCTCACCGCCGTAGCCGCGCAGCTTGATCATCGACAGGGCGAACTTGAAGCCGTACTTCTCCGCTTTCTGCACGATCTGCCTGTTGAGATCGAACGTCGGCATGTACTGCGGCGAGGTCGCGGAGGTGATCCAGCCGTTGTTGGCGATGGGAATGAAAAGCCCGTAATCCATCGAGGGTGCCTCGTTTGCGGTCGGCGGGGAGGGAAGGGAAAAGGGAGGGAAGGAAAGAGGGCCAGCCCGGGTTACGCTTGCATCCCGTCGGGGTGCAGGCGCCGGTACTCGCGGTTGAAATAAAGCAGCGGATCCTTGCCCAGGTCGGCCGCGAGGTCCAGCACCTTGGCGACAACGATGGTGTGATCGCCGGCCGAGTACTCGGCCCACGGGACGCAGTCGATCCACGCCAGCGCGCCGTGAACGCGGACCGCCGCCCCGGCAGCGCCCTCCGTCCAGCCGACCTTCGCCCACTTGTCCGGGTCCTTGGACGACAGGACCTGGCTGTGCCCGGCCTGGTCGGAGCCCAGCACGTTGACGCAGAACGCGGGGGCGTGCTTGAGCCTCGGGTAGCTGGTGGACGTATGCGCGACCGAGAACGCGACCAGTGGCGGGTCCAGGGAGACGCTGAAGAACGACTGACAGGTGAAACCGACCGGTCCCTCGTCGCCGAGGGCGGCAACCACGGTGATGCCTGAGCAGAAACGTCCCAGGACTGAGCGGAAGTGCCCGCTGTCGATGGGCCGGGGATCAGCCTCGCCGGGCATAACACGACCGTCTCGCCCTGGCGGGCCGCTAATCGGGTGCGCTTCAGCCGCGACCATCGTCGGCAGCCTCCTTTCGCGGGGACAAGCAGGTCCCGTTCAGAGGAGATCATTTCAGTACTACTGAAATCAAAGTTTATGGAATCAGGGAAGACGGGCGAATATCCGTCTCATTAAAGCTCTGTTACATCCCCACTGTAATCAGCTCTGTTACAGCCGTGCAGTAACAGAGCGTCCAGTTCCGCTGTGGGCACCTCGAGTTCGGCTGCGCCCGCGACGTCTCCGGCGGCGCCGCCCTCGGGCTTGTTCAGGCCCCGGACCCAGGAGGCGGCGGCGGCCAGCAGGCTGGCGACGACGCCGAAGTCCAGCGCGGTATGCAGGCCGGCACGGAACGGGCCGGAGATGATCGACGGGAAGAAGCTGCGGCCTAGCAGCACCGACTGCTGGGCGGCCGGCAACTGCCCGAGGATGTGCGCCCCGGCTAGGTGCAGCACCGGGTTGTAGCCCAGGAAAGCGGAGAAGATCGTGGATACCGGGGGCAGGTGCGAGATATGCAGCGCGGCAGCGCCCGGCACCCCGTGCGCGACCAGGCCCTGGTAGAGCCCGCTGGGCAGCGCCCCGGACAGGCCGACCGTCATCAAGGTGAAGAAAAGCCCGGTCGAGACCACCTGACCCGCGTTCTGAAACGTGTTGTTGAGCCCGGCTCCGGCCCCGCGGTCCGGAGCCGGCACGCTGTTCATCACCGCCGCCCGGTTCGCTGACCCGAAGCACGCCATCACCAGGCCGGTGGCGAACAACAGCACCGAGAACACCCAGTAGGAGAAGTTGGTGGGCAGCACCTCGAAGAGGCCGAAGGCCACCGCTGTCCCGAGCATGCCCAGGGTGGCGAAGACCCGCGCACCGAACCGGTCCGACAGCACGCCGGACAGCGGCCCGGAGACCAGGAAGCCGAGAGTGAGCGGAACCACGGCGACGCCGGCCCGCAGCGGGGTGAGGTCGAAGGGAACGCCGTGCAGCGGCAGCCAAATCCCCTGCAACCAGATGACCAGGATGAACATCAGGCCGCCGCGGGCGAGCGACGCCAGCAGGGTGGCGAAGGCGCCGGCCGTGAACGGCCGGATGCGGAACAGCCGCAGCGCGATCATCGGGTGATCGACCCGGGACTCGATGAAGACGAAGAGCGCCATCAGCGCCACGCCCACGGCCAGGCAGGCGAGCACGGCCGGGTTAGTCCAGCCGAGCGCGCTGGTGCCGTAGGGCTCGATCCCGTAGGTGATGCCGATCATGATGAGGATCAGCCCGGCGGCGAAGGTCATGTTCCCCGGCCAGTCGATCGTGGCGTGCTGGCGAGGGCTCAACTCGCGCAGCTTCAGGTAGCCGAACACGGTGGCGAACAGGCCGATCGGCACCGATACCAGGAAGACGAGCCGCCAGTTGACCGGGGCCAGGATCCCGCCGAGGGCCAGGCCGATGAAGCTGCCGCTGAAGCCCGCGGCCTGGTTGATCCCCATGGCCATGCCGCGCTGCCGCAAGGGGAAGGCGTCGGTGAGGATGGCCGCCGAGTTGGACATCAGCATCGCGGCCCCGGCCGCCTGGAACAGCCGCAGCACAATCAGGAAGATGGCGGCGGCCCGGCCCGACATCCAGGTCACGGTCAGCAGCAGCGAGAAGAGGGTGAAGAGGGCGAAACCCAGGTTGTAGGTGCGGACCCGCCCGTAGATGTCGCCAAGCCTGCCGAAGGTAGTGGTCAGGACGGCCGTCACCACGGAGAAGCCCAGGATCAGCCACAGCAGGAAGAAGCTGTTACCCGGGTCGAGCGGGTCGATGTGGATGCCGCGGAAGATGTCGGGCAATGCGATGAGGGTGATCGTGCTGTCGATCGTCGCCATCAGCATCCCCAGCGTGGAGATAAACAGCGCGATCCACTTGTACCGGGGACCTGCGATGAGCGCGGCACGGCCCGCCGGCCGCTGGTATCTGATCACGATATTTCACTGTAGCTGTAACGACATTAATACAGTGTGGCTGTAACGCAGCTTTAATACGTCGGATATTTTGCCGTCTCAGCAGGGATCATAGACTCATGTTGCAGTACTACTGAAACATGAGCAAGCGGGTAGCAGCCGGCCTGCTAGCACGTTGGAGGCCGCCGATGAGGGCCGTCGCCGAAGCATAGCCGGTCCCCCGCTTATCCCCCGCGCGGCGGCGATGACGCCTGCCTGCGGTCTCTTCACGACAGCGCCGCGTGCCGGGACCGCCTCAGAGGCCTCCGGGTTCGCGCCCTCCATATCTTCACCAGTTCAGCTTCTTCACCAGTTCACCAGTCAGCTTCGAATGACCGCTGCACAAGGAGCGATCCGATGCGCAACTCATGCACGGGAGGGGCGGGAAAATGACGACACTGTCGGAGGCACCGCCCGGCCGTCCCTCGCTACCGCCCGGCCGAGCACGCCTCCTTACCCCCGGTACCCTGGAAAGCCTCGGCAAGAGGTACGGCGTGGTCGGGGTATGGGCCGTTCTCATCATCGTCTTCGGGGCGCTCAAGCCCAGCGAGTTCCTCACCCTGTCGAACTTCCAGACCATGTTCGACTCGCAGGCTGTGCTGCTCGTCTTGTCTCTCGCCTTCGTGGTGTCCCTCATCTCCGGGGACTTCGACCTTTCCATCGCCGGCGTGTTCAGCATCGACCTGGTGATCATCGGGATCATGAACATGCAGGACCACATCAACCCGCTCTACGCGTTTGCCGTGGTCATCGGCGTTAGCCTGTTCATCGGAATAGCCCAGGCGTTCCTCATCGTGCGGCTCGGGCTGAGCTCGTTCGTCGTCACGCTCGGCACCGGCACCGCCTTCATGGGCATCGCGTACGGCATCGACAACGAGTCGCTGTCGGGCGTCAGCTCTGCCTACGGGTCCTTCATGACCTATCCCCTGCTGGGCTTCCAGGTGTCCTTCTGGCTCGCGGTCGTCCTCGTCGCGGTGCTCTGGTACGTCTACGGCTACACCCCGCTCGGCAGGCGGCTCTTCTTCGTGGGGGCATCCCGCAACGTGGCCAGGCTGGCCGGCATCAATGTGAACCGGCTGCGGGCAGGGTCGCTCATCACCGGCAGCCTGCTGGCCGCGGGGGCGGCCATCATCACAGCCGGGTACCTGCAGGAGGCCGACCCCACGGTCGCCTCTAACTTCCTGCTTCCCGCGGTGTCCGGAGCGCTGCTCGGCACGACCTGCATCTGGCCGGGCCGGCCCAGTCCCGGCGGCACCTTCGTCGCAACGTACTTCCTGGTGACCGGCTACACGGGGCTTGAGGAGCTCGGGCTCAGCGGGTGGGTACAGCAGGTCTTCTACGGCGTGGCGCTGGTCGCCGCCGTGGGCGTGTCGGCACTGGCCGCCCGCAAGAGCGGCGCCCAGGCCGCGGAATTCGCACCTCAGTAACCCGGAATCCAGCACCCTCAGCACCTTCAGAACTGGCAGCCCCAGAACCAGCCAGCAGCTTTCAGCAACACCCGAGAGGACAGCATCAATGATCAGCGCAGAGCACAACGTCAGCCGCCGTGCCGGGACCGGGCGGCAGGAACAGGAGCGCGGCCCCAGACGCCGCCTGCGGCCGGCCGCCATCGCCACGGCCGCCGTCGCGGGCTTCGGCCTGCTGCTGGCCGGCTGCTCGTCATCCGGGTCGTCGTCGTCAGCGACCCCGACCGGGTCATCATCCAGCTCCGGCTCGCTATCGGCGGCGACGCTCAGCCAGATCAAGGCCGACCTGACGACCGCGGCGGCCGTGCCTTCCTGGAAGGCCCCCGGCGCGGCCTTCAGCGCCAAGAGCCTCGCGGGCAAGAAGGTCTTCCTGCTCGGCACCAATGCCAACCAGTTCGCCACGTCGTTCATCAGCGGTGTCACCGCCGCCGCGCAGTCAGTGGGGATGAGCGTCAGCGTCGCGGGCAGCGCCAACAACGTGGCAAGCGAAAACGTGCAGGACATCGAAAACGCGGTGACCGCGCACGCGAACGTGATCATCTTGATGGCGGTCGCCCCGGTGACGATCAGCACGGGCCTCGCCAAGGCGAAGGCGGCGGGCATCCCGGTCATCGAGACCTTCATCGGCGACCCCCAAGTCCCCTCGGCCGCCGACAAGGCGCTCGGCGTGTACGCCGATGCCACCTACTGCTACTCGTGCACAGGACAGCTGGCCGCCGAATGGGAGATCGTCCAGACGGGCGGCAAGGTGAAGTCGGTGCTCCAGCAGTTCCCCGGGCAGCCGCCGTCCGACGCCACCGCCAAGGGGTGGATCGACACGCTGAAGAAGTACTGCGCGTCGAGCTGCACGACAACTGAGGACAACCTGACCTTCGGCGCGCAGACGGTCCAGCAGATCCAGAGCGGCGCCCAGGTGGCGGCGCAGGACTCGTCGGTCAACGCCATCTTCCCCGTCTACGACTACCAGATGGCCTACATGCTCCCCGAGCTCAACGCGGCGTCGGCGCAGAAGCGGATCGACCTGCTGAGTGAGAACGCCGACCTGGCCCAGATGCAGGAGATGAACCAGGGCACCTCGGTCAAGGTCGACGTCGGCAACCCGGTCGCCTGGGACGGCTGGGCCGCCATGGACGAGGCGCTGCGAGCGCTGAAGGGGCTGCCCGCGGTCGAGGACGAGCAGTTGCCGGTGCGGCTGTTCGACACCGACAACATCAAGTCGATCAACCTCGGCGCCAACCCTGCCACCTGGTACGGGGGCGCCGCCTACCAGGCCGACTACGACAAGCTGTGGGGTGTCTCATGATGCGCCCGGCGATCCGGGTAGAGCACCTCACTAAGAGCTTCGGCTCACGCACCGTCCTTGAGGACGCCAGCTTCGACATCCCTGCCGGGAAGATCGTCGCCCTGCTCGGCCAGAACGGCAGCGGCAAGTCCACCCTGATCAAGATCCTCACCGGCTTCCACGACCCCGATCACGGCAGCGGCGCCGCGATCGTGGTCGGCGATGAACGCCTGCCTCTCCCGCTGCACCACGGGCTGCTCCACCACGAGCTGGCGAGTTTCCGCATCGCCGCGGTCCACCAGGACCTGGCCCTGCTGCCCAGCATGTCGGTGACCGAGAACCTGCTGATCGACCGGCTCGGTCCGCGCTCGCTCGGCAGGCTGTCGTGGCCGGCGGTGCACCGCCGGGCGCAGCAGATGCTGGACCGGGTCGGTGCCGTCGGCATCGACCCGCGGGCCGAGGTGTCCGAGCTGAAGCCGGTCCAGCGGGCCATGGTCGCCATCGCGCGGGCCATCGACGAGCTGACCTCCGACCAGGGGCTGCTGATCCTCGACGAGGTCACCGCGTTCCTCACCCAGGACGGCATCGACCAGCTCTTCGACCTGGTACGGACCGTGGCGGCGCGCGGCATCGGCGTACTGTTCGTCTCGCACCGGATGGAGGAGATCTGGCGGATCTGCGACCGGGCGGTCGTGCTGCGCGGCGGCCGGCTGATCCGGGACGTCGACCTCATGGCGACGACCGAGGACGACCTGATCGGCGATATCGTCGGCCAGCGCCTCGACTGGCTCTACCCGGACAAGCACGCCCACAGCGACGAGGTGCGGATCAGCTTCAGCGGGGTCCGTTCCGCCCCGGTCCGCGACTTCAGCCTGCAGGCGCGGGCCGGGGAGATCATCGGCCTGACCGGATTGCGCGGCATGGGTCACGAGCGACTCGTGTACGCGCTGTACGGCGACGCGGCCCACTGCCTGGGTGAGCTGAGCATCGACGGGCGGGTGATCGACCTGCAGACGCTGCGCCCCGGCGCGGCCTACCAGCTGGGCCTGCGGCTGGTGCCATCCGAGCGGCTGCTGAACGGCGCCGTCGGCGAGGCCACCGTCAGGGAGAACGCATCCCTGCCGTTGATCACCCAGTTCGTCCGTAACGGCGCCCTGAGCCCGCGCCGGGAGCGGACCTGGGCCCAGGAACTCGTCACCAACTACGATGTCTCGCCAGCGGACTCGGAGATCAATTACGCCCGGCTCAGCGGCGGCAACCAGCAGAAGGTGCTGATGGCCCGCTGGCTGGAGACGGCGCCGTCGGTGCTGCTGCTTGACGAGCCCACCCAGGGCGTCGACGTCGGCGCCCGCCGGGACATCTTCCAGCGGATCGTGGCGGCCGCGCAGTCCGGCACCACCGTGCTCTACACCACCTCGGAAACCCAGGACCTGGCCGAGCTGTGCCACCGGGTGCTGGTGTTCCGTGACGGCATCGTCTGCGGCGAGCTGGCCGGCTCTGACGTCACTGAAGACGCCATCAGCAGGATGTGCTGGGGCGGCTCCGCCCGGCAACTCGACCCCGTAGTGGAGGCATGACGGTGACGGACACTGTACGGCTGCTGACGGTGGCCCGGCCGACCCGCTGATCCGCCGACTAGATACTCAGACAGGAGCAACAGCCATGGCACGGGTATGGGACAAGTTCCTCACCGAACGGGACAAGCAGCACCTGATCGCGAGCGGGTGGGGGAACCGGCCGCCCAAGGGTCTCGGCACTAAGCCGGCGATCATCGTCGTCGACGACTACTACGCGGCGCTCGGCACCGTCCGCGAACCGATCCTGGAGTCGGTGAAGACCTGGCCGGCCTCCTGTGGCCTTGAGGGCTGGGAGGCCATCGACCGTACCGCCGAGCTGCTCGACGCCGCCCGCCAGGCGGGGGTGCCAATCGCGTATGTGCACGGCATCATCGAAGAGCCCGGGCTGTGGAACCCGGCAGCCAAGGACTCGGTTTTCGCCATGTCCCCCGAGCAGCTGGCCATCGCCTACCAGACCGTCAAGGAAGTCGAGCCGCAGCCCGGTGACCTGGTGCTGCCCAAGACCTCCGCGAGCGCGTTCGCGGGCACGCCGCTGGCTTTCTACCTCAACAAGCTGGGCATCGACACGCTGATCGTGGTCGGCGAAACCACCAGCGGCTGCGTCCGGGCCACCGTGCTTGACGGCGCGAGCTACCGGTACAAGATCGGCGTGGTCGAGGAGTGCTGCTTCGACCGGACCGAGTCGGCGCACGCCATCAACCTGTTCGACATGCACCAGAAGTACGCCGACGTGATCAGCGTGGAAGCCGCGATCGGCTACCTGCTGACCGGCTCGACTGAGCCCGCTGCGGCAAGCCCCGAGCCAGCTACCACAGTGCCGGCCACCACAGTGGCCGGGTAAGCCGTGCAGCCGTGGCAGCTGGGCGCGGCCGAAGCCGCCGACCTCATCAGGAACAAAGAGCTGTCCCCCGTCGAGCTGACCGACTCGTGCCTGGCGCGGATCGACTCACTCGACGCGGAACTGCGGGCGTGGGTGACGGTCGACGCCGACGGCGCGCGCCTGGCTGCCTCGGCATTGCAGGAGCGGATGGCCTCAGGCGATCCGCCGGGCAGGCTGGCGGGCGTGCCGGTCGGGGTCAAGGACGTGATCGACGTGATCGGCCTGCCCACCACCGCGTCAAGCAATGTGCTCGCCGCCGCCGACCCGGCCGAGCGTGACGCCGGCTGCGTCGCGCGGCTCCGCCAGGCCGAGGTAAACATCATCGGGAAGCTGCACACCGCGGAGTTCGCGTGTGCCGACGCGCCGCCGACCCGGAACCCGTGGGACGCCGCGCACACCCCGGGCGGATCGTCAAGCGGGTCGGGTGTCGCCGTCGCCACCGGCATGGTCGCCGCGGCCCTCGGCACCCAGACCGGTGGCTCCACCCTGCGGCCCGCGAGCTACAACGGGGTGGTTGGCCTCAAGCCCAGCTACGGGATGATCTCCAACCGTGGCGTCATCCCGGTGGCTTGGTCCCTGGACCACGTCGGCATCATCGCGCGCTCGGTCACCGACGCCGCCATGGTGCTGGGCGGCCTAGCAGGCCACGATCCGCTGGACCCGTCCAGCTCGCCGCGGGCGGATGAGTACCTGGCGCCCACGTCGGCCGACGACAAGGCGCCGGTCATCGGCCTGCTCCGCCCGTTCTTCCTCGAGCGGTGCGAGCCCGACGTGCTGCGGCACACCCTCGAGGTGGCGGGCCGGCTCGAGGCCGCCGGCGCGCGGGTGCGGGAGATCGACCTGCCCGCCTCGTTCGGCACCCTCGCGGGGACCGCGTCGCTCATCTTGCGCACCGAGATGTACGCGTACCACCGCGCGCAGTTCGCCGCGCACGGGGATCTGTACGGTCCGCTGAATACGGCGATCCTTGAAACCGGCGGCCGGACGACGGCTGCGGACTACGTGCTCGCGATGCGGCGGCGACCCGCCCTCGTCGCCGATCTCGAACGGTCACTGGCCGGGGTGGACATCGCGCTGACCCCGGGCACGCCCGCGCCCGCGCCGCGGAACACAAGCACGACAGGCGATGCGTCCTTCCAGGCCCCGTGGACATGTGCGGGTCTTCCGGCGATCGCCCTGCCTTCTGGAGTTAACGAATGGGGCATCCCTCTTGGCATTCAACTGGTCGGTCACCGGTGGGACGACGCGGCACTGCTCCGCCACGCGCTGTGGTGCGAGCGTGTCATCGGCTTCGCGGCACGTCCGCCTTGCTGGCCGCCGGAGGCGCAGTGACCGGCCTCTATGGCGGCATCACCTTGAGCATGGTAAATCTTTACTGTGGGGAGACTTCCCAAAGCCAATACTGCGGCGCGTGCCTCGGGAAAGAAACAGACACGCGCCCGTTCGCGGCCCGAGACCCTGGGCGATCGCATCAGGAACCTGCGCCGTGATCGCGGGCTACGGCTAGTCGACATGGCCAAGATGACCGACTTGTCGGTTTCGTTCATCAGCCAGGTGGAGCGCGGCCTCACCAATCCCGGCATGCGCTCGCTGATCCTGATGGCCGATGCCCTCGAAGTCCGGCCGCACTCGCTGCTCGAGGAGACGCCGCAGTGCGACGAGCAGTGGGTGCTCACCCGCGCCGCTGACCAGGAAGAAATGACCAACGACGGCGGAACGGTCCGGGCGATCACCAGCACCGTGAACCCCACGTTCAACGTGTTCGACTTCTCCGGCGGCCCGCGGAAGTTCTATACCTATTACCGCATGGCGGAAGACTCGCTGATCATCATGCTCGCCGGCCAGCTGGAGATCGAGATCGAGACGAAGCAGCTCACTCTGTCCGCCGGCGACACGCTCTTCGTCCGCGGCGGGATCAACCACCGCTGGCGCCAGGTCGGCCGGGCCAAATGCCGCTTGCTGACAGTCCTGCACACCCAAACCCAACGGCGGACCGAGGCCAGCGACAGCGTGCTCGACATGTTCGCCGGAGCCGCCGGACGCGCAGGACGAGTCCGCGTGACGGACGACGGGAAAGCAGCACCCGTTATTTGAAGACTGGTTTGTTTTTGTCGTTCTCAGTGCACCATGACTCACCGAGCCACCCGGACTTGAGGAGACCCAGTGCCAGGGAACAGCACATCCGGGCGGCACAGCCGGCTGGGAGGGTCCGGACTCGCCGCTCGGCCTGCGGAGCCACGCCTGCCAGTTCAGGCGGGTAATGATGTCACATCATCTCGTCCGTGAGGGGGAGCAGGACGGTTTTCAGCTCGGTACAGGACTCGATCGCGGCGCGGCCGCCCTCGCGGCCCATACCTGGCCCATGCCCGACTGGCGGACGCCGCCCAACGGCGCGTTCGGCTCGAGCTGCTCCTACTTGGCGAGCGAGACGATCGGCTTCGACTGAGAGCTTCCCTCTGCTGCGACATCCACCAGCAGCGCCACAAAGAAGACGGCCGCGAGACCTCGGTGAAGATTTATACATTGCCTTGCCAATTCCGCTACAGTGTCTGCGTTCACCGAAGAGGACAGCCAGACACAATTGCGCAGGAGTCAAGCTGGGACTTTCACCGGCAACCATTCCACTGATAAGTTTCGCCGAATCAGGCAAACGCATGAGGAGACAACGACAATTGTGAATATGGTGAGGTCTGGCGCTGGATCGTGGTGTGATGGATGATCCTGGCGGCTCTCGCGGGGCCGCTCGCGGAAAGGGCGAGGTTGGCCGGTTTCCCCGCTTGGTCAGGCCCTACGTCGGCACTGATGACTCGATCTCGCCCGCACATACGGACGATGACGGCGGGTCCGAATGGTTTCCGGCCTCGCCCTTCGCCTCAGACGCCGTACCTTCAAAACCGGTCTCAGCCGCCGGAGATCGCCGGAGTGGCACCGGCGGGCGGCACCGGCCGAGCCCCTCTGCTCTGCACCAGTGGTTCCAGGCAGCGGTCACACTGCACCGGCCAGGTAAGGCGAGAGCCGCCGGGGGCATCGCCGCCGCAGGGATCGCCGCCTTGACGGTCGTCGTATTCCTTGTCTGGCCCGGCAACCCCGCGACCGTCCACACTTCTACCGGCCACCCCGCGACCGTCCACACTTCTACCGGCCATCCCGCGACCGTCTACAATTATCATTGCCAGCCGGACGACTGCGGCGGGACCATTTCCCGGGCGCTGGCGACTGTTACGGCCCGGGCTTCCGCCAGCGCCAGCGCTCATGCCTCGGCAAGCGCCTCAGCGAAGCGGTCCGCCACGGCGCAGCCCAGTGCATCGATGACGACCTCCGCATCAGCATCCGCTTCCCCGAACGGCACCGCCAGCGCTATCGCAACCAGCCCGTCCACCAGCCCGCCGCCATCGCCGACCCCGTCCGCCGGGCAGTTGACCCCTGGCTCGCTGATCTCGATCAACGCCACGACCGCCTGCTGCACCTCGTTCTACATCAGGCATGACGACGGCGACGACCGGGTGGTGATCACGGAGGTAACCCGGGGCAGTTCCGCGCTTACCAAGACCGATGCCACGTGGTTGGTGCAAGCAGGGCTGGCCGACAGCGCATGCATTTCGTTCGAGTCCGCCAATGAACCGGGCCAGTACCTCAGGCACCTTGATTTCGAGCTCTACCTGGAGCCTAACGACGGCAGTTCCCGGTTCGCCCTGGACGCCACTTTCTGCCCCCGCACGGGAAACAGCGGTAATGGCTACTCATTCCAGTCGGTAAACTACCCCAACAAGTACATCCGGCACTACGACTACGTCGTCTATATCGCGAGCGACGGCGGCTCGAACCCGTGGGATGGCAATGTGAAAATTTGGCCCGAGGACACTTCCTGGCTGGTCACTCAACCATGGGGCTAATTAAGTTATAGTTGACGGCTTCTTGCCGATGGTGCCGACGTGCACACCCCTGTTCGCAGAAGTGGAGTCACCGCTGCGCGCCCGTTCGGCTCGAGCTGGTAGCCGTTGATGCCGACCGTGCCGGCCCGGATGGCCTTGGTCAGCCGCATCGCCCGGCGGACGTCGTTGGTCCACACGGTCGCGGCGAGCCCGTAGGCGGTGTCGTTGGCGAGCCGCACCGCCTCGTCCTCGTCGTCGAAGGGGATGACGGAGAGCACCGGACCGAAGATCTCCTCCCTGGCGATGCTCATCTCGTTGGACACGTCGGCGAACAGCGTCGGCGTGACGAAGTTGGCCGCCGCGAGGTCGCCCGCCTCCCTGGTACCGCCTTGCCGCACGTTTGAACGATGAGGCCCCGGCGCTTCCGCCCATCACGCAGCCGCGCTAGCGTGTTTAGAGGAAGCATCCGCCCTGATGGTAGTCACATGCTGGACTGGTAATCATAGTTTCAGATCCGGACGGCGCACTGTCAGCGACAGCTTCCACGGTTGCTTGCTCAGCCCGTCACGCCATGCCGCGCGCGCGTCGTACGCCTCACGCGGCACGCCACCTTGGGTCGGGTCAGGGCGTGAGGGAGTGGTCGGCGGTCCAAGCGTCGATGATGTCGAGCATGGCGCGCGGCGGCTCGGGCGGCACGAAGCCGAGCATCTCCTGCAGCATGGGGTGGACGACGGGGTGGAGCCGGTCATGCTCGAAGGCCTCCCAGTCGTCCTTGGACTGCCAGACCTCGACGTAGCGCAGGCCGTTCTCGATGCCGTAGGCCAGGTGGGCGATCAGGCCAGTCGGGCGCTCCGGGCCGATGCCAGTCCTGATCCGAGCGTAGATCTCCGCGTTGATCGGCACGTCGTAGGTGAATGCGTAGGTCATGTGCTCGCCCCTCATTTTGATCCGAACCAGATTCGGATTAATATGGTCATCATGGACCCCGAGCAGCCCCCCGTCAAGCGGCGGTACGACGCACCCAGGCGCCGCCAGGCTGCGGAGCGCACCCGCACCGCGATCCTTGACGCCGCCCTGCACCTGTTCACACGCCAGGGCTACACCGCGACCACGATGACGGCGATCGCCGCCCAGGCCGGCGTCGCGCTCGACACCGTCTACGCCTCCGTGGGCCGCAAGCCCGACCTGGCCCGGCTGCTGATCGAGACCGCGATCTCCGGCACCAGCCAGGCCATCCCCGCCGATGGACGCGACTATGTGCGTACGATCCTGGCAGCCCCCGACGCCCGAACGCGGATCGCCATCTACGCCGCCGCGATGCGGCATATCGCCGGCAGGCTCGCCCCCGTCCTCGGCATCGTCCAGCAGGCCGCCCCGGCCGAGCCGGAACTCGCCGAGTTGTGGCGCGAGATCGCCGGGCGCCGGGCAGCGAACATGCGCCGCTTCATCGACGCACTCGCCGCGGTCGGCACGCTCCGGGTGGAACCCGGCGAAGCCGCCGACATCGTGTGGGCCACCAACGCTCCTGAGCTCCACCAACTGCTCGCCGGCCAGTGCGGCTGGACCCCTGAACGCTACGAGCACTTCCTCGTGGATACCTGGCAGCGCCTGCTCCTGGCCGACTAGCCCGGCCCGGATGGTCACCGCACCACCGTTCCGCTACAGGTTCAGTGCTAACCGATCGTGGCCCCCAGGATCTGCGTGACGATTCCGGCCGCAAAAGCGAGGACAGCGATCCGGAGCCGGAAATCCTTCCCGGTGTCCGACAGGTACCAGACAGTAACGAGCGGGAGCAGCAGGGCCGACCACACCAGCGCGGCGGCCAGCAGGATCAGCCCGACAGGAGCGAAAAGGACTGCGGCTGGCCAGCCAACGGAGCGCGCGTTCCGCCATCCCCGTTCCCACCAGCGGAAGATCGGTCCAAGAGATTCAGTCATCTGCGGCGCGAGAAGCCCTTCGGCATCTGTTTCCTCTTCGGTTTCCGCTCCGGACCCCCTGCTCAGGAGCACGATGTCGGGCCGGGGCTGGGTTACCGGATCCGTCACGGATACGGATTCGCCAAAGGACAAATCGGTCCGCGTCGGCGATGACTCGCTCCCGGTATCGGGTGGCGACATACCAACAGCCGGCGGCCAGACCGAGGAGATCGAGGCCGCTGCCCGCCAACTCCAGCCATTTCGCGTGTTCAGCCACTAATTCACGCCTGTCACGGTTATCGCGGCCGGCCGGCTGTGCCAAAGACCACGTCGGTTCGCACGGCTGTGACCCCGGCCGATCGCAGTTCGCTGAGCACCATGCTGCGGACACGGTCATATTGCCCGGGAGCAAGCGCATCAACGGTGGCCCGGTAGCCTGACCCGAGCACGATCTCCCAGAACCTGTCCGGATGTTCCAGATGGTGCTGGCCCGGGACCGCTGCGACGGCGGGGTTCGGCACCTCGGCCCGCGAGAACAGGCCGGCGAGGGACTCGGGGGTGGTGATCACGTCCCACGGGTTGAAGGCCTTGAACAGGGACGGCTCGACAGCGCCGACAGCCGCCCAGAAAATGCTGTTGGCCGGCTCGAACAGGCCCGGCCCCCAGGTGGTGACGGCCAGCACGCCGCCGGGCTTGACCAGTCGCCACATCTCCTTCACGAACGCGGTCATATCGGGCGCGAAGAATACGCCGAACACGCACACGACCGCGTCGAAGCTGCCGTCAGGCAATCCCGTCTCGAGCGCGTCGCCCATGGCGGAATTCGATAGTAAACAGGCCCTCGCGAACGGCCCTGGCCCTGGCCATCTTCAGCAAGGGCGCCGCCACGTCGATGCCAAGCACGCGCCCTGTCGCGGCGACGGCGTGGGCGGAAGGGATCGCTGACGCCCCGGCTCCACAGCAAAGATCGAGTACCTGACCGCCAGCGGGGAGCGTCAGCCGGGACACCGTCGCGGCACCGTATCGGTCCCAGAAGCCCAGCGAGGCAAGGCCGTAGTGATCGGCCGCCGCTCCGTACGTGCTCGCTGCCCGCTGTGCATGCTCGCAGCCGCGGCCCTGGCGAGCGAGACGATCGGCTTTGACTGAATCTCGTTTCCGACAGGATTCGTGCGCCACCATATATTGCGCCTGATCCTTTGTGTAGGTAACTTACGGTCTATCCGAATGGATAACGCGACGATCTGCCCATATTAAACGTTCTTGCGATGCGGACACTCTTACGGGGAAGGAGTGACGCAATGCACTTACAGTCGCTGGCGCTCAGCGGGCACTTTGCCTGCGGAGTAATTACGGTTCAACGAGATCGCGGGCCTCGGATGGCACCCAATCACCTGCCTCTACATTGGCATTATGGCATGGATCATCCATTCCGCACATATGACCATTTGTACCGCTTTGGGCCCATGCGCGTGCGCTTTCCCGCGGGAGCGGAAGTGGTATTCCCACGGAGACCACCATGAGGAGGGACCGAGAAAGGTTTCGGTGGTGGAAAGGAGACCGGTCCCGCCGCGAAACCGCTGAGCGCCTCCCGGCCGGCGGCGGGCCCGCGGCCTCGCTGACAGAGGCGATCGCGGCTCATGAGCGACTGGTGGGCTACCTGGTCTCCGCCACTGCCGCGGAGCAGGCTGTGCTGCGGGAGCTGTACCAGTCGGCGGCCCTTGACGAGCTGATCGGCGTACCCGTGCCGACGGCACCGGTTGGTGCGGCCGGCCGGCCGGCCGGAGCTCCGGCCGACCTCGAAGCACGGCTACTCGGGCCCTTCGAAGTCAGCTGCCGTGGCCGGGTCATGCCGCCATGGCCATCGCAGCGGGCCGCTTCCTTGCTGAAGTTCCTCCTGCTGAACCACGGACGCACCGTGCGTCGCGAGGTGCTCATGGATGCCTTCTGGCCCGGCTCAAGCACGAAGTCGGCGCGCAACAACCTGAACGTGACCGTGTACCAGCTCCGCCAGCAGCTCCGGGCACACGATCCCGGCCGCACGCACGTCGTGTACAACGCCGGGTCATACCGCATGGATCCGAAGCTTCACTGCCGGACAGATGTCGACGAGTATGCTCGATCGGTAGCGCGAGGTCACCGAGCGGTTGACAGCGGAGACCGGCTCGCGGCAGTCAGCTGGTACCGGGAAGCGACAAGGCTGTACGCGGGACCTCTGCTGGAAGATGACACCAGCGGCGACTGGTACACCGCTACCCAGCGCCAGCTTCACTTCGAGCACTGCGCCGTGCTCGAGCGACTTTGCGCCCTGCTGCTCGAGCGGGGTGAGATCGACGAGGCCGTCACCGTCGGGGATCAACTGCTCAGGACCGACCCGTGCCGGGAGACTGGTCATCAGCTGCTGATGCGCGCCTACGGGGCGCTTGACCAGCCGCACCTTATCGTGCAGCAGTTCAGGCGATGTGAAGCAACCTTGCGCCGCGAGCTGTCCGTCGAGCTCTCGGAAGCAACCGTGGAACTCTACCAGGCGTTGCTTACTGGCCGCTGACCAGCATCTCGGTCCCGATTAAGTGAATAAACAGCGCTGACTGCGCGACTTAACCGCAGCCTCATCGCTGGATGCACTCGCGATTTCGCAGGCCGGCTGACGATTGCCGCAATCCCATGTGGCGGGCACGCCGGAAACCCAGTGAGCCATCAAGGAGCGCAATCATGTCCACACCATGCCCACCCTGCACACCAAAAAGAAAAAGGCCGCCCTCCACCTGCTGGCCAGGCGACGACCTGGACGGCTATACCGAGATCTATCCTGAGTCTCCCCTGCTGCACGCCTACTGGGACTCCGAGATCCTCGACACGAGCGGCGTGCCGTCACGCAGGATCATTCGGGTCGAGGACTCGTTCGACGTCCGCTTCCGTATCGAGCTCCGGGGACCGGCCTGGCAGTGCATGGGCGGCGACTGGGTGTTCGATGTCCGCTTCGACGAGCAGGGCGGCCCGGCCGACTTCAAGCTCTCCAGCCTGCTCCCCGTCGACGCGCTCACCGTGAAGGACTGGAAGGGCTGCGCCAAGACCTGCGTCGAGCTCCTTTACACGGTGCCCGCGAACACCATCAAGGACTCGGTGTACGAGCTCACCTCCACCTTCCGGCTGTACTGCTGCGGGAAGCCGGGTCCGATCGTCGGCTTCGAGCCGAAAGAGGAATACCAGTGGTACGCGTGAGCTGACCGCTCCCGATTCAAGCGTGACGTCCCGGCGCCGGTGCCAGCGTCGGTGCCAGTGCCGGGACGTCCGTGACGGTTACGGCAAAAAGAGGCGACGATGCCAGTTGACGACCTGTCCAGCATCAGCGGGCTGGACGACAGGCGACGTGACGTGCTCGCGAAGCTTGAGGTTTCCACCTACTACGAGCTCATCATGACCGATCGTCAGCGAATCGTCGACGCGTTCGGACGACGCGTCATCCGGCCTACCTTGGAGGAAGTGTCCGCGTGGCAGGACGAGGCGCGCCGAATGCGCGCCGCGTCGATCGATGCGTCCGTTTCGGCGACCGCGCCTTCCGGGTGGCAATCGGCGGCCACCTTCGTGGTGGCGTTCGAGGAGCGCCAGCAGGGCGAGGCGCTGGACCGGCGGATCGTCGTCGAACAGACCGAGGTCGAACCCGAGGCCTCACCCCAGCAGCGGTCGCAATGGCCGGGGTGGACGTGTGACGTTGCCTGCCGGTGGATGCTCGAACGCGTCGGCGGGCCGACCTCCCCCGACCTGCCTGGCCCAGCGCAGGCAGCCTTGCCGACACAGGCCCGCCCTGCACAGATCGACGCCGGAGAGGTTCGCGCAGCGGGAGCACGTGCCACGATCGACATCGAGCGGGCGAACCTCATCGATTCCAGCGGCAGCAGCGAGCTGGTGGCAGCTTCTCGCCCAGCGCACCAAGACCGTCTCGTCTGGTCTCAGCCAGCGCAGCTGATCGTGAAACTCGGACCCGGCCAATCCGGACCCCGGACCTCCGTTGTTCTCCAACTCGCCCAGGTGAGCGGACCGAAGCAGCACATCGCCTGCCACTTCGACGAGACGGGTCAGGTGGCCGAGGTCGATCTAAGCGGGCTTACCGACGGCGAGTACATGCCAACCATTGTGGCGTCGGCCCGGGACGGATCGTTCTTGCCACGCATCGTTAAGCTGCCAGCAGTCGAAGTGGTCGGCTCAGCGGAAGTCAGATCATCTCGTCGGTTAGCGGGAGCAGGACGGTCTTCAGCTCGGTGTAGGACTCGATCGCGGCGCGGCCGCCCTCGCGGCCCATGCCCGACTGCTGGAAGCCGCCGAACGGCGCGTTCGGCTCGAGCTGGTAGCCGTTGATGCCGACCGTGCCGGCCCGGATGGCCCTGGTCATCCGCATCGCACGGCGGACGTCGTTGGTCCACACGGTGGCAGCGAGCCCGTAGGCGGTGTCGTTGGCGAGCCGCACCGCCTCGTCCTCGTCGTCGAAGGGGATGACGGAGAGCACCGGACCGAAGATCTCCTCCCGCGCGATGCTCATCTCGTTGGACACGTCGGCGAACAGCGTCGGCGTGACGAAGTTGCCCGCCGCGAGGTCGCCCGCCTCCCTGGTACCGCCGCAGACCAGCCGGGCGCCCTCTTCCTGCCCCTGGGCGATCAGGCCGAGGACCCGGTCGAGCTGCCTGGTGTTGATCAGCGGCGCGGACGTGACCTCCGGGTCGAACGGGTTGCCGTAACTGACCATGCCGGCCATCACCTCGGCGGTCGCGAGGAACTCATCGAGCGCGTCCCGCTGTACGAGCGCCCTGGTCTGCGCCGCGCAGACCTGACCGGACAGGCCTAGGGTGACGGTGCCCATGGTGACCGCGGCGGCGGAGCCGACGTCCGCGTCGGCGAAGACGACCGCCGGGCTCTTGCCGCCGAGTTCCAGGCTCACCCGCTTGCACCCGGCGGCCGCGGCCGTCATGACCCGCTGGCCGACCGCGCGGCTGCCGGTGAACGACAGCTTGTCCACCATGGGGTGGCTGATCAGGGCGTCGCCGGTGGGTTCGCCCGGGCCGGTGACGATGTTGAGCACGCCCTCGGGCAGTCCCGACTCCTCGGCGATCAGCCTGGCCAGCCGCAGCACCGCGAACGTGGCGTACTCCGAGGGCTTGACCACGATCGTGCAGCCGGCCGCCAGCGCCGGCGCCACCTTCTGGGCGAACAGCGGCAGCGGCGCGTTCCACGGGATCACCGCGCCGACCACGCCGACCGGCTCGCGCAGCGTGAAGACCATGTGGTCGCCGCCCTGGAAGGGCGGCAGCGTCTCGCCGGCCAGTTTGTCGGCCCAGCCGGCGTGGTGCTCGAACACGTCGGCCACGAACTCGGCCGAGACCGCGTAGATCTCGCCGAAGCTCAACGGGACGCTGTTGTCCAGCGCCTGGAGCCGCAGCAGCTCGTCGCGGTGCGCCCGGACGAGGTCGGCGATCGCGCGCAGCACCCGGCCACGCTCGCCGGCCCGGGCACGCGGCCACGGGCCCTCGTCGAACGCCTGCCGAGCGGCGCGCACGGCCCGGTCCACGTCTTCGGCGGCGGCGACAGGAAACGATGCGACCCGCTCCCCCGTCGCCGGATGCGTGTGGCTCCAGGTGGCGCCGGCCTGCGCCGTGACCCACTCCCCGCCGATCAGCAGGCGGCCGTCACTCAACGCGAGCTCGTCGGCGTACGGCTTGATGGACGCGACCATGGCAGCTCCACTAAAGTAGAACATGTTCTAATTAATCGGAGCCTACACCGGCGTCACGGAAAGCGGGAGGCTTGTCAACCAAGCGCTTGCTAGGTAAAGCTGAGGAGGTGGCGGACAAGCGGATGACCGAGGACGAGGTGGTCGCCAGGCTGCGCCCGGGCATGACCATAGGGATCGGCGGCTGGGGCTCGAGGCGCAAGCCGATGTCCCTGGTCAGGGCGATCCTGCGCTCGGATCTGCGCGACCTCACGATCGTCTCCTACGGCGGACCTGACGTCGGCCTGCTCTGCGCCGCCGGCAAGGTCAAGCGGCTGGTCTACGGTTTCGTGTCGCTCGACTCCATCCCGCTGGAGCCGCACTTCCGCGCCGCCCGCGAGTCGGGGACCGTGGACGTCACCGAGTACGACGAGGGCATGCTGCAGTGGGCACTGTACGCGGCATCGCTGCGGCTGCCATTCCTGCCGAGCAGGGCCGGACTCGGGTCGGACGTCATCCGGCTCAACCCGGACCTGCGCATGGTGACCTCGCCGTACGCCGACCGCGAGGAACTGCTCGCGGTCCCGGCCCTCCCGCTGGACGCCGCACTGATTCACCTGAACCGCGCCGATGCCAGGGGCAACGCGCAGTTCCTCGGGCCCGACCTGTACTTCGATGACCTCTTCGCGACCGCCGCCGAGCACGCGTACGTATCCTGCGAGCGGATCGTGCCCACCGCCGAACTGCTGGCGGGCGGCGGGATCGCGTCGCTGCGCATCCACCGGTGGATGATCGCGGGCGTCGTGGACGCACCGAACGGCGCGCACTTCACCTCCTGCGCTCCCGACTACGAGCGCGACGAGGGTTTCCAGCGCGACTACGCGGCGGCTGCCGCCGACCCGGCGAAATGGGACTCGTTCACGGCCGCGTACCTGCGGGGCAGCGAGGCGGACTACCAGCGCGCTGTCGCCGCACGGACGGAGTACCGGTGAGCGACGTGAGCGGGGCAAGCCCCTCCCGCGAGCCAAAGCACGCGGCGGCGAGCACCCCCCGCGAGCCAAAGCGCGCCGGCGGTCTGCGCGGACTCAGGAGCGAAGGAGCGAGGAACGAGCGACTGGGCGACGAGGGAACACAGACTGCCTTCAGGGCGCGCGGAGGCGAGCGGGGAAACGCTGCAAGCAGAGCCGAGGTGTGCGCCGTCGCGTGCGCCGAGGCGTGGCGGGGCGACGGGGAGATCGTGGCGAGCCCCTTCGGCGTCATCCCCGCCATCGGCGCGCGGCTGGCCCGGGCCACGTTCGCGCCTGACCTGCTGCTGTCTGACGGCGAGGCGACCTTCGTGGCCGGCTGCTGGGCGGTCGGCGAGCCACCGGACGGGCCGGCCGAGGGCTGGGTGCCCTTCCGGACGGTGTTCGACATCCTGGCGGCCGGCAAGCGGCACGTGATGATGGGCCCGAGCCAGATCGACCGGTTCGGCAACGTGAACATCTCCGCGATCGGCGACTTCGCCCGTCCCGCCCGTCAGCTGATCGGCATGCGCGGCGCGCCGGGCAACACCGTCAACCACCCGACGAGCTACTGGGTGCCCAGGCACCAGCCGCGCACGTTCGTGGCGAAGGTCGACGTGATCTCGGGAGTCGGCTACGACAGCGCGGCGGCGGCGGGGCCCGCGGCCAGCCGGTTCCACGACTTGCGGCGGGTTGTCACCAACCTGGCCGTGCTGGACTTCCGCTCCCCCGGGCACGTCATGCGCCTCGTTTCCGTGCACCCCGGAGTCAGCGTGGCCGACGTCGTGGCCGGCACGGGCTTCGAGCTGGCGATCGACGGCGACGTGCCGTCGACCCGGATGCCGACGCCGGAGGAACTGCGCCTCATCCGGGAGGTCATCGACCCCCGCGGATTGCGTTACGGGGAGGTGCCGTGACATCCTCCACGGCCCTGACGGGCAGAGGTTTGCGCCACGGCGAAGCGGCCGGGAGGTGCTAGTGAGCCATCCGGCACTGCGCACGGCCGCCTGCGACCTGCTCGGCATCCGGTACCCGATCGTGCAGACCGGCATGGGCTGGGTATCGACACCGGAACTGACCGCGGCCACCGCCAACGCCGGAGGGCTGGGCATTCTGGCCGGCGCGACCCTCACGGCGGCCGAGACCGAGACGGCGATCGCCCGCACCAGGGAGCTCACGGCGGCGCCGTTCGGCGTGAACCTCCGGGGCGACGCGCCGGATGTGGGTGAGCGCGCGAGGCTGCTTATTAAGTACGGCGTGCGGGTCGCGTCGTTCGGGCTCGCACCTAACGCGGCGGTGATCCGCGAGCTGACCGAGGCCGGCCTTGTCGTCATGCCGTCGATCGGCGCCAGGCGGCACGCGGAGAAGGTCGCGGCGCTTGGCGCGGGGGCGGTCGTCGCCCAGGGCGGCGAGGGTGGCGGGCATACCGGGGGCGTCCCCACCTCGATCCTGCTCCCCCAGGTCACGGCGGCGGTCAGCATCCCGGTCTTCGGCGCGGGCGGCTTCTGCGACGGCCGCGGGCTCGTCGCCGCGCTCGCCTACGGCGCCGTCGGCATCGCGATGGGCACCCGGTTCCTGCTCACCAGGGAGAGCCCGGTGCCCGCGCACGTGAAGCAGGAGTACCTGCGCCGGGGAGTGACCGACACCGTGGTGACCACCGTGCTCGACGGTGTCCCGCAGCGGGTGCTGCGCACCGAGCTGGCTGACCGGCTGGTGCGCGGCAGCTCGCTGTCCCGGCTGGCCAGGTCGGTGCGGCACGCGGCCGGCTTCAGGAAGATGTCCGGCACGTCCTGGCCGGACCTGCTCCGCGAGGGAGTGGCCATGAAACGAAACCACGGCCTGTCCTGGCCCGCGGTCATCATGGCCGCGAACACCCCCATGATGCTCCGCGCGAGCATGGTCGACGGGCGCACCGACCTGGGCACGCTCGCCAGCGGGCAGGTAGCCGGCGTCATCGACGACCTGCCAACCTGTGCCGAGCTCATCGAACGCATCATGACCCAGGCCGACGCGATCCTCACCCGCCTGGCACGGCAGGAGGCTTTGTGATGGCACCGCAACCGCAGCCGCACGCCAGCCACAGCCTGCTCGCCGGCAAGACCGTCGTGGTCACCGCGGCCGCGGGCACCGGGATCGGGTTCGCCACCGCGCGGCGCTGCGCCGAGGAAGGGGCGCGGGTCGCGATCAGCGACCAGCACTCGCGACGGCTGGGCGAGGCGGCCGACGTGCTTGCCGACGTCGCGGGCGAGAAGCCGCTGGCGATCGTCTGCGACGTGACCGTGGAGGACGACGTGCGGCGGCTGTTCGACACCGTGGCCGCCGAGTACGGCCGGATCGACGTCGCGGTCAACAACGCGGGCCTCGGCGGCGACACCCCGCTGGCCGAGATGACCGACGAGCAGTGGCACCGCGTGCTTGACGTGACGCTGAACGGCACGTTCCGGTGCACCAGGGCCGCGCTGCGGCACATGCTCCCGCGCGGCAGCGGTGCGATCGTCAACAACGCCTCGGTTATCGGCTGGCGCGCCCAGGCGGGCCAGGCGCACTACGCCGCGGCGAAGGCGGGCGTCATGGCGCTCACCCGGTGCGCGGCGATCGAGGCGGCACCGCGCGGCGTGCGGGTGAACGCGGTGGCACCGAGCATCGCGATGCACCCCTACCTGGCGAAGGTGTCAAGCGACGAACTGCTCGCCGAACTCGCGGCGCGCGAGGCGTTCGGCCGGGCGGCGGAGCCGTGGGAGGTCGCCGACGTGATCGTCTTCCTCGCCAGCGGCTACTCCTCGTACATGACCGGGGAGATCGTGTCGGTCAGCAGCCAGCACCCCTAGGGCCCGGTAAGGAGGGAGGCGTGGTGATCAGTACCCAGATTGACGCGGCGGGCATCGCCGAGGTGGTGATCGACCACCCGCCGGTGAACGCGCTGCCCGTCGCGGGCTGGTACGAGCTGGCGAACGCGGTCACGTCCGCGGGCGCTGACAGCGCCGTGCGGGTGGTCGTGCTGCGCGCCGAGGGACGCGGTTTCAACGCCGGGGTCGACATCAAGGAGATCCAGGCGGGCGGGTTCGAGGCGCTGATCGGGGCGAACCGCGGCTGCTTCGCGGCCTTCGCGGCGGTGTACGAGTGCGCCGTGCCGGTGATCGCCGCGGTGCACGGGTTCTGCCTTGGCGGCGGCATCGGCCTGGCGGGAAATGCGGACATCATCGTGGCTAGCGAGGACGCTACCTTCGGCCTGCCGGAGGTGGACCGCGGCGCGCTCGGCGCCGCCACGCACCTGTCCCGGCTCGTGCCACAGCACCGGGCGCGGGCCATGATGTACACCTCCGCCACCGCCACGGCCGCGGAGCTGCACGCGTTCGGGTCCGTCCTCGCGGTCGTGCCGCGGGACCAGCTGCGCGAGGCGGCGTTCAAGCTGGCCGCCGAGGTCGCCGCCAAGGAACCGGCGGTGATCCGGATGGCCAAGGAGGCGTTCAACGGCATCGACCTCCAGGACGTCCGGCGCAGCTACCGCTACGAGCAGGGCTTCACGTTCGAGCTGAACCTGTCCGGCGTGTCGGACCGGCTGCGCGAGTCCTTCGGCCGCCCGAGCGACCCGGGCGGGAGGGACTGACTGATGGACCTTCGCTGGTCGTCGGCTGAGGAAGCCTTCCGCGGCGAGGCCCGCGGCTGGCTGGAAGCCAACGTGCCGCGCGGGCTGCCTTCCGGCGACACCAGGGCGGGCTTCGCCGCGCACCTCGACTGGGAACGCGCGCTGCACGCGGCGCGGTGGGCGGTGGTGTCCTGGCCGCGGGAGTACGGCGGCCGCGAGGCGACGCTGTGGGAGTGGCTGATCTTCGAGGAGGAGTACTACCGCGCCGGTGCGCCGCAGCGGGTCACCCAGAACGGCATCTTCCTGCTCGCGCCGGCCCTGTTCGAGTTCGGCACGCCGCCGCAGCGCGACCGCTACTTGCCCCGGATGGCCGCCGCGGAGGAGCTGTGGTGTCAGGGCTGGTCCGAGCCGGGCGCCGGGAGCGACCTCGCGGCAGTGCGCAGCAGTGCGGTCCGCGACGCGGCGGGCGGCGGCTGGCGCTTGTCCGGGCAGAAGACATGGACGACCCGCGGGGCCTTCTGCACGCACTTGTTCGGCTTGTTCCGCACCGATCCCGCCGCCGAGCGGCAGGGCAGACGGCACAGCGGACTGACCTATTTCCTTGTCCCGCTCGACGCGCCAGGCGTCACCGTCCGGGGGTTCCCCAGGCTAGACGGTGACGAGGGGTTCGCCGACGTGTTCTTCGACGAGGTGTTTGTCCCCGACAGCGACGTGCTCGGTGCCGTCGACCAGGGGTGGCAGGTCGCCATGGCGACCGCGGGGTCCGAGCGCGGACTTACGCTGCGCTCGCCCGGTCGCTTCACGGCGAGCGCGGACCGGCTGCTTGACCTGTACCGCGAGCGCCCGTCCGCGGCACTGCGGGACCTGGTCGTGCAGTCCTGGATCGATGCCCAGGCCTACCGGATGTTCACGCTCCAGCAGGTCACCCGCCTAGCCGACGGCAAGCCGAGCGGACCGGAGGCAAGCCTGACCAAGCTGATGTGGTCGGAGCTCGACGTCCGGCTGCACGAGACCGCGCTGGCCCTCCTCGGTCCGGAAGGGGAAGTCGACGGCCCGTGGACTCGCGGGTTCCTCTTCTCGCTGGCCGGCCCGATCTACGCCGGGACCAACGAGATACAGCGGAACGTGGTGGCCGAGCGGCTGCTCGGCCTGCCGAGGGACCCGCGGAGGTGACATGCGTTTCGAGCTGAGCGACGAGGCAGCGGCGCTGCGGGACGCGGCCGCCGGGCTGCTCGCCGCCGAGGTGACGCCCGCGGTGATCCGCGCGGGCTGGCCCGGTGGTGACGGTGGACTTGCGGGCGGAGGGCTCGCGAACGAGGGGCTCGCGGACGAGGGGCTGGCGAACGGGGGGCTGGCGAACGGGGGGCTGGCCGGCGCCGTGTGGCGCAAGCTCGCCGGGCTTGGCGCGGTGGGCACGCTGGTGCCAGCAGAGCACGGCGGCCTCGGGCTGGACGAGAACAGCCTGGTGCCGCTGCTCGAAGAGATCGGGCGCAGCGGGCTGCCCGGGCCGGCCGTGGAGACGATCGCCGTGGCGGCGCCGCTGCTGCCCCGGCCGGACATCCTGGCGGGTGACACCCTGGTGGCCGTCAGGCACGGCGACCTGATCCCGTTCGGGCAGGTGGCCGGGCTCATCGTGGCGCGCGATGGTGACAGCATGCTCTCGTTCGGGAGAAATGATCTAGACCTCATTCCGCTGGCGGCCGTCGACGGATCGCGGATGCTCGCCCGGGTGGTGCCGGCGGCGCGGCCGGCGCACGGCGGCACCGTGCTCACCGATGACCCGGCCGTGACGGCGGCCGTCTGGCAGCGCGGGGTCCTTGGCACGTCGGCGCTGCTCATCGGGCTGGCGCGGCGAATGCTCGAGCTGACCGTCGGCTACGTGAAGCAGCGCGAGCAGTTCGGCGTGCCTGTCGGCAGCTTCCAGGCCGTCAAGCACACGCTGGCCAGCGCGCTTGTCGCGGTCGAGTTCGCCCGCCCGATGGTGCTGGCCGCGGCCTGGGCGCAGGCCGTGGGCGCGGCCGACGCAGGCCGGCATACCTCGGCGGCGAAGGTGCTCGCCACCGACGCCGCCCAGCTCGTCGCGCGCACCGCGATCCAGTGTCACGGCGCGCTCGGCTACACGACCGAATACGAACTGCACCTGTTCGCCAAGCGCGTCTGGGCGCTGGCGGCGGCCTGGGGCGACCCGGCCGCCCACCGGGCCCTGATCGCCGATTCGCTAGGAGTGGCCGATGGCTGAAGTCGTGCGCACGCAGCGCTGCGGTGCGATCACCCGCATCACCATGAACCGTCCCGAGTACGGGAACGCGCAGAACTCGGCGATGACCTACGCCCTGGACGACGCGTTCTACGCCGCCGCCGCCGATGACGAGGTCAAGGTCATCATCCTGGCCGGCGAGGGCAGGCACTTCTCCGGAGGCCACGACATCGGCACGCCGGGCCGGGACATCGGCCAGTCGTTCCCGCGCCGGGCGGGCCTGTGGTGGGATCACGTCGGCAAGGACGGCGCGGAGAACCGCCTCGCCCGCGAGGAAGAGGTCTACCTGGGCATGTGCCGGCGGTGGCGGGAACTGCCCAAGCCGGTGATCGCGCAGGTGCACGGGGCGTGCATCGCCGGCGGGCTGATGCTCGCCTGGATCTGCGACCTCATCGTCGCGTCGGATGACGCGTTCTTCGCCGACCCGGTGGTGCGGATGGGCATCCCTGGCGTGGAGTACTTCGCGCACCCCTGGGTGATGGGGCCGCGTCAGGCGAAGGAGTTCCTCTTCCTCGGCGAGCGGGTCGACGCCGCCCGCGCGCTGCAACTCGGCATGATCAACCGGGTGGTGCCGCGGATGAGGCTGACGCAGGAGGTCACCGAGATCGCCGAGAAGATCGCGGCGATGCCGCGGCTCGGCCTAGCCCTCACCAAGAAGGCGGTCAACCAGGCCGAGGACGCGATGGGCCTGCAGGTGGGGATGGACTCGGCCTTCGGGCTCCATCACCTGGCGCACGCACACAACGCCGAGACCGGGACGGACGCGCTCGCCGGGCACGACGGGCGGTCGATGCGGGACGCCGCGCGGAATGAGGGTGCCTCGTGAACGACGATCAGTTCCGGCTTGAGGTGCGCGGGTGGCTGACGACTCAGCTGGCGTCGGCCGAGTTCGCCTGCCTCGTCGGCAAGGGCGGCACCGGCCGTGCGCACGAGTTCGTCGCCGAGCGCATGGCCTGGGAGCGGCGCCTCGGCGCGGACGGCTGGATCGGCCTCGGCTGGCCCGAGGCAGACGGCGGGCGCGGCCTGCCGTGGCACCGGCAGGTCATCTTCTACGAGGAGTACGCGCGGGCGAACGCGCCGGGGCGCGTCGGTCACATCGGCGAGCAGCTCGTCGCGCCGACGCTGCTGATGTTCGGGACGCCGGAGCAGAAGGCACGCTTCCTGCCGGGGATCGCGGCGGGCACCGAGCTGTGGTGCCAGGGGTACTCGGAACCGGGAGCAGGATCCGACCTCGCGGGCCTGCGCACGCGGGCGTCGGTGCGCGACGGCGAGTGGCACATCGACGGGCAGAAGCTCTGGACCTCGCTGGCTCATGTCGCGGACTGGTGCTTCCTGCTCGCCCGGACTTCGCCGGACGCCGAGCGGCACCGCGGCTTGTCCTGCCTGCTGGTGCCGGTGCGCCAGCCGGGCATCGAGATCCGGCCGATCACGCAGATCACCGGCACCGCCGAGTTCAACGAGGTGTTCTTCGACGACGCGCGGACCGCCGCGGGCAACGTGGCGGGCGAACCGGGCGACGGGTGGCGCGTCGCCCTTGGCATGCTCGGCGTGGAACGCGGCGTCTCCAACCTCGGCCAGCTGATCGGCTTTCAGCGCGAGTTCGAGTCGGTGCTCGCCGCGGCCCGCGGCAACGGCAGCATCGGCGATCCCGACATCGCGGCGCGGATCACCGACGCCTGGATGGGGCTGCAGGTCATGCGGTTCACGACGGAGGACACCCTTGGCGCCGGTGACCCGGCCCCCGTGGCCGGAGGTGCCGTGGCGGGCGGTGTTGCGGCGAACATCACCAAGCTGCTGTGGACGACGTGGCACCAGCGCCTCGGGGAGCTGGCCGTCGACGTGGCCGGCCCGGACGC